>Ga0209542_10000425_pt1 | contig 102327 bp, 114 predicted proteins | sample RifCSPhighO2_01_FD_184028 | JGI IMG/M metagenome (GOLD analysis project Ga0209542, IMG submission 184028) | Soil microbial communities from Rifle, Colorado - Rifle CSP2_plank highO2_0.1 (SPAdes) (version 2) | ecosystem: Environmental > Terrestrial > Deep subsurface > Rock core/Sediment ...
CGATTTGCAGGTTTACAGCCTGGGGGCTTGATACTGCAATTAATCGAGCCCGTGAAGTAATTGAGGACTTCATCCCAATTTTAAAAGCAAATGGCAGCATAGGATTTGTGGAACTTTTTGGAAGGGATGTTGGAAGAGTTGCGTTTAAGGCTGGCATTTCGGCAGGCGCTGATGTTATATTGATACCTGAAATCCCAATAAATTTAGAGCACACCTCAGATTTTATTGCAAACAGATATGATGAAAGGGCGAAAAATCACCACGGAGTAGCCTATGTTACAGTGGTAGTAGCTGAAGGAACTCCTAACCCGGCTACTGGAGAAAAAGTTTATTTGTCCACTGGAGAAGACAGTTTTGGGCACGGAAAGCTTGGCGGCATAGGGGATGTGCTTGCAAAATCAGTTTATGACAGATTGAAAGATGACCCCAGAATAAGAAGGCACATAAAAGGGCTTGATATAAAAACACAAAGGCCCACTTATGATATAAGGGGTGGAGAAACCCGCTATTCGGATTCTTACATAGGGCAGAAATTAGGGGCAGCGGCAGTCAAAGCCCTCAAAAATGGAGTGCAGACCGGAATGGCAATTGTGGATTTCAATGAAAACGGGCAGGTTGAAATAATGCCGGTCGAAGAGCTTGTAAAGCCAAGATTAGTTCATGCCAGGGTTGTTGATTTATTTGAGCGTTCCGGGGCGTACTGTTTTGGCCGAAGACCCAATCAAGAACTATACTCTCCGATTACTTTCGTTGAGATAGGGCCTAAGTAAAAACTTTTGCAACCCAAAAACCTTTTATAATACCCTGCTTCTTGTTTTCCCATGAGCCTATCAAAAGAAAAAAAAGTTTTATTGCAGGCAGCCAATTCAGCAGGTAAAGTTATGCTGAAATATTTTGGCAGGAATCAGGATGTAGAGAAAAAGTTCAACAAAAGCCTGGTTTCAAAAGCTGACCTGGAAGCAAACAAAGTAATTATTCAAACTATAAAAAAAAATTTTCCTGCGCACAACATTTTTTCTGAAGAGACAGGATTTGAAGACAACGATTCAGACTATAAATGGGTTATTGACCCGATAGACGGAACGCATAATTTTCTTAGGGGCATTCCGATTTTCGGAGTTTCAATTGCGCTTGAACACCGGGATGAAGTTGTGCTGGGCGTTCTGCATTTTCCAGTCCTTAAGCTGACTGCCTCTGCTGAAAAAGGAAAAGGCGCTTTTCTTAACGGCAAAAGGCTTAAAGTTTCATCAAACTCTGATTTAAGCTATTCTTTTATCCTGTATGAGTTTGTTTCCGCTACAAGGCATAAAAGCATAGAGTTCTTGAAAAGAATAGCGCATGAAACGCTGGATATCAGGAATTTTGGCTCCGCAATTTATGAGCTGATTCTTGTGGCTTCCGGGCAGTGCGATGCTTACGTAATATTTTCAACAAATGAATGGGACATTGCAGCCGGAATGCTGCTGATACAGGAGGCCGGCGGAAAAATCACGGACTTGAAGGGCAATGACTGCAATCCGTCTGAAGGGAGCTTTATAATGTCCAACGGAAAGATACACGGTAGCCTTCTGCGGTATCTGCATGGTATTTAAATAGTGAACGATACTGTTTCTAAAAGCGAAAGGTTTATAAATAATGAACGTTATTGATTTAGTAGGTAAAGTAAGTTATGGGATAAATTTCGAAATAACTTTATCAGGGAGGGATTTTTATAATTGCACTAACTGTGATTCATTTGCCCTCCAGCCACCCCTTTAAGTGGAACAGAAGAGTGCTCAAGAAAGGATGAATTCATCAAGGGGGTGGGGAACGGATGGAAAACAGATGGAGCAGGAATTTGGTATTCCCCCTTAAGAATTTAATAAAAGCAACGATGAAACTCAATTTAAAATGGAAGAATTATCCAATATTTTCACAAAGATAAACGTTCAGATACTTGAGCTTCTGTCAAGGGAAAGGCTGCATATAAGGGAGATTGCTGACAGGATAAAATGCTCGCCAGCAAAAGTGCATGCGTGCATCAAGATTTTCAAGAGAAATGATATTGTAAAAGAAGTCGATGACAAGAACAGAAAAGTGATTGTCCTTAATACGGAAAATGAATTGACTAACCAAATTATTCAGCTAATAAATCCAAACAACAGTTTGCAGAAAAAGCATTCTGAAAAGATAAACCTGTTTGATACAATCAGCCCGTTTGACTTCAGGTATTACGGCAGGAACAGGAAAATTTTTGAAAAGCTGCAGCCTTACCTTACGGAATCTGCGTTTGTTAAATACTCTTTAAAGGTTGAGGCAGCTTTGACAAGAGTTCTTGCAAAAAATAAAGTATGCTCTTTGAAAGTTGCCGATGAAGTTGAAAGGGCGTGCAAGCAAGTCACGCCTGAGGAAGTTTATGCAGAGGAAGACAGGATTAAGCACAATATGCGCGCTTTGGCTAATTCAATAAGAAACAGAGTGAGCGAGGAAGCCCGCCCGTTTGTGCATTTCACTTCTACAAGCTATGATATAATTGCGACCGCAGACGCTTTGCGATACAAGGCATTTACCAATGAAGTGCTGCTTCCGGAACTGATAAAGTTAGAAACAACTTTGATTAATATTGCTTTAAGGGAAAAAGACGCGATACAGATTGGAAGAACGCACGGGCAGCATGCCGAGCCGATAACTTTTGGATTTGCGATTGCGCAGTATGTCAGCAGGCTGGGCGCTTCGATTTTGAAAATTAGGAGAGCTGCAAATAATTTAAGGGGAAAAATGGCAGGCGCTGTTGGCGCTTACAATGCATCTTCATTGTTTTTTGAAGAGCCCGTGAAGTTTGAAGAGCAGGTTATGAATGAACTCGGGCTGAAAGCTTCTCCGATTTCAACTCAGATAGTTGAGCCGGAATTTTTGGTTAGCTACCAGAACAGCATAGTTTCTGCTTTTGGCGTCATTGCGGATTTGGCAGATGATATGCGCCATTTGCAGAGGAATGAAATTGGAGAAGTTGGTGAGTATTTTGAAGCTAAACAGGTTGGCTCTTCCACAATGCCGCAGAAGCGCAATCCAATCAATTTTGAGAACGTTAAGAGCATGTGGAAGGCAATAATGCCCCGCATGATGACTGCTTATATGGACCAATTATCAGAGCATCAGCGCGATTTAACAAACTCTGCTTCAATGCGGTTTATTCCGGAGATTTTAGCCGGGTTTTATGTTTCAATTGTAAGGTTGGAAAAAATAATGTCAAACCTCGTTGTTGACAAGGCAAACATGCAGCGTAATTTTAATCTAAACAAGCAGATGATTGCGGCAGAGCCGCTTTATATTCTGCTTGCCGCCCAAGGCCATCCTGATGCTCATGAATACGCCAGGGAGATGACTTTGAAATCGCAGGTTGAAAAAACGCCTCTTATTGAATTGGTTAAAAAAGATAGATCAATCCAGCCTTATCTGAAAAAATTAAATAAACGGCAGATTGAAATTCTTTACAATCCTGAGAATTACATTGGGATTGCTTCAAAAAAAACTGAGATGGTCTGCGGGCAGTGGAAGAAAGAGTTTGGGGTTTGATTTCTTGGAATTTGGGTGTCTACAAAATAGATGAAATGTAGTCACCTGAAAACCATTTATTAGGGATTTATTAAAGAAATAGTTTTTCACAATCAATTGATTTATCATAGATTGCCTTGCTTTAGTAACCTATGAGGGTCTGAATCTTCTGGAATGCCGGTTATCTTACCGGTTTTATTTTTCTTGAAATAATGTGAGAACTTCTCCTTTATAAACTTCACACGCAAATGTCCAGTGCTAGTAGAGAATATAGGTTAAATAAACTGATTCTGTTCAATAAGGCGTCTTTCTGGCTTTGTGTAAAAACTCGCTTCGCTCGGGTTAGCATCGGCTCAGGCTGAATATGTTTTCAGATAAACTGACTTCCCCGTAAGGGATGTCCCCCTGTCAGTTGTTAATAGTTTAATAAATCGCCTTCGCATTGTTGATGCTAACCTACTTTTTACACAAAGCCCGTCTTTCCACAACCCTTAAATGTTGACATTAATTACTCCACTGCTTAAAATATTTTAATTGGTTAAGTGGGGTAAGATTATGGCCGTTAAGCACTCAAAAAGCTCACAGGATGCACACAAGCATCATTTTTTGCATAAAGTTAAGACAGCTATTGTAGGGCGCCCCCATAACCCTCACGACAACCGGCTTTTCCACAAGCTGTCATTAATCGCGTTCTTTGCATGGGTTGGTTTGGGGGCAGACGCGCTGTCATCCTCCTCATATGGTCCCGAAGAGGCGTTCTTAGCCCTGCAAGGGCATATATATTTGGGAATCTTTGTAGCTCTGGCATCTGCAATAACCATCTTTGTAATAAGCGCAAGCTATTCGCAGATTATAGAAGAGTTCCCAAGCGGCGGAGGCGGATATGCAGTTGCAAGCAACTTGCTGTCACCGGTTTTTGGAATGATATCCGGAAGCGCGCTGATAATAGATTATGTTCTTACAATCACTATTTCAATTGCTGCAGGAGCAGCCGCTATATTCAGTTTTTTCCCGCTGGCCTTTCAGCCGTTAAAGCTGTGGTTTGCGGTTGGCTCTTTAGTATTTTTGATGATTATAAACCTAAGAGGTGTTAAGGAATCAATAGTCCCTCTCGTGCCGATATTTGTCACATTTGTGGTGACTCACGCTTTTATTATAGCCTACGCGTTATTGGTTCACCCAATGAGCTATTCCCAATTGGCAGTTGCGACAGTCACAGAAACGCAAGGCACTTTTCTCCAATTGGGATTTCTGGGGGCTTTATTCCTGATATTGCACGCATATAGCATGGGAGCCGGAACCTATACCGGAATTGAAGCTGTGAGCAACGGAATGTCTATTCTCAGAAGGCCCAGAGTCAAGACTGCCAAAAGAACAATGAGGTATATGGCAGTTTCGCTGGCGTTTACCGCAGTCGGATTAATGCTGGCTTACCTGTTTTATCACGTAACCCCTGTGGCAGGAAAAACTTTGAACGCCGTGCTATTTACTAAAATAGCTGCGCAATGGGGCACATACGGCTATTTTCTTATTTTAATATCCCTTTTGTCTGAAGCAGCGCTTCTTGCAATTGCCGCCCAGACAGGATTTTTTGGAGGTCCAAGAGTTCTTGCAAACATGGCAGTTGACCACTGGCTGCCGACAAGATTTGCAGCTTTAAGCGACAGGTTTATTATCAGAAACGGGGTTATAATTATGGGAATATCTGCCTTGATAATGATGCTCCTGACCCGCGGCTCTATAACTTTCCTGGTTGTTCTTTACAGTATAAACGTGTTTATAACTTTTGTTCTGGCACAGCTTGGCATGGTAAGATACTGGCTCAAAGCCAGCCCGCTGACCAAGGGCAGGTACAAAAAATTATTTATCAACGGATTTGGATTGGTATTGAGCGCGTTCATACTTTTGGCAGTAACTATCCTAAAATTCAACGAGGGCGGATGGATAACCTTACTTATTACCGGAGCGCTCATTGGAGTGGTTCTGCTGATAAAAAAGCATTATAACTCTACCAGCAGGCTTATAAAAAATCTCGATTCCAGAATTCTCAGCAGCCATGAGTCGCTGTCTGACATTGTTCCAAAAATAAAAAGAACAAATTTCAATCCAAAATCAAAGACCGCAGTCATTCTTGTAAGGGGATTCAACGGAATCGGAATACACACGCTAAAAAATATAACACACACTTTCAAGCACGTTTTCAAAAATTTTGTTTTTGTAGAGGTTGGAGCTATAGATGCAGGAAATTTTAAGGGAACGAAAGAGCTGGAGCACCTAAAGATGCAGACCAAAAGGGAAGTCAACAGGTACGTAGACATGATGCAGGCCCAGGGGTATTATTCAGAAGGGTATTTTGCAATCGGAATAGATGTTGTTGATGAAGTTTCAAAAATAACTCCCAAGCTGCTGAAAAGATTTCCCAAGTCAACATTTTTCGGGGGCCAGATTGTTTTTCCCAAAGAATCATTCTTCAACAGGCTGTTACATAACTACACTTTGTTTGCAGTCCAGAGAAGATTGTATAACCAAGGAATAACGGTTGTAGTCCTGCCGGTTAAGATTTGATTATAAATTCTTTGTACTTTTTCCTATACTAGTATACAAAAAGGAAACATTTAAATAGTAAAAGTGTTCTAGATTTTTTATGAGATATGCTACTAATCATGCAGCCCGTACGGCAAGAGTTTATATGGAAAAATATCCAAAGTTTCTTTTGCTTTTCATAACTGTTATCATAGCCTACATTATATTTTACGGCAAGACTTATCCCCCTCTTCAGAATTTCTTATCCTCAGCAGGTTACCTTGGGACATTCATATCCGGCATATTTTTTGTTTATGGGTTTACCGCGGCTCCTGCGACTGTTATTTTATTAGTATTGGCAAAAGAGCAGAATATCTGGATTGCCGGCCTTATTGGCGGATTAGGCGCATTAATTGGCGACCTGATAATTTTTAAATTCTTGCGTGTTTCTTTTGCGGAGGAGGTCAGCAGGCTAATGCATGAAAAATTAATAAGCAAAGTGAATAAAAAAATTCCAAATATCTTCAAAAAATATCTTATTCCCGTATTTGCCGGATTTATAATTGCTTCTCCCCTGCCTGATGAAATTGGAGTGGCGCTTTTTGCAATTACTAAGCATATTTCAATGAAGATGTTTACAATCATTTCTTATGTCCTTAATACAATTGGAATTTATATAATACTCTTAATAGGAATCAGCATTTAAGAATTAACCAGTTTTATACAGCCAGTTTCTTAAAACAATCGGCGTGATTATTGTCGTCAACAAGCTCATCAGAACAAGCGAGACATAAATATCCTGCTTTATCAGCCCTGCATTAAGCGCTATCAATGCAACAATCATTGCAACTTCCCCTCTGGGTGACATTCCCCATCCCACTATTGATGAATCCTTGTGCGACAAGCCCTGCAGCTTTGCCGGTATATAACAGCCTATAACTTTTGAAATTACAGCAATAACTGTCAGTGCCAAAAGGAACCAAATCACATTTAATGATAATGCCCTGACATCTGCAAGTATGCCTAATGATACAAAAAATATGGATGCAAAAATTATGTGCAAATATTCCGCTCCTTCCCTGTAATCCTTCCCATGCTTAACTAATGCTCCTTCAAGAACCATTCCTGCAAGAAACGAGCCGACAATTGCAGACAAGTGTATGACTTCAGCAATCATTGCATACAGGAAAGCGAGCATCATTGCAAAAATGAAAACAAACTCCGGAAACTTTTTCGCGATATTGCTTGTGTCCAGCTTCTCGACCATAGGGCTTAGGAATTTTAGTCCTACATAGGAGCCAATACCCAGAAAAGCTATCGATTTTAGGAGGATTATTGCAGTTGAGCCAACAGAGAAAGTGCCGCCTACGATTTGAGTTGAGACTGAAAGGGCAAGGAGGCTTAATACATCATCAATAACTGCTGCCCCTATAATTGCCTTCGCTGCGTCTGTTTGCAGCTTTCCCATTTCACGAAGGACGTTTGCAGTTATCGCAATGCTTGTTGCCGTAAGAGCCGTTCCTACAAATACTGCGCTTCCAAAGTCATAGCCGAATAATTTTGCAAGATAATACCCCATTACCCAGGGGACTATCACTCCTGATAATGCAATCCAAGTATACTTTAGGTTAAAAATATCCTTTAATTTGAATTCAAGCCCGACTACAAACAATAAGATTATTGCCCCTAAATGCGCAACGCTCGCCACAAAATCAGTGTAAGTTATCAGTCCAAGCAAGCTGGGCCCGATTATTATGCCAACTAAAATTTCTCCAATTACGGCAGACTGATTTATTCTTGAGGCCAAAAGATATCCTGCAAGAGCCACAAATAATAATAAACTCATCTGGAATTCTATTGATGATAATAGTGTTTCTGCCATACAAATCAAAAATTATAGCCAATATAAAAATATTTTGCTAACTTTTTCTGTTTTTACGCGATATCGCTAGGTCAACAATCAAAACAGGGCTTTTTTTCTTTGTAATACTGACTTCTGCCCCATTCTCAATTTTTTTAATCTATATAATTTTTGATGATATTTTCTGTTGAAGTAATCTCTTTAAGAAGCCTCTCCGAGTGGTGTAGGGCAATCTCCGCTGCCAGCCTGTTTGAAATGCCTTTATCGCTTCTTTTAAATCCTTTTTTCCCCGCGAAATCAATAATTTCGTCGGAAATCGTTTTTCTCTTGCTGAGCATAACCTTAAACGGCTCAATCAGCTTCAGGCGGTCTTTTGGCATTGTTGACTCGGCTAATTTCAGGAATCTCCTGCAATAATCATAAACTATGTCACTTTCAAGCCCCTTATAAGCGGAAAGCTTTTGCAGCTCATTTTGCACATAAGTGTATGGCGGAATATAGATAGTATCACCCTCGACTTTGAATGGCTCTTTTATCCCTATTTCAGACGGCACAACCGCATAATACTCCTCCTGAAGCCTTTTCAGCACCCATTTTATTATTGCTCCTGCACCTGCAATGTAAATCGGATGGTTCATGTCCATGCCTCTGTGTTCAAGTGTCCCATGGGGGCTCACTCTTACAGGATTCCAAGTTGTGTATAGTATTGAACCGTACAAAGACAGCACTTTTATGTTAAGCCCTAGGCTTTTGATGTATGATTTCCATTTTTCATATCTTGTCGTTATCAAATCCATTATATCGAGAGCAGTAATCTTGTAGTGCGGCAAACCGCCGAATTCCTCGAAATTCGCATAAAGCCCAGACATATTGTTCAACGCCTCACCCCCCCTCCACATAATAATTCTGGAGTCTTTTCCCATGTATTTGCCCTGATAAAACGGCGAGGATTGCATAAAGCATGTCAGTGCAGGATCAGCGGCTATAAGAAAATTATAGCTGTTGACTAAGCTGTCTTTTATTTTGGACCTCACAATCATTTTTAAAATCCTGAGCTGGGAATCAAAAATTCCTCTTGGCAGCGTGTAGTGGCAATGGAATCCACAGATTCTTCCTTCTATTTTGTATTTTTGCGCGCCGAAGATAGATTTTTTTATGCTGTATTTCTGGTCGTCTCTCATTTTTGGATTAAACTTTCCCGGATACGCTCCAAGCGGGCATAACAGCACATTTTCCTTTTCGCCTATGTCAACCGCGTACTCCAACTCTTTCAGGAGGTTGTTCATGGTATTTTGGATTGTTTCATGGGGATAACTTGCGATTTCAATTATGTTTCGTGAAATCTCTTTTTTGAGAGTAAGATTTTTGTCACTCTTTGCGCGCTTCAAGAAATTGTCTGCACTATTAACAATACATCCCTTTTTATTTATAGTGAACATCTCTACTTCAAACCCCGTCAACGACTTCTTCAGCGGCCTTTTTGCCGGATTTTCCATAGTCTTAATTTGTCAATTCGTGTTATAAAATGGTGAGTATACTTCAGGATACCAAGAAACCGGTCCAAAATAAAAAGTTATTTATAGAATTTCCTTCTGTTCTCATTCATGCTTCCAAAAATCGAGGATTATGAAAAATTTATCGGAAAAGAAAAAGTAGAAGAGATAAAGAATTTAGCAGTGAAATTGGAAGGCAAGCATATCGTGCATGTAAATTCCACCTACTCAGGCGGAGGGGTTGCGGAAATTCTAAATAGCATGGTTGTGCTGATGAACCAATTGGGTCTTGATACAGACTGGAGGCTTCTTAAAGGCAGCCATTCTTTTTTTGATGTCACAAAAAAATTTCACAACGCCCTGCAAGGCGAGAAGGTAAGTTTTACGGAGAGAGACAAAAAGATTTATCTTGACGAGCTTGAAAGAAATGCCCTGATGCTTCATTTCCGCGAGCATGATATGGTCTTTATCCATGACCCGCAGCCTCTCGGGCTTATTAAGTTTGCAAATAAAAGAAAGCAGCCGTGGATTTGGAGGAGCCACATACAGATAAAAAATGCAGACAGGAATGTCTGGAAATTTCTCCATAATTTTGCAAGCCAATATGATGGCGCTGTTTTTTCACTCTCAAAATACAGGAAAAGAGACTTGAATATTCCGCAGTATTTTGTAGCCCCTTCCATAGACCCTTTGTCGCTTAAGAACAAGGAATTAAGCCAAGGGCAATCTCATAGGATTTTGTTGAAAGAGGGCATAAAAGTTGACAAGCCAATTATAACACAAGTTTCAAGATTTGACAAATGGAAGAATCCTCTTGGAGTTCTCAGGATATTCAAAAGAGTCAAAGAAAGAGCTGATGCAAGGCTCGTCATGATTGGAGATATGGCAACAGATGATCCTGAAGGGCCTGAGATTTACAACAAGGTCGTCAAAGAAGCTGGAAAAATGAAAGATGTGCATATCCTTACAAAGAAGGATGACTTGCTTGTGAATGCACTGCAAAGGGCATCGCATGTGGTACTTCAAAACTCAAAGAGAGAAGGTTTTGGGCTTACGGTTTCAGAAGCGCTTTGGAAAGAAACACCTGTAGTCGGAACAAGAACAGGCGGGATTCCGCTCCAGATTATACATAACAAGACTGGAGCTTTGGCAAGGAATGAAAGGGAAGCAGCTGACTGGTGTGTGAAGTTACTAAGGGATGATAAGCTGCGAACTCAAATGGGCATTGCTGGAAAAGAGCATGTAAGGAAGAACTTCCTGATTACGAGGCACCTTTATGACTACATGAAGATAATCGAATACTACACAGGAAATATAGCAGATGATGTTTTAGGAGCTGCCAAATATCTGAAAAGACTGGTGCTTCGTTAGAGTTCAATACTGCCTAAAATTGAGACAATAATTAAGAAAATTTATTATAATAGCTCTTCTATTACTTAAAAGTAATAAAATTAATTAGTGAAATGCTGTGCATTTTAAGCCGCAATGAAAAAAATTATTGCAATAGGGGCTTGCTTATCTCTTGGTTTAGCTGGAGAGCTAAATTCTGTGGAATTAATTCCAAGAATTCCACCTATATCAGCATATTCTGCCTTAATTGATGATAAACCTTTGGAAGCCAGAATAACAGCAAACTGGACAAAAATTCCATTAGTCGTTACAAGACGTGATATAGAAAGTGATGGATTTTTCTGGAGGAACACTTACTTTGACGATTGGGATTTTCTCCCAGAAGAATTAAGGCATAGTGGCATTGAAAAAATGATTGAAAAATATGGTCATCTGATTTCCGACAACACACAATGGCAGTGCATGACTCATAATGACTGGGATTATATCCCGCCATTAATCAGGGCGATGGCATACATGAAAATGGTAGACTATTGGTCGGATTACCACAGAATTGGCAATAAATTTGGGTTTGACGCAAAGCATCTCGCAGATATTGTTAAAGCAATAGTAATGACAGAATCGTGGTTTGAGCATCGCGGGCTTACGGTAAACAAAGACGGAACAAGGGATTTAGGGCTTTCCGGAGCAACAGACAGCACAAGGAAGGCAATGCGAAGAATTTATGGAATAGGGATGGAAGATGATAACTATTTTGACCCATTCAGGGCAGCCAAAGTTGCCGTGCTTTGGTTTGATAGAATGTTGTTAGAATCTAAAGGAAAAGAAGAGTTGGCAATCAGAGCTTACTATCGGGGCATTTCAAAGGCAATGCAAGGTGAAGGCATTGATTATGGCAAGAGGGTGTACACTTTAAAAAATAATTACATAACCAACACAAGCTGCCCCACTATGCGGTTTTTGCGCAGCACTTTGGAGCGCCATCAAAAGGCGGATAACTGATTTTAGCAAAAATAAGGGGATTCACCCAAAACTTATCTTATTGTTTTTGAACTCCTGCAGCAGGGTCTCATAAAAATTTGAAACGATGTTTTCTTTCCTCAAAATGTCCCAAATCCAGAACCAGACTTGCAATGTCACCCTGTCCTTGTCCACGTGCTGTATGAAAATTTTTGGCTCAAGCACGCTGATGTTCTTTGGCATTACGAAGAATTTTTGTATTACGCTGAACTCCTTTTTCGGCACATGGGGCAGAATATTTGGCTCCTCACGGAGTATCTTATTTATTATATCTATTGCTTTTTGGTAATTTAAATCATTTTTAATATTAATATCCAAATCAACCCTGATGAATTCCCCCTGGCTGTAATTTATGACGCTTCCCGTGACAAATCTTATATTGGACACTATAATGATTTTCCCGTCCAATGACCTCAAAAATGTCTTCCTGAGCATGATGTCCTTAACAATGCATATGGCTCCGTCAACTTCCACTATATCGCCTTCACGAAACGGCCTTTCAAGCGATAGGACAATTCCAGCAAATACATTCTGCAGGACTGGCAGCATGGTCAAAAGAAAGGTTATCCCCAAAATTCCCAATGCAGCTAAAAATGCAGGTATGTTAAAATTAAGGATTTTTTGAAAAGCAAAATAAAAGCCTACAAAATAAATAGAATACATCGCTGCTCTTGAAAGTGCTTTGTAAAATACCGGCTTTGTTTTATTTCTAAGAAACCTAACTATCAAGAGCCTCAGGATATTGCCCAAAATAACAGAAAGTATAACTACGAAAATAAACAAAAGGAAGTTCTGAAATGAGACTTCCCCAAGCAGCTTATCGGTGTCGACTATTGCCATTTTAATGTACGTTTAGCTATCAGCATTTCCATAATATATCTTCCTGACTGGCCATGAAATTTCAATTCCTTCCTTGTCATAGGATTTCTTTAATGCTTTAATGAATTCATGCGTCACAAGATATTTATCAACGAAAGTCTGGACTCTGAGTATTATTGAAAAATTTATATTAGAATCCCCAAACGTATGGTATCTTATAAATGGCTCAAAATCTCTTACAGCCCCTTGCACATTTTTTTGTATCTTTTTTGCAGCTTCTATGGTTACTTTTTCCACTTTTTCCAAATCAGAAGTATAAGCGACACCACATTGTATTACTATGCTCATCTCTGGAACCGGCAAAGAGTCATTTTTTATAATTGATGAAGCAATTTTTGAATTCGGCACTATAACCAATGTATTTGGCAAAGTCTTTATTCTGGTGGAGCGCCATCCGATATCTTCAACATAGCCGCTAATGTCTCCTTCCAGTTCAATAAAATCTCCGATATTTATGGGCTTGTCAGAAATAATATGCAATCCTGCAAAGAAATTTGAAAGAGTATCCTGTAAAGCAAATCCAATTGCAATGCCCCCTATCCCCAATGTCGCCACCAATGGAGTTATCTCGACATTAAAATGCTTTAAGAGTATTATAAGCCCGATGAAATAAACAAAGACATTCGCTATTTTTATAACGAGCTTCGGCATATTCTGAAAGGCAGGATTGACAGAAATCCATTTTTCCATCGCGACTTTAGTGAGCCGATGCAGGACAAAAACAGCCCATAGCACGCCCAGAACAAAAAATAGGTCATTCAGGATTTCTATGTACTGTCTTACATAATCAATCTGCAGCAATGAAAAATATATTCCAATAAGGACAATGATAATTACAAATGGTCTTTCTAAAGCTGCAAGAAGTCTGTCGTCAATGTCAGTTTTAGTTTTTTTTGTCAGGGTTTTTATGTACTTGTTAAAGATAAAATAGAATAGCTTAGCAACTACGAACGAGCATACAATGCCAGCTATTGCAATGATGATTTCGATGTTTATTATGTTATTATCCAATACCATTTTAATTAAAAACTACATCCTTAGCTTTTCTATTATCTCAAGAATGCCCTCGGTTGAAGGCTTTTTAGTGACTTCGTCCGCGAAAAGCTTGAGCCGGTCAGCGGCGTTTGCAACTGCAATCTTGAATCCAGGTATGGTAAACAAATCTATGTCGTTTTCTCCGTCGCCGATTATTATGGTCTTTTCAGGATCCAAGCTGAGATAATTCAAAGCCAGCTTAACACTGACACCTTTGTCTATTCCTCTTGGCAATACCATGACTTCGTCTACATTTGTCCTGAAGCCGAGATATCCTGTTATACTTTCAAGCAAATCAGCCAGTTTCTGCTCAAGCTTTATTGAAACGCTTATTACAGCATTGCCGAAATTTGCGGGAAACCCGCTCATCCTGAGCATTCTTTTTGCCTCCTCGAATTTTTCTGATGTGAATGTCCAAGCAAGCTCGCTAGTTGGAAAATATACATAACTTCCATTTTCTGCAATTATGCAATCCCATATAGGATATTTCTTGTAAAGTTTTTTTGCGTATTCGGCTTCTCTTCCGGTAACAAGAAACAAGGGCTTGTTTAATGATTCCAGCTCTCTTAAAATTGTTTCATCTACAACTCCCGGCTTATTTGTGATGGTCCTGTCAAAATCCGTTATGATGGCGGACACGTCATCGAGTTTTATCTTTTCAAGCCGCCAGTCGGTTTTTTCTTTTAACAGCCCCATATAGAGCTGGTGATGCTTGTCAATCCCTTTTGGCATTTCAAATTTTGACTTGACAATGCGCAGGCTTTCTTTTCCCATCCTTTCCCTTAACTTGCCGTCTGCCAGCAATTTGAGCAGCTTGTCGGCTGTTTTCTCGTAATCGCTGACTTCCACCAAAAACCCATTCACGCCGTCTTTTACTTGCAAGGCGATGCCCGGGACATTTGTCCCTATCACTGGCTTTCCGCAGGACATGCCTTCTGTCAAAGCCAGGCCAAACCCTTCGTTTTTAGAAGCCAAGGCAACTATATCCGCAGTATTATAGTAAAGGGGGAGTTTTTCATAATCGACGCTTCCCGTAAAAATTATATCCTTTTCGAGTTTAAGCTTTTTAATCAACTCGCGTACCTCATTTTGGTAGGCATCTCTTTCGTGCGATATCTTGCTTGTCATAGACTCGCCACCGACAAACATTAGCTTGACTTTTTGTAATTTTTCAATTATTCTTGGCATGGCCTTGATTAGCTGCACATGGCCGCTTTTTGAGTCAATTCTCTGGACGCATAAAATAATCCTGCAGTCTTCTGGGATTCTATAGAGCTTTTTTATCTCATTCCCCACATCTTTAGGCTTGAATAAAATAGTGTTTGCAATCGGATGAATTATTTCCACTTTCTCATGAGGCAAGCCTGCTTTTACAGCCGATTTTGCATATTCTTCGCAGGAAAAAATCACTTTGTCAAATTCTTTCATATGCTTAATCAGAAACTGCTTGAGGTGCTTTGATATAGAATCTATAAATGGAATGTGCCAAGTCAATATAACTGGGATTCCTCTTGGAGTGTTCCTGTAAATCAATAAGAGCTGGAAATCGTGAATATGGACTATCTCAGTAGGATGCTTTTCAAGAAGTTCTTCTATCTGCTTTCCAATGGATAAGTTTATTTGATTGTACTCGTCATACCCATATGTTATCAATGGTTCTTTTTTGAACAGCTCCCCTTCGCCATGGCATTCTTTGTAGATTCTTTCCTTGAAATTGCTGTAGCCTTTAAGCAAATTTTCCTTTAACGGCTCTTTGGGTATCCTGAATACTTTTATTCCCTTGACGGTTTCTTCGCTTGACTCGTTAGGGGTCCTCAGGTGCACTTCAATGACTTCATTGCCTCTTTGCATCAGCCCTTTGGCTAGATTAAGCAAATATGTGGATACTCCGCCAACGTGCGGATAAAATGACTGGCTTGCGAAAAAAATTTTCATAATATCACCGAGTTTGAATCGAAAATTTTATATAAGATCAATGTTTTATGAATTGCAATTAAGTAAAATCCTATTTAAGTGTTAGTATCTCATCGTATACTAAAATGCTGCAAAACTATAACCTGTTATTTGAATTCATGGAAACATTGGGCAAAAAATGGATAGTTCCATTGCTGCTTTTCCTATTGCTCTATGAGCATATGCCCTTTTCAAAGATTAAAAAAAGCCTGAAAGTTACATCCCGCGCGCTTTCCAAGAAACTAAAATTGCTTGAGGCTCTTGGGCTGGTGGAAAAGACAGTTATCAACAATCAAAAAAGAGTTTGCTACGCCCTGAGCGAAAAAGGCAAGGAAATTTCTCAGATGCTGCTGAATATAAGCGCAAATTTTTATAAATAATTCTTTTTATTATTGAATCCAAAATCTTTATAAAGCACTTAAATTTTCAAAACACATGCCTACACAGTTAAAATATGCAAGAGACGGCACTGTAACAAAAGAGATGAAGTATGTTGCCGGGCAGGAAAATGTTAACGTTGAATGGTTAAGGGATGAGATTTCTAAAGGAACAATTATAATTCCTGCAAACATTAATCACAAAAAATTGCATCCGATTGGAATAGGCAAGGGACTGAAGACAAAAATCAATGCAAATATCGGAGCTTCTAAAATAAGGGCGAGTGTCGGAGAGGAATTAAAAAAATTGCAGTATGCAATAAAATACGGTGCTGACACTGCGATGGATTTGAGCACCGGCGGAAATTTGAATGTAATAAGGCAGACGATTATTGAAAATTCCCCCATACCTATTGGAACTGTTCCGACTTACCAGGCTGTTGAAGCTGTAAACGGAAAATTAGAAAATCTCAAAGCGGAAGACTGGCTGGACGCAATCGAGCTGCAGGCAAAACAGGGAGTGGATTACATGACAATCCATGCCGGCATTTTGCAGAGAACTTTGCCATTGGTTGAAGGAAGAATTACCGGAGTTGTTTCACGCGGAGGGGCAATCCTCGCGAGATGGATGCTCATGCACGATAAAGAAAATCCGCTTTACACCCAGTTCGGGCAGATTTGCGATATTTTTGAAAAATATGATGTAACATTTTCGCTGGGGGATTCATTAAGGCCGGGATGTTTGCACGATGCGACCGATGCAGCACAGATTGAGGAATTGAAAATTCTTGGAGATTTGACATTAAAAGCATGGAAAAGGGACTGCCAAGTCATGATTGAAGGGCCGGGCCACATTCCGCTGCATCAAATTAAATTAAATGTTGATTTGGAAAAAAAATACTGCCACAATGCCCCATTTTATGTTCTTGGGCCTTTGGTTACTGACATTGCGCCGGGTTATGATCATATCACGTCAGCAATTGGCGCGGCTGTTGCCGGGCAATATGGCGCGGATTATCTTTGTTATGTAACTCCTGCCGAGCATCTCGGATTGCCGGGACCTGAAGAAGTCAAGCAGGGAATAATCGCTTACAAGATTGCAGCTCACGCGGCTGATATTGCAAAAGGAATTCCCGGCGCAAGAGACAGGGATGATGAAATTTCAAAAGCAAGGTTTGATTTTGACTGGGAAAAGCAGTTTGCGCTGTCCCTTGACCCGGAAACTGCGCGAAAAATAAGAAGCGATTTGGGAACGGAATCAGATTTCTGCTCGATGTGCGGGCCGGATTACTGCAGCATGCTTAATTTTCACAAGGCAATGAATGTTAAAACATTTAATGATAAAAAAAGAGAAGACCGGGTTAAAAAACTGAAGCAGATGGAAGAAGAGAGGCTGATTTAATTATATCTCTAATTTAATATTATCATTGCTTTGTTAAATACTTAAAAATATCAATTGGAGGCCGTGTCGTGAGTGCTGTTTCAAGAACTCTTTTGTAAGCTTCTCTGGCTCTTAAGATTAACTCGGCGTGCGGCAGGAGCTCTTTTCTTGCCTCTTGAATGGCTTTGGCTTTTGCCTGTTCAGCTTCCCTTGTCAGGCTGTTAGCCGCCTCATCTAAATCTGTGAATGGAATCTCTCCCACGTATGTAGTTCCGTTGTTTCTTGCAACTATTCCCACTTTATTTTGTTCGCCAACACTTGAAAAAGTAGATTGAATTTGAATATCAAACCGGCTTAATCTTACTCGCCCTATGACATACTCCAGTCCAACAAGTTTTGTGCCAGCACGCGGCCCTGTATCACCCACTGCAAATGCCTTATAATCCATTGATAACCCTCGGAAAGCCGTGAGAGTGATTTCTATTTAAGCAGATGTTGCCACGAACATGACAACAATTCTGCCCTTACAAAAATCCAAATAATTCATCTTTTGCTGAAGTCAAATCTGGATTTATGAAACACATAAAATATTTTGTGCATAAAACTGAATTTTAAGTTTTGGGCCTGTGAACAAACAATTCCAGCCCAAATAGCACCCATTAAGCTTAAAAATAGCGTAATTATCCGGAAGCAATACCAATATGCAAAAACTCCCATTCAAGTTCAGGCTGCAGAGCAATATTTATAAAGTAAGATTATTTCTTAGACGCAGCATAAGAAAACTATTTTTTTGGAAAAAATTCAGGAGGAATGAAGATATGGGAATTTCAATCAATCTGGCAGGAAAAAAAGCAGTTGTTTTCGGAATCGCAAATGACAAGAGCATTGCATGGCATATCGCAAAGAGATTAAACGATGCGGGATGCCGGATTTTTGCAGCTTACCAGGAAAGGGTGGAGCCATTGTTCATGCCTTTGATGAAAGATTTGAACAATCCATTGCACATGAAATGTGACGTTGTTGATGACACCCAGCTTGATGCTTTTTTTAAGAAAGTGCAGGAAGAGTTCGGAGAGGTTGATTTCTTAGTTCACAGCATTGCTTTCGCAAAAAGAGAGCACCTTCAGGGAAAGTACATGAACATTGACCGAAGGGGATACCAGGTTGCACATGAAGTAAGTTCGTATTCTTTGGCAGAGCTGACAAGAAGAACCGTTCCCATGATGAAAAACGGCGGCTCGATAATCGCAATGACTTATCTCGGAAGCGAAAAAGTAACTCCGGGGTATAACATAATGGGCGTCGCAAAGGCCGCCCTTGAATCGAGCGTAAGATATTTGGCGTCTGACCTTGGTGAGCAGAAAATAAGAGTCAATGCGATTTCCGCAGGCCCAATAGCAACTTTGGCTGCGTCCGGAATAGCGGGGCTTGGAGAAATGCTTCTGAATTATGTGGCCAAAAGCCCGCTAAAAAGAAACATAACTGCCGATGAAGTTGCTGACTGCGCTTTGTTTCTGTGCAGCGATTTATCGACGGGCATAACCGGCCAGGTCATTTACGTTGATGCCGGCTACAGCTCAATGGGAATCTAATTCAAGATGAGCATTATAAAAAATTTTATTGATTTTATTCTGCATCTTGATAAATATCTGAGTGTCATTATACAAAATTATGGCGCTTTGACCTATTTATTTTTGTTCCTGATAATTTTTGCGGAAACTGGATTGGTTATCACGCCGTTTCTTCCGGGTGATTCATTGCTGTTTGCGGCAGGAACATTTGCCGCCATCGGGGCTTTGAATGTCATGTGGGTTTTCGCCATAATTGCAGTTGCTGCGATTCTGGGCGACACAATAAATTATTCGATTGGAAAATTTTTGGGCTCAAAAGCATTCGAAAGATATCCTAAAATTTTTAAGAAGGAATACCTGGACAAGACACACAAATTTTATTCCAAGTATGGGAACAAAACCCTTGTTCTGGCCAGATTTGTCCCGATTGTAAGAACCTTCGCGCCATTTGTTGCAGGAGTAGGAAAGATGAAATACTCAAATTTCCTTTTGTATAACATTGTTGGCGGAATTGTATGGACTGCATTGTTTGTTTTCGGCGGGTATTATTTTGGGAATATACCGATTGTGAAGAATAATTTTTCTATTGTTATAATTGTTATCATAATATTTTCATTCATGCCGATAGCTTGGGAGTATTGGAGGCATAAAAAATCAAAAGCTAAAAAATGAAAACTTTATAAACACCAATTATTATTTCTTTGTTATGAGCCCAAGCTACCAAAACACGGAATCGAAAGCGGTTGATGCTATAAAAAAAGTGATTCCCTCTTCTCTAAAACAGGACATGCTGAAAGAAAGCAAAGGCATGTTTGCGGAATTGTTCGAGAACAATGAAATTTTCCCAAAACATTACATTGCGACTGCAATTGACGGAGTCGGGACAAAAGTTGTTGTTGCCGAGGCGATGCATAAATTTGACACAATTGGAATCGACTGCGTTGCCATGTCGGCGAATGATTTGGCGACTTTAGGCGCAGTAAGCCCCTTTCTTTTTATGGACTATCTTGCATGCCAAAGCAAGTTTCAGGAGGAGAAATTCACCGGAGACCTGATTAAAGGCGTGGTAAAGGGGCTGGAGCAGTGCAATTCATCTTCTATTTTAAGAAACTCCGTCAGAATTAATTTCGGAAAAGGCGAGACGGCTTCCGTTGATGAGCTGATAAGCTCCGCAACAGGATACGGTTTTGACATCGGCGGATGCATGATTGGATTTATTGACAAGAAAAAATTCAACCGGCAGAAGATAAAGCCCGGGCAAAAAATAATTGCGCTGAAAAGCTCAGGTCCCCATTCAAACGGATACACTGATTTAAGATTAAACTTATTGAACGGAGATTTTGAAACCAGGGCTGAATTTAAAAAAAGATACAAAGGAAAATATTCCCTGGATTACAAATTTGACGGCTCTACTTTGGGAAAAGTTTTGCTTGAGCCGACTAAAATTTATATTGAAACAATGGCAAAAATTTCCAGAAATTTTGACGTTGTTGGATTTAACAATACCGGCTACGGATTAAAGAATCTTAATAGAACACAAGAAAAAGTTGAGTTCAGAATCAATAGTCCAATAAAGCCGCGGGCAATATTTGATTTGATGCAGAAAGAGTCTAAATTTTCTGATGAAGAAATGTATAAGACATTTAACATGGGCATGGGATTTTTTGTTGTGTGCGATAAATGGAATGCAGATGATATTCTTCAGGTTGCAAAAGACGGGCAGATTGTTGGTGAAGTGAGAAAATCAAATAAGACAATTGCGGTTCTTGAAAAAAAAGATAAGAAGATTGTTTTTGAAGGGTACTAATTCTTGCTATACTGCTGATAATATTAACTGGATATCCAAATTCCGCAGATTCTCTTTGATAATCGGTTTTTACTATACCTTAATTCCCTTAAATTCCACCATTTTAAGCCTTAAAAAGCTATTATAGAAACGTAAGGTTTATATATCTAAGCGCGTTAATAATATCAGGTTTAGGGCAGTAATTTATCGACGAAAAAACCAATTTTTTAAATAATTTTTAAATTTTAACTCAATCAAAAGTTAGAAACAGAACTAAAATGGAAGAAACACAACAAGCTCAGGCTGCGCCAACAAGCTACGATGCAAAAGATATCCAGGTTTTAGCGGGCTTAAGCGCCGTTAGAAAGCGGCCGGCGATGTATATCGGCTCCACTGATATAAAAGGACTGCATCATCTTGTCTATGAGGCGGTTGATAATTCTATAGATGAGGCTCTTGCAGGCTTCTGCAGCAAAATTGATGTGACAATCAAGAAAGACGGCTCTGTGACTGTAAGCGACAACGGAAGGGGAATTCCGGTGGACATACATCCTAAATTAAACATGTCTGCGGTTGAGGTTGTAATGACCAAGCTGCATGCCGGCGGAAAATTTGACAATAAAATCTACAAGGTCAGCGGCGGGCTGCACGGTGTCGGCATTTCCGTGACAAATGCGCTTTCAAAAGTTTTAATCGTCCAGGTCAAGAGAAACGGAAAGCTATACGAGCAGAAGTACGAGCGTGGAAAGGCGGCAAGCCCGTTGAATATTGTCGGGGAAGTTGATTCGAAGGAAACAGGAACTACAATAAACTTTTTGCCGGACAATGAAATTTTTCCTGTAACTGAATTTAGTTTTGATATTCTTTCAAGCAGATTAAGGGAGCTTGCATTTTTGAATAAAGGCATAAGGGTAACTTTGGAAGATGAAAGGGATGGCAAGAAGCACGAATTCCATTATGACGGCGGAATCATCTCTTTTGTTGAATACCTAAACAACAATAAAAACCCGCTGCATAAAACAATTTATGCCATGAAAGAGAAGAACGGCATTCAGTTTGAGTATGCGTTGCAGTATAATGACGGGTATCAGGAGAATGTTTTTTCATTTGCAAATAACATCAATACGCACGAGGGCGGAACGCATTTGGTCGGGTTCAAGACTGCGCTTACAAGAGTCATGAACAATTATGTCGAGAAAAGCAAAATCAAGGAGATGAAGCTGACCAGCGAGGACGTAAGGGAAGGGCTTACGGCAGTTATTTCAATCAAAATTCCGGAGCCCCAGTTTGAAGGACAGACAAAAACAAAGCTCGGAAATTCTGAAATAAAAGGGCTGGTGGATTCAATTGTAAATGATTCATTAGGCTCGTTTTTGGAGGAGAATCCTTCCATTGGGAAGGCCGTTGTTTTCAAATGCATCAACGCTGCCAATGCAAGGGAAGCGGCGCAGAAAGCGCGGGATTTAACCAGAAGAAAAGGCGCTTTGAATCACGGTTCTCTGCCGGGAAAATTAGCCGACTGCTCGGAAAAATCTCCTGACAAATGTGAATTATTTTTAGTTGAGGGAGATTCAGCGGGGGGCTCGGCAAAACAAGGCCGAAACCGCGAGTTCCAGGCTGTCTTGCCGTTGAGAGGAAAAATTCTGAATGTTGAAAAAGCCAGGCTGAACAGAATTTTTGAAAACGAAGAAATCACAAACATGGTCACGGCAATCGGGACAAGCGTTGGTGATGATTTTGACCTGAGTAAAGCAAGGTACCATAAGCTTGTAATAATGACTGATGCAGATGTTGACGGCTCGCATATCAGAACACTGCTTTTAACTTTCTTTTACAGATATCTTCCTGCGCTGATTGAATCAGGATATATTTACATTGCACAGCCCCCTTTATACAAAGTTACAAAAGGAAAACTGTCAAAATATGTGTATAATGATGAGGACATGCAAAAATATGTTGCGGAAATTGGAAGAGATGATGTTCATTTGCAGAGATATAAAGGTCTTGGAGAGATGAACCCCCAGCAGTTATGGGAGACAACAATGGATCCTGAAAACAGGACTATCTTGCAGGTTACAGTTCAGGATGTAGTTGAGGCTGACAAGATATTCACATTGCTGATGGGCGACGAAGTCGAACCAAGAAGGAAGTTCATAGAATCCCATGCGAAGGAAGTTGTGAATCTGGATGTTTGATTATCATTCGTATGATTTTCGTGCCATCGAAGATGGTATAATTTTTGATGGAACTTTTTCGCAAAAAGTTCCCCGTCCTCAAGGGGCGAAACCCTTGAAACATAAACCTTTATAAATCAACAAATTTTCCTAAACACAATTAAAATGGCAGACCAGATATCAAAATTAAAGAAGAAGCAGTGGTTCAACATATATGCGCCTCAGCAGTTTGAAAATACAGCTATAGGCGAGACTCTTATAGCCGACCCGCAGGCAATGCTTGGAAAGACTTTGAGCCACAATTTGATGAACCTGACAGGCGATCCAAAAAGGCAGAATATTAACATTCGCTTTAAAGTCGTAGAAGTTGAAGGCGACAAGGGAAAAACGAAAATAATCGGCTACGAGATAATTCCCTCTTCCGTAAAAAGATTTGTGAGAAGAAACAGCGAGAAAATGGACTTGTCCTTTGCGTGCGAGACGGCAGACAATGTTTCATTAAGAGTCAAGCCGCTGGTAATCACGAAAGCAGATGTCAAAGGCTCAATTGCCGCAAAGATGCGAAACAGCATAGTCCAGCACTTGATTAAAACCATCAAGAAGATGAATTATAATGATGTTCTTAACGAGGTTATCACCCATAAGCTTCAGGCTTCAATGAAAGAAACTTTCAATAAGATGTATCCCCTGAAAGTCTGCGAGATAAGATACTTGGGCATTGAGCAAAGAGAGAAGCAGCAGGGAGACCAGGCTGAAGTCGTAGCCGGAGCTGCAGAGGAAGTTAAGGCGGAAGCAGTAACTGAGGTTTCAGAAGAAGTTAAAGCAGAAGCTGCAGAGCAGAAGTAAATTTTATATTTCTCTTTCTAATTTATAAAAACAAAAGATTTAAATAGTTGTTTGACCTAAATGTTTTATATGGGAACTATAACCGTTAATGTAAGGGATGAAATAGAAAAGCAGTTCAGGGAAACTGTAAAGCAGAAAAAAGGGGAAGGGAAAGGCAAATTGGGAGAAGCCATATCAGAGGCTATGCGAATATGGACTGAAGAAAAAAGACAAAAGAGCATAGCTGAAGAAATGCTGGCTTTAATGGAAAAAGGGTTTGACATGGGCAAGATACAAATAAAAACAAGAGAAGAGCTGTATGAAAGATGAAATATTTCTTCTGGACTCAAATATATTGGTCTATGCCTTTGACTCCTCAGAAAAAGCAAAGCACAGGGTAGCTAAAGAGTTATTAAAGCTCTGTTGGCTGGGCAGTACAACTTATGCTGTTTCCATCCAAAACCTTTCAGAATTTTTTGTGAATGTCACAAAAAAAGTTGCTAATCCCATATCCAAACAGGAAGGGGCGGATATAGTTAAGAAAATGATTGAATTTGAAGGCTTGGTAAAAATTGAGCCTACAAAAGAAACTGTAGCAAAGGCCTTAGATATAATCCTGAAATCAAACACGAGCTATTGGGATGCATTAATAGCCGCAACGATGGTCGAAAACAGAATTTTTAAGGTCTACACTGAAAACACAAAAGATTTCTCTAAAATAGAAGCAGTTAAAGCTGAAAACCCCTTTGCTTAATAAAAACATATAAAAACACATGATTCATCCTTATTTCTGTTTTAGCCCCGTCGTCTAGCGGTCAAGGATTGGGCCCTCTGGTTACAGTAAAATGTAATAGAAAGGCTCAGGCGGCAGTTCGAAAGCAAATCATTTGCGCGAAAGTCTGCCCGGGGCTATTATTTCCTTTTGGTCAAACTTTAAAAGTATATTTTTCAGTGTTTTGTGACCGTCTCGCAAAGAACTTTTAAAATAATTAACAAAAAACTTTAAATTTTTTTATAAATCGTAGCCCTCTACCGTGTGGAGTCCATAGACCGCTCCGCCAAGAGGCCTATCTCCCCAGACCGTTTGGCCATTGTGGGGGTTCCCATTAAACTTTAATTGAACTTCCGAACGGATTGTAGCCACAAGAGTTTTGTCTCCGGCTGGCAATTCATGAGATTCTCGATCTATCTGCCCGAGAAGTATCTCCATCATCCTTAATATGGGCTGAACGGTTGTTGGACCTCTTTGATGAGACGGTATGTCTTGAAGTTCAGCATAACGCGCTGCCAATGATTGAACAATAACATTTGAAGGAGTGTACCCTCCACTGCCTCTGACTCCATTTGTTTGCCCCAACATATGATTATTCACCTCAGTGACTGAAATTTTACAATCTGTGTAATCTTGCAACCCAAATTTCGGCTTTAAGTATATAACCTTTTGTTGTTACAAGCATGACAACAAAACGAATCCGGCACCTATAACTAATTATGGATTACCCAAATAAATTCCGCTATCCGTTTGGTAAGGCGGAGGCTGAGTGTGCGCTGCCGAGCCATTGGCACGCCCCAAAACTCCTTGCGCGTCGCTTTCCAAACTGAATAGCTCATCTGGGAATTCTGGACCGGCAAAAGCATGGGGGTATTTTGTCTTTATCGCAGCTAGTGCGTCCTGGATTGTGACAGCCAATTCCCTTTCTCTTATGCCGCCAATCATATGCTTAAAGTGGGCGTGCAGGCTTTGAAGCTCCAAGTGTGCTGCGCTGGCCACAAGCATTTCTGCGCTCATTGCAATGCTTCCCAGGTCATGGCTGGCCATAATCATTCATGCCATCAGCAAGTAAATAAACGCTTGTTGCCACAAGCATGACAACATTTAAAAATCAGAAGAAAGTTCCCCTTCCTGTGGAAAAAGTAACAGACACAAGAATACTGGAGCATATTGGGCTGACCAGAAATGAAGCCAATGTTTACCTTGAGCTGCTGAGGGCAGGCTCCTCAATGGCAAAAAGCATAGCCAAGATTACCAATATGCATAGAACTTCCGTCTACAGCTGCCTGCAGAGATTGCACAGAAAAGGGCTGGTTTCAACAATAGTTGCGGAAGGAAAAACCTATTTTGAAGCGGTTGACCCTGAAAAGCTTTTGTCCCTCCTGAAGGAAAGGGAAGAAAGGCTGAGGACGGTTCTTCCTGAGCTTAAGAAATTAAAGGACACGAATTTTTACACCAGGCATGAGGTCCAGTACTTTAAAGGCAAGCAGGGGCTCAAGACAGTTTTCGATGATATCCTGCAGACCGGAAAAAGCTATTTCGGATGGGGGCCTGAAAAGGACATAGAGGATTTGCTGAAGCATTATTTTGTTTATTACGTAAGGGAAAGGAAAAGAAAAAAAATACACGCAAGGGTTATTTACTTTGAGGATTCAAGAGGGAAGGAATACACAAAAAGCCCCTTAATCAATGTAAGATACCTGCCGCAAAGCATGTACGAGCCGACTGCCCACAGGGTTTACGGCGACAATGTCGTGATAATTTTGCTTGAGGAAGACCCTTTGTGCATAGTGATAAGGAACAAGGCAATTGCCGAGAGCTACAGGAAATATTTTAGTATATTATGGAACAAGGCAAAGAATTGATTCAGTATATTTTTAAATCAAGCTTTTTTTCTCATTACCAATGAAAAGATTAATCGCGCAGGGGGCAGAGGCGAAATTATTTCTTGAAGATGGCAGAATACTGAAAGAAAGATTTGCCAAAACTTACAGAATACCGGAGATAGATGATAAACTGAGGGGTTTTAGGACAAGGAGGGAAGCGAAAGTTTTGCATAAGCTTGAAATGATTAATTTTCCGGCTCCAAAACTGATTAAAAGCGATGAAAAAGAACAAATTCTAATAGAAAAAATAGACGGCAAATTAGTTAAGGATATATTGGAAAAAAAAAAGTATAATAGACTATCAGAAGAAATAGGGAAAAAAGTTGCAGTTCTTCATAATAATCTGATAATTCACGGTGATTTGACAACTTCAAACATGATTTATAGCAAGGAAATATATTTTATTGACTTTGGGCTGTCTTTTTTCTCGGAGAAAGCTGAGGACAAGGCTGTTGACTTGCATTTGCTGAAAGAGGCTTTGGAATCAAAGCATTATAAAATCTGTGAAGAAGCATTTAAAATAGTTCTTGAATCATATAAAAAAGAAGCGAAAAAATCTGCTGAAACTTTGAAGAGATTGGAAAAAGTGGAAAAAAGGGGAAGATACCGTGCGAAACATGGAAGTTAAGGCTGTTCTTTTTGATTTGGACGGGGTTCTGATTGACTCTGCTGATGCATGGTTTTATGTATTTAATGATGCGTTGAACTATTTTGGGCTGAAGGCGCTGAAGAAAAAGGATTTCAGCAGGAGTTTTGGAAAGCCGATAGAGTACGACCTCAAAAATTATTTTGTAGGCAAGACAGAGAGGGAAGTCATGCGGCAGTATAACAAATTCTTTAAAAAAAGAAAAGGCTATGTAAAATTATTTCCCCAGTCGGCTGAAGTGCTGAAAAATATCAAGAAAAGAAAGCTAAAGCTCGGCCTTATATCCAATTCCACAAAATTTATCGTAATGTCTGTTCTGAATCACTATAAACTGAGAAAATATTTTGATGTTATTATTGCAATGGAAGATGTCAAAAACAGGAAGCCGGCCCCTGATTCTGTTTTGAAAGCGTGCAGGCTGCTAAAAGTAAAGCCACAAAATGCAATTCTTATTGGCGATACGATGAATGACATGATTGCCGGCGAGAAAGCAGGGTGCGTTACGGTGGGGTATAAGATTGAAGGGGATTATAAGATTGACGAGCTTAAAAATATAGAAAAATTATTGTCTAATAAGTAGTAACACAAACATTTATATATTAGTTATACTTTCTAAAGCCTATGAAACGAGTTGATTGTATTCATTGTGAGTAAATTTTATTCTGATTTAATTAGTTCTGACTTCAAAAATTCTGATTGTTTAAGATGCGTCGGTACTGTTAGTTCTATGCATCATCGTTACTAGTTCTTGCATTGTTAGATTAAAATCTATTTTTTATTTTTTTAGTTCATGGCGGCAGTAGTTTAACGGCAGAATATGCGACTGTGGAATTGCGCGTGAGCATGCTTATAAATTCGCATGCAGGTCTCGCATGGAAGGGGTTCAATTCCCCTTTGCCGCCCTTTATAATAAACCGGAGGCAAAAATAAAATGCTCGAAATACCAAGTGATTGTATTCATTGTGGTGCCAAATAACAGGAGCCTGGCAAGTTACAAAGATGCAGCTCTAAAATATTTAGGAAATATCAACAAAGATAAGATTGTGGTATCCAGGGGAGAAGATATTCCTTTCATTGTGGAAGAGCTCGCAGGAAATGGAAAAACTGCAGTAGGACTGACTGGAAGGGACCTATTCAGGGAGTTCGAGCTTTCGGGATGCGGAACAAAGCTTGCAGTCATCAGGACTATTAATTGGAGCGATAAAAACGCCATCTTCGGAAAGCCGGTTTTATGCCTACTGGGCCCCAAGGATAAAAAGCTGGAAGACTTGCCTAAGAATCTAAGAGTTTCAATAAATTCAAAATACAAGAATCTTGCTAAGAAATACCTCAATCTTCTGGAAGATAAAGGATACAATTTTGCCAAAATCTACCTGTCCGGCTCTACTGAGTCCGCTTACTGCAACGGAATTTCTGACTTAGTCATTGACATTGTTTATACCGGCGCTTCAATAAAAAATTCAAACCTGGAAGTTTACGATAAAATATTCGAAAGCGATTTTGTAATCATAGGGGGCAAAAATGGTTGAGCCAAGAAAAGCCGTAATTGAGATGAAAGAGTACAATCCGCCAACTTCAGGCAGGGAAAAATCCCTACGGCTGGATTTTAACGAGAACACATTAGGGTGTTCGCCGAAAATAATAAAATCACTTAGGAAGATAAGAAAAAATTCATTGTCAATCTATCCGGAATACATAAAACTGAGAAAGGATTTGGCAAAATACTGCAATGTCGATGCAGACGAGATTATTGCCACCAACGGCACTGATGAGGCAATAAAAACTATAATTGAAGCCTATATCGAAAAAGGCGAAGATGAGATCATCATTCCGGTGCCGACTTACGCAATGTTCAAGTTCTATGCGCAGTTAAATGAAGCGATTATAAAAGAGATTACTTATAATGGGGATTTAAGTTTCCCAACAAAAAAAGTTCTGAACACAATAAGCAAAAAAACAAAAATAATAATTTTGGTGAATCCCAACAATCCGACCGGAACGTCAATCAGATCAAAGGATATCATAAAAATAATTAAAAAAGCTAAAAAGTGCAATGCATTGGTCCCGATAGACGAGGCTTACTGCCAGTTTTACGGCAAATCTTCAATCCCTTTAATCAGAAAATTTGATAATTTGTTTGTCATACAGACATTTTCCAAAGCATTCGGGCTTGCCGGCTTAAGATTGGGGTATATCATTTCAAATAAAAATAATATCCGGATTATGCAAAAAGTCCTTTCTCCGTACAGCGTCAACATTGCGGCGTCAGTTTGCGCCTCTGAAGCGCTTAAAGATTCAGCTTATATTAAGAATTATGTTAAAGAAGTAAACACGAGCAAGAAAATTTTCTTAAGGGAATTATCGAGCCTGGGAATCAAATATTATAAAACTGAAGCCAATTTTGTTTTGTTAAAAATCGGCCCTCAGGCTGCAAGTTTTTGCGAAAAGCTGAAGGAAAAAGGAGTTCTGGTGAGAAACAGGAGCAGCGACCCGCTTTTGCAGGGCTGCGTCAGGATTACTTTAGGAACCATCGGTCAAACAAAGCAGCTGATTAAGGCGCTTCGCCAGATAATAAAAGAAATCAATCCTTTGCTGATTTTTGACATTGACGGCGTTCTTGTTGATGTTTCAAAATCCTACAGGTTTGCAGTCAGGAAAACCGCTGAGTATTTTACCAAGTCGGATATTAATTTTGAAGAAATTCAGGAATATAAAAACAAGGGAGGATTAAACAATGACTGGGATTTGACGGAAGCAATCATTGAGAATAAAGGATTCAAAATCAATAAAAAAATAATTATAAAAAAATTCCAATATTATTATTCCAAATTAAAAAACAATGAAAAATGGCTTTTGGACAAAAAAATACTAAAGATATTGTCGCAAAGGTATAATTTAGCCATACTGACCGGAAGGCCAAGAAAAGAGGCGATTTATGCTCTGAAGAAAAATAAAGTTGTCAAGTATTTCAAAATTGTTATTGCGATGGAAAATATTTCCAGGCAAAAGCCTAATCCTGAAGGCCTGCTGAAAATATTGGATAAATTTCCCAGTTCTGGCGCATATTACTTTGGGGACACTGTGGATGACATGAAAACTGCTGTAAGCGCCAATGCCATTCCCGTCGGAGTTCTTCCTCCCCAAGATAAATCAGAATTTCTGGAAAATCTTCTGGCAAAAAACGGAGCCAGGCAAATAATTCAAAATATCAACAGGATAATGGAGGCATTAAAATGAGAACGGCTAAAATTTCGAGAAAGACAAAAGAAACTGAAATTGATTTAATGTTAAATATTGACGGAAAAGGAAAATATGCGATTAATACGCCAATAGGGTTCTTTACCCACATGCTTGAGGCATTTTCAAAGCATGGGCTGTTTAACATTGAATTAAATGTAAAAGGAGACATGCAGGTAGACCAGCACCACACTGTTGAAGATACAGGAATAGCATTGGGGCAGGCTTTCAGGGAAGCATTAGGGGACAAGAAAGGAATCAACAGGGCGGGCTATTTCATTTATCCCATGGACGAGGCTTTGGCAATTGCTGCACTGGACATATCGGGAAGGCCTTACCTGAAATTTGGCGCGAAATTCAAAAGGAGATTTTGCGGCGATTTTGACACCGACCTGCTTGAAGACTTTTTTTACGGGTTTTCAGTGGGCCTGGGCGCAAACATTGCCCTTAAAATTGATTACGGCAGAAGCGACCACCACAAGATAGAGGCATTGTTCAAGGCTTTTACAAAAGCTTTGAAAACAGCGTGCTCAAAAGACAAGCGTGCGCTAAAAGAATTGCCATCGACAAAAGGAGTAATAGAATGATATCCATAATAGATTACGGAGCTGGAAACCTGAAAAGCGTAAAAAATGCTTTGGACTACCTGAAGGCAGACTGCAGAATAACTGACAAAGCAGCAGATATACAAAATGCGGACAGGCTAATCCTTCCGGGAGACGGCTCTTTCGGTTACATGATGGAAAATTTAGAAAAAAAGAATTTGATTACGCCAATTAAAAGTTTCATCAGGAGCGGAAAGCCATTTTTGGGAATATGTTTAGGTTTGCAGGCGCTGTTTGAGGAAAGCGAAGAAAGCCCCGGGGTCAAGGGACTGGGAATATTCAGGGGAAAAGTGGTCAGATTCCAAAAAGGAAAAATTCCGCAAATCGGCTGGAACAAAATCATTCCTGCAAAAGGAAATATTTTCAGGGAGGGCTATGTTTATTTTGTCAATTCATACTATGCGGTTCCGGAAGATAAATCAGTGATTGTATCAGTGGCGGATTACTATGGTGATTTTGCGAGTGCCATTGAATGCAAAAATGTCCTGGCAATGCAGTTTCACCCCGAAAGAAGCGGGAAGTGCGGGCTAGATATACTAGAAAGGTGGCTCCAATGCTAGCAAAAAGAATTATCCCGTGCCTGGATATAAAAAACGGAAGTGTTGTGAAAGGAAAAAGATTTGGTAATTTGAAGTATGCCGGAAACCCATTGGAACTTGCCAAAAGATATTACGGGCAGGGAGCGGATGAATTGGTTTTCCTTGATATCAATGCGTCTTATGAGGGCAGGAAAACAACCTTAAGCCTGGTTGAAGAAATCGGAAAAAATATTTTCATACCTTTTACCGTCGGAGGCGGGATACAGACGATCAAAGATATCAGGAAAATCCTGAATGCGGGCGCTGATAAAATTTCAATCAACACTTCAGCTATAAAAAATCCTGCAATAATCAAAAAAGCATCAAAGCAATTCGGAAGCCAGTGCATCGTTGTTGCGATTGACGCAAAACGCAATGGAAAAAATTGGGAGGTTTATATTGAGGGCGGAAGAAAGCCAACAGGAATAGATGTTTTGCAATGGGCCAAGCAAATAGAAAAACTAGGCGCGGGAGAAATATTATTGACGTCAATTGACAAGGATGGGACTAAAGAAGGCTATGATTTGGAGCTTACAAAAAAAGTTTCAGAAACCATCAATATACCAGTTATCGCGTCCGGTGGGGCGAATAACCTGAAAAGCATACTGGATGTTTTCAGAAAAGGAAAAGCAGACGCTGCCCTTGCAGCTTCGATATTTCACTATAAAAAATTTTCAATCGGGCAGGTAAAAAAATATCTTTTGAAAAATAAAATCAGGGTAAGAAAATGATAATACCAAGCATAGATTTGATGGGCGGAAAAGCAGTCCAGCTCCGGCAGGGCAGGGATAAAACTCTTGAAAGAAAGGATGTACTAGATTTAGCGCTGAAATTCAGAAGGTATGGTGAAATAGCAGTCATTGATTTAGACGCAGCCCTTGGCACAGGAGATAATCTGGAGCTTATCAAGCAGATTTGCAAAATAGCGGACTGCAGGGTTGGTGGCGGAATAAGGACTTTGGAAAAGGCAAATGAGATTTTGCAGGCTGGCGCCAAAAAAATAATTATCGGGACAAAAGCAGCTCCAAAATTCCTAAAGCAGCTGCCAAAAGAAAGGATTATAGTCGCCATTGATGCAAAAGACGGCTATGTAGTTAACAATGGCTGGAGAAACAAAACCTGCAAAACACCGAAAGAGCTAATCAGGCAGTTAGAGCCGTTCTGCTCGGAATTCCTTTTTACAGATGTAAATAAAGAGGGCCTGATGAAGGGAATAGATTTCAGCAAAATAAAAAGGCTGAGGGAATCAGCAAAAAATCCATTGACAGTTGCAGGAGGAATAACCTACCTGAGTGAAATTAAATGGCTGGAAAATTTGGGAATAAACTCGCAGCTTGGCATGTCGTTATACACGGGAAAAATAAGATTAAGCGATGCTTTTGCCTCTATTCTGGACTTTGGCAAAAATAACGGGCTGATTCCGACGATAGTCCAGGATGGCCAAGGGCAGGCTTTAATGCTTGCATTTTCCAGCAGGGAGTCATTGAAAAAATCATTGGAAACTGGAAAAGCAACCTATTACAGTCGCTCGAGAAAAAAAAATTGGACAAAAGGAGAGACTTCCGGCAATTATCAGGAAATTGTCAGGGTCAGGTATGACTGCGACAGGGACGCATTATTATTTACTGTAAAACAAAAAAATGTTGCCTGCCATTATGGAAGATATTCCTGCTTTGGCGATAAGGAATTCGCTTTTCAGGAATTGTACGATGTAATCAAGGACAGGATAAAAAGTCCCAGGCCAAAATCGTATACATCCAAAATTGCGTCAAGTGAAAATAAAATCAAGGAGAAAATAAGGGAAGAGTGCATGGAGATTTTAGGATATACGGACAAAAATAACCTGATCTGGGAAATTTCAGACTTGTTTTATTTTGTTTTTGTCCTGATGGCTAAAAATGGGATTGATATCAGCGATATTCAAAATGAATTATGGAGACGGAGAAAATGAAAATCGTAGATGAAATAATCAAGGAAGTCCGAGATAAAGGAGATATTGCTGTTAGTTATTACACTAAAAAGTTTGATAAAGCCAGCTTAAATTCATTTATAGTTACAAGAGAAGAGGTAAAAAAAGCTTATGAACAAGTTGACAAATCAACAATAAAATCAATAAAGCTGGCCAAGAAAAGCATCGAATTCTTTGCAAAGCAGCAGCTTAAGCAGTTCAGGAATTTTGAAATAAAGAAAAATGGAGTGGTGTTGGGACAGCGGGTTGTTCCCATAGAAAGGATTGGTGTTTATATTCCTGGCGGCAATTACCCACTTCCTTCAACTGCCCTTATGTGCATTGTTCCGGCAAGGCTGGCCGGAACCAAAGAGATAATAGCCTGTTCTCCGAGAATAAGGCCTGAAACTATAGTTGCAGCGGATATTGCGGGCGCAGATAGGATTTTCAGGATTGGCGGAGCGCAGGCGATAGCAGCAATGGCTTACGGCACGAAACAGATTCCTAAAGTTGATAAGATAGTCGGGCCTGGAAATATTTATGTTACTGCAGCCAAAAAAGCCGTTTACGGCGATTGCGGCATTGATTTCCTTGCAGGACCAAGCGAAGTGATGATACTGGCAGATGAAACAGCGGATTACAGGATTATTGCGATCGATTTGATGGCACAATTAGAGCACGATATCAATGCCAGGGCGTTTCTGGCCGCAAACTCTGCCGCATTGGTTAAGAAAGTGCGAATTGAAATTGAAAGATTAATGTTAGAATTAACTACAAAGGGCATAATCAAACAATCTTTGAAAAACCTAAGAATAAAAGTTGTTAAAAATATGGATGAAGCCGTATCATTCGCAAACGAAATAGCTCCCGAGCACCTGGAACTGCAGATAAAAAATCCTGAAAAATATCTCAGCAGGCTGAATAGTTACGGCTCTTTATTTTTGGGAAAATACTCTGCAGAGGCGTTCGGAGATTATTGCAGCGGAACAAACCACGTATTGCCGACGAACGGGGGAGCGCGATTCACAAGCGGGCTAAGCGTAAGGGATTTTGTTAAGCTGCAGACTTACCAGAAAATTGATAGAAAAGGAGCTGTAAATTTAGCACCAGTCGCATTGAAATTAAGCAAGACAGAAGGCTTGGATGCGCACAATAGGTCAATCAAGACAAGATTAGCAAACTATTTAAACCAAAATAAAAACGGAAACTAATATGGACCTTCAACTGCCTAAAGGAACGCGCGATTTCGCGCCAGAGGAGAAAATAGTAAGGGATAAGGTAGTTAAAGGTCCATATGAAGTCTTTGAGCTGTACGGCTTTGCGCCGCTGGAAACGCCTGTTTTTGAAAGATTTGATGTGCTGTCTTCGAAATACACTGGAGGGGCGGAAATTCTCAAGGAAACGTTCAAATTGAGGGACCAGGGCGGTAGGGATTTGGGATTGAGGTATGATTTGACAGTCCCAATGTGCAGGTACATTGCAATGAACCCAAATACAAAAATGCCTTTCAAGAGATACCAGATTGGGGAAGTATTCAGGGACGGGCCGGTTGCTTCTGCAAGATACAGGCAGTTCACGCAATGCGATGTTGACGTTATAGGCAGCTCTTCGATGGCAGCGGATGCCGAGATCGTTTCGTTGATTTTCACGGCTTTCAAAAAATTGGATTTTGAAATTGCTGTAAAAGTCAACAATAGGAAACTGCTGAATGATATTCTGGATTTCTGCGGAGTTGAAAAAGACAGGCAGGATTTAGTTATATTGTCAATTGACAAGCTGGAAAAATTCGGGTTAAGCGTTGTGAAGAATGAATTAAAAGAGCAGAGAATAGATGATTCAAAAATAAATAAGATTATAGACATTTTAAATATTAGGGGAAGCAATGACGAAAAAATAAAGCAGCTGAAAAACATTCTGAAAAATTCGGACGGATTAAGCCAGGTTGAGCAGTTAATTTCTTATGCTAATAATCAGAATCTTGAAGCTGAGTTTGATGTTTCATTGGCTCGAGGGCTTTCATATTATACGGGAACAGTTATTGAAGCATTCCTGAAGAACAGCAGCGTCAAAAGCTCTGTTTGCGCCGGCGGCAGATATGACAAAATGATTGGCAATTTGCTGGAAAAAGGGGAATATCCTGCAATGGGCGTGAGTTTTGGAGTTGACAGGATTTATGACGCTTCAATTGAAAAACAAGAAAATAAAATAAAAACAAACACTAAAGTTTATGTTATTCCAATAAAATCGTTGAATGAAGGAATTAAAATAGCACAGCAGCTAAGGGATGCCGGAATTAAAACAGATATTGACTTGAATGAAAAAGGCCCTTCAAAAAATCTTGAGTATGCAAATTCTCTCGGAATTCCTTTTGTTTTATTTGTCGGCAAGAAAGAGCTGCAGGAAGGAAAATTAAAATTAAGAGATATGAAAAGCGGGAAAGAAGAGATGCTTGGTTTTGATGATGCCACTATTAGAATCAAAAATATTATTTGACTTTATGACTGCTGCTGGTTCTGGTTAGATTATAAACTCGGCTTCTATTGATGCCCAGCAATGCACCGGCTCTCGTTTTATCACCACCAGTCACGCGAAGAGCCTGTTCAATCATATGCTTTTCAAATTCTATTCTTGCGGCAGTAAGATCAATTCCCCTTTTTAGATAATAATCTAATGATGTTGGAAAACCATTTTCATTGCCTGAATCATGGCTAGCGTCTTCGCTATCGGAGGCAGCGGCTCTTTCTAGTGCAGATGCAGGTTCCGGATTAAAATTTTTTATTGCCTGCTCAAAATCTTCCCTATCCAAAGTTAAATGTTTGGATCCTGGCGTCGCATGCTTTTTTGTTGCAATAACAATTTTCATTACTGTTACAAATTGCCTCACATTGCCCGGCCAGTTGTATTGTTGCAGGAGCGAGTAAGCATTTTGGTTAATTATTATTTCAGTGCCGTTGGAAAATTCCCTTGCATAGTGCCCTGCCAATAATGGCACATCATCCGGCCTATCTCTCAGTGGGGGTAAGCTAATAGTAAGCCCCTTTATTCTATAAAAAAATGGCTCAACCATCCTACCATCCTTTATGAGATCTTCCAGCCTTTGGATATCTGCCGTAACAATTAAAGAATCCACTTGCTTTTCTTCGACACCACCTAATCTCCTAAATCCATATTCAATGGCACGGACTAATTTCATTTGCAGTGGCCTTTCAATTTCACCAATTTCATCCAAAAATAAGACACCGTTGTCTGCTCTTTCTAAAAGGCCCGGTTTAGGTGACCTTGCATCAGTAAATGCGCCCTGCTGGTAGCCAAAAAGCTCACTTTCTATCAAAGATTTTGGTACAGCGGCACAATTTAAATCTATAAACGGACGCCTATGCCCTTGATTGTACCTATCATAAATCAATCTTGCAACCAATTCTTTGCCGGTGCCGCTTTCTCCAGTAACGTGGACTGGAATTTTTCCATTAGCTGTCAGTTCAGCTAATTCTCTCGCTTTTAATACCGCTGCAGAATTCCCTATTAAGGCATAACCCGGATTAGCTAAATGGTGTGAAGTGACATTAAAATCCGGCAAAGTTAACCACCAATGCTGGAATAACCTATTGATTTATAAATTTGTTTGATAATAAATTTTATAACTTGGTCAACACAGTTACTTCCCCTTTCTCATCAATCATTATAGAATGCTCTGCCTGCGCTACAATTCCTTTGCTCGTTTCGACTAATGGAGGAAACTGGTGAATCATTCCTAACTGGGCTAATTCCCGCAGCGCAAAATTTGCTTTCGCCCCAAATTTCCTTGTCAGCCATCTTTCTGCAAAAGGCAAGTTTTCATAGCGTTCAATCTCTTTTATAACTTCCCTGGTTATCGGGCTTCTGACATTTCTTTTATTTTGCATCATAAACACGGTTGGATGCCCTCTTTCCCCCACTATTCCGGCGCCTGCCGTTGAAAATGGCTCTATGGCAAAAGTCATACCTTTAGTTAATTTTGTTTTGTCGCCGTTATCAAAATTCGGCAGTGTCGGGCTTGTGTGGATATCATACAGCCCCAAGCCGTGCCCTGATAAGTTTCTTACAGGATTAAATCCGTAACTTTTGATTGTATCCTGAATTGTTTTTCCGATTTCCCTTAATTCAGTTCCGACATTTACGATTTTCAAAGCTTCTTCCAATGCTTTCTGTGCTGCTTTTACTAAATCAGAATATTTCCCGGACAAATCAATCGTATAAGCTGTGTCGCCGATTGCGCCGTTTACGTGGACTCCCAAATCCAAACACACTACCTGACTTTCAAAAGTTGTTGTATCATCTTCAACCGCACAGAAATGAGCGGCAATATCGTCGCATGAAATCTGAACTGGAAATGCCGGCTTTCCGCCTAACTCGAAAATCTTTTTTTCAATTAATTCTGTAGTTTCAAGCAGAGAGTTTCCTTTTTTGATTAACAATTTGCCGTATTCAATAGATTCTGCGGAGATTTTACCGGCTTTGATGAAATTTTGTTTTGTTTGTGAGTCCATTTTTGCTTATCCTAAGGAAAACCTCCATTTTCCGGCACTAGCCCCAGCATAAGGTGGTGATTTGAGATAATGCATCTTTTTCAGTTCCCCCAATCCAATTTTTCTTTCTTGCTCTCTTAAAGCCCAGTATATCACAGATGAGAATCTTTCTACCCTGCCTAACATGTACATGGCCTTATCAAAATCAATTTGCTTTTTAACATAAAGGTAAAGTGTATTGTTCTCCCTTTCCATATTTATAAGTACATCTTGGCAGTATTTTTCTGGGTCGGCCCTAAATCGCTTTATAGCATCAAACATTGTGAATGTGGTTATTTCCGGCAGGGTATAGTTGGGATCATAAAGCTGGCCTTCTCTTTGAATGGAGGTAACTATAAGCACTGAAGTTCTAATTGCAGTTTCCCTTTCTTTGACATTTATCCTGGGGTTGTCCCTAAGAATTTCAATCAGCTTGCCAATCTCACCATTAGCATCCACCTGCATGCATGCGCGCTGGAAACAGAACTCATCTTCAAATTCAAATAATATCTCATCGAGAGTTTCCTGCTTTACTTCTGGAAGACCCCCCGGAACTAAAATCTGAACCATCAAGAAATGGTTTTGTAAATCCTTATTTAAATCTTATGGGAGTCTAATGTGCAACAAGTATTTCTTTTTTCTTGCTGGCTTTATTCATCGCTTCAGCAATAAGCGTTTTTTCCAGTTCTATTATTTTTTGCGTGACTGGGTTTTTTACATTTAACGTATATAACCTTGTTTTTCCAAAACTTCTTGTGACTTTTACTATTCCATGCTTTTCTACCTCATTCCAGTAATTGAATAATGAAGCCCTTGAAATGTCAGCGCCTTTAGAAATATCAGACTTGCTGAAATCCATGCCCTTATTTTCCAATAAAAAGTCAATTATCTTGAATAGAGGAAGTTCTCCGGTCAGGTTTAACGGTGTTGATTTGTTTTCCACGGGTTTCTCCAAAAATGGACAAGTTAAAAGAAAATTTTTTCATAAACTATTTTTTTATTTTGTAAATATACTTACCAATGTTTTCTCTATTTCTTTTATTTTTTCGTCATTAATTGATCCTGCCTTGTAAGAGATAAGCGACTTATCCGCTGTAAACAACTTGTTTGGGCGAATCATACTGCTGTGCGGAAGCTTGCCGTTTTTGAAATCTTTTGCTTCAGGAGAAATAGAATAGCTGTCATTGCGGGCTACGCTGGTTATTTGTGCAACGATTTGGTCGTCTCCAGTCAAACTGGCAACTATTATTGCAGGCCTTTTCTTCGAAGCGGTCAAATCAGAGAATGGAAATGGGATAACAACAACGTCTCCCTTTACAAGCCCTTCCATGCCTCTTCATCCTCTTTACTTAGCCAGTCTTTGGCAAGAGATCTTTCACTGGCAAAAGCAGCAAACATTTTTTCATTCACTTGGTGCAAAGGCCGCAATTCAACTCTATTCTCAAAGGCAAGAATTGCAATTTTTGTTCCCTCTTTGAAGCCTTCAATATCCCGAATGTCTTTTGGCAGGGCTATCTGGCCTTTGCTGGTTATTTTTGATGTCTTCATTTCTATTAATGGCATATTAATCACCTTTCTTAATTGTAAGAAAAGTAAGAAACTATATAAATGTTTTGGTTTGTACAAAAGAAAGCAATAGTGTTCATAAACAAAGGTTATAAGAATTACGTATGAAAACAATCATAAAGTTCGCCATAACAGGGTTATGTGAACTTTACTTCACTCTCACAGCTTCCAGATTTCTCGGCGCAACTGTTTCTATCCTGAAATTTTTGTGCATTGAGCTAGCTAAGTCCAGGCATCTTGAGCTTTCGCCGTGATTAACTATTATTTTTTTAGGGCGGGGCTCGCATTTTGCAACGAAATTCATTAGTTGGTTTCTTGATGAGTGGCCTGAAAAGCCGTCAACCGTGTGAACAGACATCTTTATCTGGAGCATTTCCTGCTTTCCGCCGTCGGCAAACGTGAATTCCCTTTCGCCCTGCTGCATTCTTCTTCCAAGCGAGCCGTCTCCCTGATAGTTGACAAATCCGATTGCGTTCCTCGGATTATCGCACAGGTGCTTCAAATATTGGACCGAAGGCCCGCCTGTCAGCATGCCGGAAGTCGCCAATATAACACATGGCCCGGTTTCTTCGATAACCTGCATTCTTTCCTGTTGCGAGCCGACTCTTTTGAAAACATCATGCAAAAATGGATTCTGGTCCTTGTGGAAAATTAGTTTCCTTACTGTGTTGTTCAGGTATTCGGGATAAGCTGTGTGTATTGCCGTAACGTCCCACACCATTCCGTCTATGTAAACGGGGATGCGCTGCATTCTTCCTTCGCGCACCATCGCTTCGATTGCCAGCATGACTTCCTGCGCCCTGCCGACTCCCAAGGTCGGAATCAAAACTTTTCCGCCCCTTTCGGTTGTTTCTTTTATGACTTTCATCAGCTCTTCGTCCGTTTCCTGCCGGTGTGGCATGATGTTGTCTTTTCCGCCGTAAGTTGCCTCCAACATTAAAGTTTCAAGCCTTGGAAACTGCGTGACTGCCGGCTCCAGTAACAGTGTTTTTCCATATTTCTGGTCGCCGCTGTATAGTATATTATGCAAGCCGTTTCCTACGTGAAGATGAACCATGGCGCTTCCTAAAATATGGCCTGCGTTGTACATTGTGATTCGCACATCCGGAGTTACGTCGCTGACTTCATTATACTCTAGCGTGATTGTGTGCTTAACCATTTCCTTGATTTCTTCGGCAGAGTAAATTGGCTCTTTGCCATCCGCTCTCTGGATTTTTATGAAGTCAAGCATCAAAAGGGCAGAAACATCCCTTGTCGGCTCCGTGCAGTAAACAGGCCCCCTGTAACCAAATTTGAAAAGATACGGGATAAAGCCGCAGTGGTCAATGTGGGCGTGGCTTAAAATAACCGCGTCCAATTCGTTAATGTCAAATTCAGGCGCTTCAAGGTAAGGGTACGGCTTTGCATCATCGGCCACGTTAATTCCGCAGTCAAGCAAAACTCTTGATTCAGGAGTCTGCAATAAAATACAACTTCTTCCAACCTGCCTTCCGCTTCCGAGATAAGACAGCCTTATCCACTCATTCTTCTTTTCCCGCTTCCAGCCGTCGTAAATCCTGTGGCCTACTTTATCCAAAAATTTCCTCCTGTAATCGCTGTGCTGGTAAAGGACTGCCCTTACATTTTCAATCAGCTTTGAGCGTATAGCCGGCTTTCTTCTTATCAGCGGAACCCAGAACGTCTGCATCCTGATGTCCCTCAACAAAGAGCCCTGCTTGCCGATTGCAAGCCCCGGCTTGTCGGCTTCAACTATAACCCTGCTTCTCTGCGGGTCAAATATGACCTGGTCAACTCCTGCTTCCTCCGGAATCAGGGACCTGATTACTTTTTCGGCCTCTTCCATTCCCATTGTGATGCCCGGGTCCGGCCTTAACTCAACCCTTTTCTTGATGTCATCAACAATCCTCTTGATTATCCCGTTGTTGTTCAGGAAAAAATCCTTGTCTTTTGTGTACAGGACTATGTTGGCGCCTTCAAAATTAACATCGCTTATGGTATTTTCCGGCAAGTGCCTCAGGATTTCTTTCGTAATGTCTGCCATTTTAATCAGTTAGAAACATTTCTAGCTAAATCTCAACTCCTTGAATTTTATTTTTGTATTTTTTCATTTTTATTAATGAAATTTTTTAATTTTGAAAGCAATTAAGGAAATTATTGGTTTATTTTTGAAATCCAGCTGCCCCTAAAATTCCAAAAACTAAAACCCGTTTAACTAATCAACTTTACTATTGTGTTTCAAGACAATTTTTTGTTCAAATTTTGAATGATTTTAGAAAAGTTATACTTCAATCCTGTAATCCAGCTCTTTCGTAAAGACTTTTTTGACGCCGTCTTTTGTTACCGTGTAAATGTCAATTCCGTTTCCCGAAGCAATATCCCTCTGGACTGCCGCATTTATTCCCTTTGCAGCCAGCTTGACCCCTTCATCGACACTTAAGTTTTTTTTGTAAAGGGTTTCCAAAACTCCGAATGCCATTACAGAGCCTGAGCCTGAAGAAATGTAATCATCAATCTCAACAATTGAGCCGTCCGGGCTTAAATCGTACAAATGCAACCCTTTTGAATCAACTCCGCCTAAAATGAAATGCGAGATTCCCGGGATTAAGCTGTACTTCCTTATGTTGTTGTATATAAAACTGCACAGAAGGCTTGCAGCCTCCCTTACGTTTGTTTCCCTTCCTGTTCTTAGGTCCTTTAACTTAAGCTCAGCTTTCAGGTATTTTACTAATAGTTGAACATCGGAAACAGTTCCTGCCACTGTAACAGCCATATTGCTGGTTATTGGCATTATCTTGTCAAATTTCTTCCATGCCACCAAGTAGCCGGAAGTGGCCCTTTTGTCAGCAGCCAATACAATCCCATCTTTGCAGACTAAGCCTATAGTTGTTGTACCTGTTTTCAGCTCGTTATTTTCCATATTCAAAACCTTATGAAGAATTTCTTATTGTGATGATATATTGAAGTAATATTTAAAGGTTGCGGTCATCAACTCGTTGCGGCTCAAATAATTCTCTTATCAATTCACCTACACTATGTGAGCCTCTGTTTTTGTCATAAAGTATAATATGCGCTCCATCTTTTCCCAGTTGGTGCATTTGCAGCTGTAAATCCGCGGGTGCATGTGAAGTAGTCACTATTGCCACAATACCTTGCCTATGTTTTATTTCATTCGCCTGCCTTACTAATTCAAGCCCATCAATTTGATGCTGGCCAAGATGATAATCACACACAAGAATGTCTAATTCTTCATCTCCGCGTAAAACCGCCAAAGCATCCGCCGGAGTGCTTACCTTCATTAACCGATAGGCGGCAGCAGTAAGAGTTCCCCAATAATCTGAAAGTTCAAATGGCTCATCGCTGACGGCAAGGATTGACGGCATTTTGGTTCAAAATTAGTTTAAAAATTTAAATGTGGATAGTAATCAAGGCCTAGTTACTTCTAATGAGCCTGCTTCCCGAGCATTGTAATAAAACATTACCTTTAGTTTAGCCAAATCCCCTATAGCCACTTCCTGAACTTGGGTATCTGTAGTTCCATCAAATTCAAATGCACCAGTAATGGGGTTTCTTCCATTTGGATTGCCAGCATCAATTCTGTAAGGGACCGAATTTAGTTTTTGTCTAAGGGGTTTAAAAGTCAATACTAGGGTATCTAATCTATCAGGCCGTATTTCACCGGAAACTTGCCCGAGTGTCACCAGTTCGTTCGAGCGCCTTTCTGTGTATGATAAATTTGTCGAATTTGTAATTTTAGCTCACCTTTAAGTAAATCAAAGATAAATCAAGAGTTTAAAAATCTATTTTAAACTCTGCTCAAACAGAATATTCACAGCATTCACAAAGAACGGCGAATCTATCCAGACTGCGACTTCATAATCAGGCGCAACTGAATCGTTGGAAACCATGAAAAGCATTTCCTTGCCGTCGATTGTAACGAAACTTGTGCTTGGATTATAATCAGAGTGCTCTACGTTCTGCAATTTTTTGATGACTGTCTTGTTGTAAGGCGCATAAATTTTGGCTTTAATTCCTTTTTTAGCGAAATTAGGCATGAAATTCTTCAAAAGCTTGGCATACCTGTCAAGATGCTGGCTTGTTGCCACAATCACAATGCCGGATTTTGCTTTCGGAACCATGTCTTTTACAAACCTGTTTACTGCCGTTCTTCCGACTATTGATTTTGAAATTGAAGAAATGTCAACGTGCTGGACTCCTGTTTTATGAAGCAATTCCAGCTCTTTAAATTCGCTGGTTTCCTTTATATTTTCCATCTGCAAAGATAGCTCGTCAGCATCTTCCCTGATGTTCCTCTTGACCCTTTCAAGAATTATTTCCGGCTTTACTGCCAAGTATTTGATTGGCTTGCCTATTTTCATAATAATAAATCCTTTTTTCTCTAAAGATTCAAGAACATCATAGCATCTGCTTCTTGGAACTCCTGAAATGTCAGCCAGTTCACCTGCTGATGCGATTCCTCTTGTCAATAAAGAAGTCCAAATCTTGACTTCGTAGATATTAAGCTTGAAGTGCTTCTTCAAGTCCATTAAAAATTGTTTTTCCTGCTGCATTTTAATCTCGTCTCACAAACAATGCCACAATCAGTATAATTCCCACTATCACTGCAATTATCTCTGCTATGATTATTCCTATGACAAACGCATTGCCCTTGAAAAAGCTTTCCTCAGTGACGGTTGTGTTAGGGGGCAATTGCGGCAAAACCACGTTTCCAGTTGTCTGGGTAGTTGTAGCAGGCGTTGTTGTAGTTTGAGTTGTTTGGGTAGTTAACTGCGTATTCTGGGCGCTTTCAGCTGTTGGGCAGTCACTTACAGTAAGCTGAGCACTGCCGTCAGTCCTCTTTTTGTCATCATTGTATAAAACAGATAGGTCTATTGGATAAGTTCCGGATTCAATGCCGCTTGGAACTGAGAATGTATAAGTTTTTGAAAACCTGCTTTCCGCTGAGTTTGCCTCCGCAAAAAGCTCAGTTGCCTGGTCTTTTATGTCAATGCCCAAGTCTGAATTGGATGCCTGGATATTCACTATTTCCTCGTCTTCCGTCCCTATATTCAGTATGCCAAGGCTTAATTTGACGTTTTTCCTGCTGCAGCTGACTTCCAAAGGGTTTACTTCCAGCTTCGTTATTTTAATCTGGTGAGACTGCTTGTTTACGTCAAGGTGAAGCGTCATTTGGCTGTCCTGGGACGTCCCGTTCTTGTCCTCCCCAGTCACTTCAATCAGTATGTCGTATGTGCTCTCCTCAACTTCAACCGGGACTTTAAACTTCAAAGTGGTTTTTCTTGTGCTTCCAGGCCCAAGGTTAAAAGTGTTTGATTCCTCTTCCAAATCATCGCCATCATCGATGCCCGAAACCGTGGCCTTGACTGATATGTCTTCTATCCTTAAATTTTCGGCGCTGGTATAGTTATTCTTCATGGTTATCCTAAGCTCAAGATTATCGCCGGGCTTTGCCTCGTCATTTATGGTGTCGCCGTCGCGCAAATTGTTGGATGTCCTGCTTCCGACCTTTACATCCACGTCGCTGAACGGCAGATGCAAGCCCGAAGCATAGGCAGAACTCGCCAAGAAGGCTATTACTAAAATGCTTATCAATAGGAATTTTGTGTTTGCTTTAATTTTAACCACCTTGGGTAGATGAAAATATCACTAGTATTTAAATCTTTTGCTATTTTATAATAGTAACAAAATGGACATATTTAAAACCAGCCATGGTGCATAAAGGACAAACCCAATTCGTCTTGGGCATGAATTTCGCCAAAGCTTTAGAAAAGTATATAATATACTCCGGAGTTGAAATAGCCATGGTTGGCAACATACCGAATTACACTAAATATGATATTCTAAGGTGCTTTCTAAGGCTGAGCGTGAATATCGGAAGGCAGGAATTATCAAGAGAATTGGGGCTTGGCGAGGGAACCGTAAGGACAATCCTTAACATCCTGAAATCAAAGACTTTGCTGGATTCAACAAAAAAAGGCCATTTTCTCAGCAGGGAAGGAATTTTGAAATTGGATAAACTATTTGATAATATTAAAATGCCAAAAATCATTGAGACTAATCTTGTTTATCCGGAGCACAAAAAGATTGCAGTTTTATTGAAAAAATCCAATGGACTGAAGGAGATTTACAGGCTAAGGGATGTTGCAGTTAAAAACCGCGCAGAAGGCGCTTTGATTCTCAAATTTGAAAACGGGCTTTATGCGCCTGAATCAGATTTTAAAGGCGATTTTAGCGAACTTAACGGGTATTTTGAATTTGAAAATGGGGATTTGTTAATCATCGCGTTTTCAGGGGACTTAAAGAATGCAGAAACCGGCGCATTGGCCGTTGCCGTCGAATTGAATGACACTTTGAAAAAGTTTATAGAGAACTTTGAATGACCCATTAGTTTTATATATTTGATTCAAAGTTCTCTTAGAGAATTTTGACAAATCGACTATTTTTCAAAATTCTCTATAAACAAATTTTGATTGAATAAGTTAAAAGAGGTAAAATGCTAATTGTAAGCTGTTCGCACGGGAATCATCTGGGCCATTCTATTGCCAGAAAACTGAATGCCAATCATTCCAGATTGATTGTTAATAAATTTCCCGATGACGAAATATTAATAAAATTCAGTTCTGGCCTGAAAAATCAAGATGTTGCCATTGTTCAGTCTTTCTATAGAAATATCAGTGATTGCTTAATTGAGGTTATTCTTGCTTCTGCCACAGCAAAAGAGCTGGGCGCTAAAAAAATTATCCTGATTGCGCCTTATTTCCCTTATCTAAGGCAGGACAAAAGGTTCCATGCAGGAGAAAGCTTAAGCCAGGGGATAATAGCCGGATTAATTGATAAATATTTTTATGAAGTTCTTGTGATAGACCCGCATCTTCACAGGAAGAATTCATTAAATCAAATTTTTAAAATTAAATCAACGAGATTGACTGCGAACGATTTAATTGCTGATTACATCCGGAAAAACATAAAAAATCCAATTTTAATTGGTCCTGATTCCGAAAGCTACAAATGGGCAAGAAACGTGGCGGAAAAAATAGGAGCTGAATCTAGAATTCTTACGAAAACTAGGTATTCCTCTTATTATGTTAAAGTCAAACTAAACAAAAAAATTGATTTAAGGGATAGAAATGTGGTTATTGTCGATGATATAGTCAGCACGGGGCATACAATAATAGAAGCTTCAAAATTATTAAGGAAGTTAGGCGCGAAAAACATTTACTGCATCTGCGTTCATGGGATATTTATTGAAGATGCGCTGAAAAAGCTTAAGAAAAATAAAATTAATGTTATTTCTACAAATACAATCCCAAATAAAGCTAGTAAGATTGATGTGAGCGGGATAATTGTGGGAAGTTTAAAATTTATAATATAATTTTACTACTATCCAATAATTAAAATAGATAAGTTTATAAAATAAAGATTTTTTGTTTGTTTTATGGAGCGATTTACCCTAAGTGATAAGTTGGTGCAAACTTCTTTAGAGTCCTTGGCTAGAATAAATTCTAAAACTACTGATTTAAAATTAGTGCTAGTTGGAGGTATGGCGTGTCAAGCGCATTCTGCAAATCCAGAATTGTACAGGCCTACCAATGATTTAGACGTTTTACCTTCAAGGGGGCTGTCGTATCCAGAATTCAGAGATGACGTGGGTCAGAAAATAGTTGAGGTCTTGGATGGAAGGGGCTATCCCTCTTCTTTAGGCAGAACCAGATTGGGTTACGAAGTGGCTAGTAATGATGGAGCAGATGTTTTTTATACGCATTTGGGTAAATTAACAGCTAGTTATTTGGCCAGACATGCGCACTGGAAACAGCGAGAAATTGATAATGCACAAGAATTGGAGATACAGGGAGTCAAAGAACGCCCGGTTCTTGTCCACAGAATTGAAGATGTGCTTGCAAATAAAACGAGAAGGATAGGAAAATTACAGCAAATGGGATACCTTTCTAATCAGCAGCAAGCTGAATTTGAAAAATTTTTAGATGAAGATTTTGAATCTTTAGGATCCATTGAGCTGGTTGCAAGATTAGATTTTTTAAAGTTAGTTAGAGAATCACTCTTGGACATAACTCCAGAAAACTTCTCAGCAAATTTTGATAGATTAAACCATTATAAAGTATTGAAGGATTTATACGATGTTTGTTTGTTATCCAGGGTTATAATTGAAGGAGGCGCGCCTCTGAATACAGAATATCTTAGGATTGCCATGTCTACATTACCCACTATAACTCATGTTCATTAATTAAAAATAGGCATTTTCTAATAATTCTTCCCAAATAATGCCCAGAACTTAGCCTGCTCTCCGCACTGGACACATCTTCCGCTGGCAGTTTTCTGCTCGAAAGGGATGCACCTGCAAGTTGCTCCGTCAGCTTTGTCTTTAATCAAATCCTCGCATTTTGTGCTGCCGCAGAACTGAGCTTTTGCTATTTTCTTATTTTTAATTGCCTCAGAAAGCAAATTGATTCCGTTAACTTCAATAATGTTGTTTTTCAAAAACTCGCGGGCTTTTTTTAATAGATTATCCTGAATATACGCAAGAGTTTCTTCAACTTTGTGCTCCATATCTTTTGTTTTGACAATTATTTTTTCGTTTGTGTCCCGCCTTACCAAAACAACCTGGTCAGCTTCAACGTCTTTCGGGCCTACTTCAATCCTTAAAGGAACTCCTTTTAATTCCCATTCATTAAATTTCCATCCCGGAGTATAAGTGTCCCTGTCGTCAATCTCTATAGAATGCCCTTTTGCCCTCAGCCTTTTAGCAATTTCTTTTGATTTATTCAAAACAGTTTCTGCATTTCCTTTGAAAATAATCGGGACAACAACAGCCTGAACAGGCGCTAATTTTGGAGGCCAAACCAATCCTTTGTCATCGCCGTGCACCATGATGACTGCACCGATTGTTCTCGTGCTCAATCCCCATGAAGTTGTGTACACAAATTTTCCCTGCTCATCTTTATCAAGGAATTTTATGCCAAAAGGCTTTGAGAAATTCTGCCCGAGCATGTGGGACGTCCCCATCTGCAAAGCTTTCCCGTCGGGCATGAGAGCTTCAACTGTAGTTGTGTAATCAGCTCCCGCAAATTTTTCCTTTTCAGTCTTCTTTCCTGCAAGGACCGGAATAGCCATGTAATTTTCAATCAAATCAACGTATTCAAACAGCTGCTGCATTACTTCCTTTTCCGCATCTTCTTTCGAAGCGTGCGCCGTGTGACCTTCCTGCCAGAGAAATTCCCTAGTCCTCAGAAACGGCTTTGCATGGCTGAATTCCCATCTCACAACAGAATTCCACTGGTTTAACAATAACGGCAAATCTCTCCATGACCTTATCCATTTTGCATAGCTTTCCATCATTACTGTTTCAGAGGTCGGCCTTATCGCAAGCTTTTCATTTAATTCCGAATTGCCCCCTTTTGTAACCCAGGCAACTTCCGGGGTAAAGCCCTGGAAGTGCTTTGCTTCTTTTTTCAACAATGATTCAGGAATGAACATAGGGAAATAGCAGTTTTTGTGCCCTGAGCTTTTTATTTTATCATCAAACGTTTTTTGTATTTTCTCCCACACTGCATAAGAATTTGGCTTGAGAATTATGCATCCCGAAACGGAGCTGTAATCTATCAAATCCGCTTTTATTACAATCTGGCTGTACCATTCATTGAAATCCTCTGATTTCTTTACAGTCAATCCAATTTCTTCTTTTTGCTCCATAATTAGCGAGCATTTTACTCAATATATAAAGATTTTGAAAAGGAAAGATGATTATTAGCCCGTTATAGTTAAGTTTAAAAACTTCCAAATTATCATTTTATTATGCCTGAAAAAGAGAAAGAAAGCAATAAGCCGGTCCCGAAGGAAAAAATGGAGGACATTCCTGCAAAAAAGGAAGAAAGGAAAGATACAGATTCCAAAAAAGATTCGGAAGACAAAAGGGCCCCTAAAACTGCCCTTGAAGAAGGAACTCAAAAAATCCTTGAAATGTCTGAAATAAGCCTGTGGCTTGACAATTACGACGACATTTTCTCTGATTTTGACCCAAGGCCCTATTCCCTGCGCTCGTTGTCCGACGACTTTTTGTTTGAAGCAAAAAAAGTAAGCAGAGATAAGGACGCAAACAGGCTTGAGCTCAGGTTTTTGATTTCACTGGAGCACAGAGATTCAAAAGTGGAGGCAACAATAAAGAAAAGGCTAAGGGACCATTTCTCAAAGCACGCGAGGATGCTTCGTGATGAAATAAAAAGCACGCAGGTTAAGTCAGTAATGCTGGTGCTGCTTGGAATCTCCATGATGCTTGGCGCAACATATATATACTCTTTCCAGCCCGATACTTTTACTTTCAGATTTTTTTTCGTATTGCTTGAGCCTGCAGGCTGGTTCACTACATGGTTCGCGCTTGACAGGCTGTTCTATACGATAGACACGAAGAAGATGGAACTCCAATTTTATGAAAAGATGGCAAAGTGCGAGATAATGTTTATATCTTATTAATTATTTTATTTCATTCACTTTTATAATGTGCCATCCGAATTGCGTCCTAACCGGCTTGGAAATTTCTCCGGCTTTCAATGAAAACGCTGCGTTTTCAAATTCTTTTACCATTTGGTTCCTGCCAAACCACCCCAAATTGCCGCCTTTCTTAGCTGATGGGCAGATTGAAACACTTCCTGCAATGTCTTCGAAAGCCTTGCCGTGAGTCACATCATACAAGGCAACATTTGCCTCCTGCTCCGACCTGACAAGGATGTGTGACGCGTTTATTTTGTTGGACATTTTATGCATGAATAGTGTGGGCTTTTTATTTTTATGCCTTTATTTTTTCAGCAGGCGCTTTTGCTTCCCATGTTCTTAATTCGGTTCTTAACAAGAGCAGAATAATTGGGCCTAACACCATCAAAACACCGTTAAGTAAAACTGCATTTGCAGAGCCAATCCAATGCGCGATGTAGCCTATAAATAAGGACGCAAATGGCTGAATTCCAAATGCGATAATGAACAGCGCGCTTAAAACCCTGGCCCGCATGTGGGACGGCGCCGTGACCTGTATCAGCCCGTTGGCCGTGGCAAAAAGTATCGGCACCAATAATGCAGAGAAGAACAGGCAGGCCATTGAGATATACTGGTTTCTCGAAAATGCAAAAAGAACAACCCATACACCATTCCATAAAACTGCAATTGCGCAAAGGAATCCAACCCTTTTAACCTTATGAGTCATCGGCACGATTATTGTAGAGCCAATCAGGGCGCCTGCGCCGGAAGCGCCCATTAAAAATCCCAAGACTTCCGCTTTGCCGTGCAATACATCGGTGGCGATTGCCGGCATGATTTGCATTATGGAAAATCCAAAAAATGTCATTATCAAAGTCAAAAACATTAAATCCATAATTATTGGATTATTCCTTATAAACTTAAGGCCGTCAGCAAAACCGCTTAGGGGATTTCCATGATGGGGGTGAATTACCTGGCTTGATTTGATTGCAATCAGGCTTGCAATGACTGCTATGAAACTTATTCCGTTAATCCAGAAGGCCGGCGCAACTCCAAAAATCCCAATAGTCCATCCTGCAAGGGCAGGCCCAACCATCCTGCTTACCTGCACAACTGAGCTGTTTATCACAACTGCCTTTCTGACATTTTCCATGCCTGACAGGTCGCCTATGAATGCCTGCTGGGCAGGAAGGTCCAGAGTACTGACAAGTCCCAGCAACGCTGCCAAAATATAAATATGCCACACCTGTATCAAATTTGCCTGCACTAAAATTGCAAATGCTATCGCAAGAATCATGGAAGTTATTTGGGTCCAGATTAACAGCTGCCTTCTGTTTATCCTGTCTGCCCATACGCCTGCAAACGGGCCTATAATTAAAAAGGGGATAAACCCGAGCATTGCAACAATTCCCAACTGCAGCTCGGAATTTGTCAGCGTCCAGACAACCCAAGACTGCGCGGTCATCTGCATCCATGTTCCCAACATAGAAATGGTCTGCCCGCCTATGTAAATCCTAAAATCTCTTAGCTTTAGCGGGCTGTAGCCTTCGATTAAAGTGCTGATTGTTTTTTTCATATATTTTAAGAAATAATTTAATATATTTAAGGTTAATGAATTAACATAATTGGGGTATTTTTTATAAATCCAATTTCGCAATCGTCAAATGTGATATTCTATATTTTACTTTACAGTAATAACAGTAGAAACTTTTATAAGTATTGCATGGTTCTATTTTTTTAATGGAAATCTTTATTGATAAGAGCAAAGTTAACGGAATGGAGGTATTGCGTAAAATTGGAGTTGAAAGGCTCCAAGATAGAGTTAGAATTTTATCACAGCATCCTGATGGAATCATTCCTGCAATGCATTATTTTGAAACCAATGTCCCAGAAAGAAGCTTGCCCATAGAGGTGGCAACCGTGGAAGAACTCCCCGTTTCTGATGGTAATCCAAAACCAACTATGTTTAATGATGTCCCGTTTGGGGCTTATCGCAATTATAATATTATAGTGCTTGATTCTTCTCAGCGTCACACTTTTAGCGATGTTCTTAGAGGTTATATTGCACTTCTCAATAAGATGCCGCGCCATGAAAGAAAAAGGGTAAGAATAGTTGAAGGCAATAATTATCAAATCCGTCGATTAATGAGAAGCGTGGAAATGAAAGTTGATAGGGGGCGGGGCACAACTTATTATGTGGCTCAACAATCCACAGATTCCAAAATCCCAAGAGCCGTTTATATCAATAGCGATTATGTTGTTCGAGGATTAAATGATATGGTGGGATTTAATGGCCGTCTCCAGCACGCCAATTTGGAACAAAGAATAGTATTGCAATAATTGTTTCTTTAAAATTTAACTGCTATTTTATAAATGTTTATAAATAAAAAGAAATAATTCATCCATACAGCTACAATGAAAGAAAAAATAAAATATGAAGCGATAAAACGCTATAGATGGATTATTGTCGGAGCTGTGATTATATTTGTTCTCGCTGCTTTCATTGAGCTGAAGATGGGGCGCTCATATCTTGGCCCGGACGGCAAGTTCGGATGGTGGGAAGGGGACATCTGGAGCAGTGAGCAATCGCAGCGTTTCGCTGACCCGTATTCTTTTACACACATTATACATGGCCTTTTGTTTTACTTAATATTATGGCTTGCAGCCCGCAAGATGCCTGTCCGCTACCGCTTTTTGATTGCGGTGATTATAGAAGCAGTCTGGGAAATCATGGAGAATTCACCCATTATAATCGACCGTTACCGCGCTGTAACCATCTCGCTTGGCTATGTGGGCGACAGTGTTATCAACTCCCTGAGCGATATTCTTATGATGATTATAGGATTTTTATTAGCTGCGCGCTGGAAAGTGTGGATGAGCGTGGCTTTAGTGATTCTTATTGAATTAATTTTATTGCTATTGATGAAAGATAATTTAACACTCAATATTGTCATGCTTGTTTATCCAATTGAAGCAATTAAATCCTGGCAGATGGCTGGGCATGTGATTCCTTGATAATTAGAAAAATAAATGGGGCTGCCGTGACATGCGTGCGCAAGCACGCTCGCTTGCACATTTCGAACACGGGCCACGTGGCTTTTCCCAAACCTTTTCTCAAAAGTTTGTCCCGAACCACGAATTCTACCTAGCTATACTACAGCCCCATGGAAATCAAGAGTATACCTAAGAATTAAAAAGTTATCTTATTTTTTAGATTTCTTTCCTTTCTTCTTAACAGGCTTAACTTTCTTAACAACAGCCGAAATAGGGGTTGCCTTAACCGGAACAGCATTTGTCTGAGCCGGGACGATAGCTTCTTCGACCGGAGCAGCTTTTGCCTCAACTGGGAAATGTATTTCCTGAGCGGGAACGGCTGCCACTTGAACCGGCACCTTCTCTGATTTATCCTTTTGCAGCAGGAAAAATAATGAAACTCCGGACACAACTATAGTATACATTATTGAATACCGGACTATGCTGGAAGCATCGACAGCCTTGAATGCGTATAAAATCAGTCCCACAATTCCTGCAAAAAACAATATTGGAGCCAGTGTGTGGTACCCCAATTTTTCCGTCTTGAAATATACGGCGGATATCATAAAAAACATGGCCATGGTCATGAAAAAGAAGACAACGACTGTATTCATATATTTTATGCTCTCAAAATGTATGGCCGCGTAAACGGAAATGTATATCGTAAAAAGAAACGCGACCAGTATCGAAATGTAGTAAAACCACTCCGGCGCCCTCTCTTTTTTTTCCATACCCACGCGATACAAATTTGATATAACTATTTAAATTTAACGAAAATAGAAAATTATTTTATGGATTCTACTTGGCTTCATAATCGCTTATTATTTTTGTAACAATGGCATTAACATCGTTGGATGAAATCGCAAATCCCAGCCCTTCAAATCCCCCGACCTTGAAATCGTTGATTCCCACTATTTCGCCTTGGGTATTAATCAGCGGGCCTCCGGAATTGCCGGGATTGATGGGAACGTCAGTCTGTATGTAATTTATGCCGTTGCTCAGCGTTCTAAGGGCGCTTACAATTCCCTCAGTAACCGTAAATGACAGTCCAGCAGGGTTTCCTGCCGCTATTACTTTCTCTCCAATTTTAAGCTTGCCTGAGTCGCCGAAAGGAAGTGCCTTAAGGCCGGAAGCGTCAATCCTGAGCACGGCAACATCGGCATTTGAGTCATACCCGATAATCTCCTTTACGCTGTAAGTGCTGCCGGAATTGGTTGTTACCGATATAGAGGTTGCACCATTAATCACATGTACGTTTGTCACGATATAACCTTTTGAGCTGACAATGACCCCGCTTGCCTGCCCCGTGTTTGTGCTGATGCTGACTACGGACTTAAGCACGTCGTTTACAATGGCCGTAAAGTCGGCGCTTTTTATCTGGATATTAGTCAATTGTGTCTTTAATTCGTTCAGCTTAATGTTGCTCTGCTGCTCTATCTGGTCTATCAGGTCGGATAATGTTTTTATTTGCTCTTGGTTTTGGCTTTTGAAATTCTGCAGGCTTGTGCTGATTAAACCTATTTCCGACGAAAGGTTGGAGCTTACAGCATCTATTTTAGATGCCAAAGACTGGCTAAGATTTTGGAGATTCTCCTCAGACTTTTTGTCCAGCTCAAGAATTTTTGAGTTATAGTCTTTTTGCAGAATTTCCGCTTTGTAATTAGAGTAGTAAGCAAGCCCTACGGCAATTACCAGTATAAAAATTGATACGAAAATAGTATTGTGAATTTGCTTCTTGAACATTTTTACTCTTTTACCTCATACTCTGCTTCAATGTAATTTTTGGATTTTTCCTTTTTGCCTTTCTTATTTAATTTATTGATTTTCAGCAGCGCAATCAAAAACATAATCAAGGAAAAAAGAAGAACCAGGACAATCATGCCAAGGGATAAAGCTATTATTCCTCCGACGATTATCAAATACCATTTTGACAGGAAAGCCAGGACAGCCCATCCTTTGTCTTTTGAATAAAGGTAAATGAAATAGATTATGATTAAGCTGAAAACAGTCCCAAGCCCGAAATTCCATCTTCTCGCAACTTGCATTTGATCGCCTCAGGCAAAATTCTGCCGGATAAAATCCGCCATTTGCTTATTATCTGCAGCTTCATAAGCCTGCGCAGCCAGTTTGTAATTTTTTGAATTTATGCACTGTACGGCAGCATTGCTCAGCCTTTGGCTGTCCTTTGTCGGGATAAAGCAGAGCGCGGCAAGCTCGCCCCTCCCCTGGGCGAGGAACGCGTCACCTATTTCTACCAGCTTTTCCGTGTCATTCGCTTTCGTAAGGATTTCAACCGCTTCGTGAACCTTGTTTTCCTTGTACAGCTTGTCGCCGACATCCCTCAGAATTCTTTTTCTCGCGCTTTCATCAAGCATTGAAAGGTTTACGGAGCTTATGCCCTCTTTCAGAATCTTCATAACAATTGGATGGTCCATAAACCAGCCATTGGTAAGGATTTATTTAAAGGTTTCTCAATTGATTACCCTAAGAAATTCGGGGCCAGGCAGTGACTCCTTTGCTTGCCAGAAGTTGATCAAGAGAAGCTCCCGGTTCATCATCCAATTGGTAATAACTAGCTGATACTCCAGTTCCACGCTTGATATTTAATTCATTCCCTTCAATTTGCAATGCGCTTACCGGCACATTCATTTTTGCAATCTACTTGAGAGGTCGAGATTGTTTTCCATCCAAACGAACTGGGTAATCAAAACATCTGCTTATGTGATAAAGACTTCCCTTTTCTGCAATTAATACACCATCAATATCACCTAATTTAACTCTTTTGTTTATTGCTTCATCGAGGGTTTGGGCCACCTGCCCGCTTGCCTGGCTGAAAATTACTGCATTGGATAATTCCAGGAAATAACTGACTTTTGTAGGAGAGGCATAAACAGTTGTCCCCTCACGGTGTGTCTGAGCAAGACCTAGCCCGACTAAATCTGCTACCGCTTGGTGTTCAATTTTTGGAGAATAATCGTACAAAACTTTCCTATTTTTTAACACTTCAGCCATAATTTTAGCAGCAACGGGATTGCCATAAATTAGACTGACAACTTCTGCAGGAATTGGGCCTTGCTGTGATGTCATGAATACTAAAGAATTTATGTTTTTATTCAAATTTATCCCTCATGAATAGAAAAATTGAAAAATGAGCCCGGAGGGACTTTCGCGAATCTTTTGCAAAAAGTTCTTTCGAACCCTCACTGCCCGGTCCGAAGCCGAGTCTGCTATCCGTTACAGTACGGGCCCATTATCTGGTATTTTTGATTATGGTATTAAAATATTTGCATTGAAACGGCGTGAAAATCCGGAATAGCAGAATAATTTTTTGAAAAACAGAAAATCAGGATTTTATTATCCTCGCTTTCAGAACTTTTTTGCCCTGCGCGTCTTCAATTATGAATTTAAAATTCTGGTATGGAATTTCTTCCGCCAGTTTAGGAGTGCGCCCCAAGGTTGCCGTGATAAAGCTGTGCAGGCTGTCGTAATCAGATTCCTTGATTGACAGCCCCGTCTTGGCATTCACCGTTTCGATGTCCGCCGTTCCGTTTGCGAGCCATTCATTCTTTGAAACCTGCTGGACGCTGGGGTTTATCCTGTCGCTTTCATCAATTATTTCCCCGACAATCTCCTCTAGTATGTTTTCAATCGTCACAACTCCAATAACCTGCGCCTTATCGTCTATTACAATTGCCATATGCTCTTTCCTGCTCTGGAACATTCGCAGCATCGAATCAATTTTTTTGTGGCCAAATACAAAAAAAGGCTTCCTCATTATTTGCTTAACTGGCACATCCAGCATGCCCTCTTTTAGGTATTTCAGCATGTCTTTGTGATACAAAATCCCGACAATATTTTCCCTGGTTTTCTCGTAAACAGGAAATCTTGAGTACATTTTTGCAGTTGGAAGCTGCAGAACATCCTTGACAAGCATGTCAGAGCCGACTGAAACAATGCCCTTCTTTCGCGTCATTACATCGCTGACCGTCGTGTTCTCGAAATCGAAAATCCGGTGTATCATTTTCTTTTCTATGTCTTTTATCGAGCCCTGCTCTCCGCTGAACTTGACCATGCTCTTAAGCTCTTCCCGCGTTATTATTGAGATTTTTTTGGTGCCGAAAAGCCTGTTCATCATGTTTATCAAATATTCCAAAACCTTGGTTAACGGGGAAACGACGTAGCTTAGGTGCCATATTGCAGGCGCAAGAATCGGTGCAAGAACTTCGTTATTGTTTGCGCCTATGGATTTAGGCAAAATATCCCCTAATACCAGGATAAGGAAAGTCGCAATCCCGGTTGCTATGGCCAAAGCGTTATTATGGAATATCTCGAGGGACATTGAAGTTATTATTGCGGCGGCAGCCGTGTTTACAAGATTGTTTGCTATCAGCAGTGTTGTCAAAAGCCTGGCAGGGTTGTTTTTCAGCCTTTGGATATAGATTGCCCCAAATTTCTTTTTTTCAACCCAGTGCCTTACCTTAAATTTATTTATGGACAGCAATGCAGCTTCTGCCATGGCCGATAACGCGGATATTGCCAATAAAATAATCAAGATGCTTATTTCGTAGTGGAATGCCATTTTAGAAAACATTACTGGAAAACTTGCTTATAAATCTGCCTATTTCCCAGTTAATGCGCATACGCCGGCTTTCCGTTGTACTTCAGCCTCTCTTCGGCAACTTCCCTCAGCTTGCCTTTGTTCAAGTACCTTAAGCCCGCCCATGACAGCAGATCAACAGCTACTCCTCCAACTAAAGTTCCCAGAACAGGATTGCCGCCCATCAAAGCGGTTCCAAGCAAGGCAGCCGGCACGTTGGCTGCATAAGCCCCAATCTCTACCGGAATGGACTTTACAGTAAAAGAAGTCCAATCTTTTGCAAATTTCCATTTGCCTCCTAACCCCTTGTACCTATCAGAGTTTTTCCAATACCAGTAAGGAGTGAAGCCTGCTTCGTAACCAACGTAGTCTCCAATGCTTGAGCCTAGCGCAGCTGACAGATAAGGCCTTCCGGTCATCTTGTTGGCCACGTATGCCAATCCTGCCGAGCCAGCATAGCTTCCAATGGTTCCAAGTATATGGGCTACGTCAAAATGCCTGAGGGTGTTCTTCAATTCCCCGTGTTCCTGATTAACTACATCCTCAAGTCCTTTGTCTGGCATAAATCCTCTTTTTTTATAACATCAATAGTAAGCTGGACAACAGTGCTCGGCCTCAGCTCATTCTCAAGAATAGAAGGCACAATGATTATTGCCTGCGAGCCGTGCTTTGCAATTTTTTTCGTGATGACAAATTTCTTTTCAGCATTCGTTCCGTCGAAATTTTTCAGCACATCGATAGTCAGTTTCACAATAGTGCTTGGACCTAGGTCATTCTCGAGAATTCTGGGTATGATTATTACTGACTGGCCCCCGTGCTTTGCAATTTTTTTTGTGATGACAAACTGTTCCAACCCAACCACCCCATTATGTATAAAATATGTAGTTACTATACAGTAACTAAAAGAACTAGTATATAAATGTTTCTATATTTACCACTAATTAAAGGTAACATTAACATTATGTTCTATATTGAAAATAAATATATAAAGAAACTAATATTATGTTGATTTTGAGAAGTAATGTGTATTTCTGGGCTCGGAAGAAATCACATTTTTTCCAGCACATTAATCCCAAGCAGGTTCAGTCCATTCTTGAGAACCTGCCTGACCGCAGAAATCAATAATAATCTTGCATCTTTGACTTTTTCATCAGCTTTCAGAATATTATGCTTGTGGTAGTATTCATTAAATGCCTGACCGAGAGAATAAACATAACTGGCAATCATATGCGGCCTTAGCTCTTCTGTTGCTTTTGAAATTATTTCAGGAAAATTTGACAGCGCCTTGATTAATTCATCCTCTTCTTTTTCTTTCAGCAAACTTAAATCTGCTTTTGGATTTATTTTATCTTTCTTTAAAATGCTGCTTATTCTGGCATAAGCGTATTGGATGTAAGGGGATGTTTCCCCTTCAAAAGACAACGCCTGCTCCCAGTCAAATGTGACATTCTTTTCCGGGCTGACCCTTAAAATTCCGTATTTTACGGCGCCGTATGCAATGATTTTTGCCGATTCTTCATCGATTTCACCGTACCTGCCCTTTAGTTCTTCACGCGCCCTTGACAGGGCTTCCTTCATGAAGTCTTCAAGCAGAACGAGATTTCCCTTTCTCGTTGACATCTTGCCTTCCTGAAGCAGGACAAAAGAATAATGGACAACCCTCGGCGGCTTTAATTCCAATTCTTTTAAAACCGCAGCAATCTGCTCCTGATACAACTTCTGGTCTTCGCCCAGGACAACGATGTTCTCCCCTTTCTTTATTTTCTCGATGTTGTAAGTTATATCTCGTAAAGGATAAAGTGATGTTTTGTCGGCTCTTGTCATTACGAACACAGGGACTTTCATTCCCAAACTGTAGCCTTTCTGGTCAAGAACCCATCTTCCAAAGCCATCTACAAATAATTTTCCTGTCTTTTCCAATCGCTTTAAAGTTTGTTCAGTTTCCCTGCTCCATAAGTATTTTGATTCATAATCAAATTTATTATATTTGATATTGAGCTCTGCAAATATTTTTATCTGGCCGTCGATGCAGATTTTTACCACATTTTCAAATTTCTTTCTTATTTCCTTATCGCCTTTTTCCAGTTTGTTCAATAATTCCAGGACTTCTTTTTCAAGCTCGGGATTTTCCTCAATTTTCCTGTTTATTTCAATGTAAATTTTTAATAAATTATTAAATTCAACATTTTTCTTTCCTTCTGCCCCGAGCACCAGCATGGCTACCTGTTTTCCAACATCATTTACAAAATAATGAACTTCAACTTTGTATCCCTGAAACCTTAAAATTCTCGCAATTGAGTCTCCAATCAGGGCATTTCTTGCCCTTCCAACATGAGGGGAGGCATTTGGATTAATGCTGGTGTGCTCCAAAAGAATTCTTTTCTTCTTTCCAGTTCCGGACGAGCCGAATTTGTCTTTTTGCTTCAGGACTTCTTTTATCGTATCAACGGCTATTTTATTTTTATTGACAAAAAAATTAAGATATGGGCCGGTTTGCCTTGCTTCGGCCAATAATTTCGTCGGCTTGAATTTCTGGCTCAATTCCTTTGCGATATCCATAGGGCTTTTTTTTAATTCCTTTGATAAAACAAAACAGGGAAAAGCGTAATCTCCCATTTCAGGATTCGGAGGAACTTCTAATGGAACATTGTCCAGTTTTGTCTCTTTCTTCAGAAATTTTAAAATATCTTCCCTGAATTCGTCCATAACAAAAGAATTTAAAATTTAAGGATTTAAAGGTTTCGAAAAACGGTACTTTGACAGTTAAACCATATCCTTAATTCTAATAATTTTTAGATTAAACTTCTTTGCCATCCTCTGCAATTCCGGCATCTCAGCCATTTTTCCGCTATCCGCAACTATCTCGCAGATGACTGCGGCAGGATACATTCCGGCTAATTTGCACAATTCAATTGCAGCTTCAGTGTGCCCTGCACGCTTTGCCAATCCGCCCTCGTCGCATCTCAGCGGAAAAATATGACCGGGCTTTGCCAAATCGCTTGGCTTTGTTTTATTGCCAATCAACGCTTTTATTGTTTTAGCTCTGTCAAAAGCGGAAATCCCGGTTGTCGTTCCTTTTTTACAGTCAACAGAAACAGTGAATTTGCATTTATGAAGTTCTGTATTGACATCGGCCATCGGGGGAAGATTTAGTTCGTCCAATCTTTTTCCAAGTATTGGGACGCAAACAAGCCCTCTTGCATGCTTAATCATAAAATTTATTTTTTCCGGAGTGGCTTTTTCCGCGGCAAGAACCAAATCGCCCTCATTCTCGCGGCGCTTCTCATCTGCAACAATCACAAATTTTCCATTCTTAAAATCACTGACTGCGTCTTTTAAATTTGCGGATTTCATTTTTAATTATTAATTTTTTATTTCATTAATGTATCTGTATATCATTATGCAAATAAAAACAGATAGGTAATCTTAAAGATAAGCTTCAATCAGCATGTCTTTCCCAACTTTCCTAAACTCGGGGTCTTTCAAATTAATTGCCTTGTCAATCTTGCTGATTCCAAGATTTCCTATCCCCCCAAGCCCGTTATTTCCGATTATTTTTGGCGCGGTAAATATTAAAATTTTATCGGCAATTCCGGCTTTTATTGCAGAGCTGTTCAATTCCGCCCCGCCTTCAATCATGACACTTGTGATTTCCGCTTTTCCGAGCTGCTTCATCAAATCATCCAGGTCAACCATCCCCTTATTAATCTTAGTAACCAGAACAGTAACTCCTTTCTGCTGTAATTTTTCAATACTCTTTTTCGGAGCGTGTGATGTCGTTGCAACAATCAGCTTCTGCGGGCTTTTCATTAAATTGCAGTTTTTTGGAATTTTTAATTTGCTGTCAACAACTATTTTCATGGGGTCTTTTCCTTCAAACAATCTTGGAGTCAGCTCGGGATTGTCCCTCACGACCGTATTCAGCCCAACCATCACTGCGTCAACTTCTGCCCTTAGCTGATGAACATAAGCTCTTGCTTCCTTGCCGGTTATATATTTTGAGTCTCCTGTTTTCGTTGCAATCTTCCCGTCCGCAGTCATGGCGACTTTAAGAATAACAAAAGGCCTTTTTGCTTTAATGTATTTGACAAAAATTTCATTCAGCTTTTTTGCCTCTTTTTCAAGAATTCCAATTTTTGTCTTTAATCCCCTGAATTTTAGCTCATGATAGCCCTCGACAAGCGGATTCGGGTCCCTCATCCCGATGATTACTTCCCTTACGCCGGCTTCGACAATTTTTTCGGTGCACGGCGGAGTCCTTCCCCAGTGCGAGCACGGCTCTAAATTTATATACATTGTAGAATTCACAGATTTCTTGCCCGCATCCCTTATTGCCAGAACTTCAGCGTGCTCGGTGCCTGCTTTTTTGTGGAATCCCTTGCCCACAATCCTGCCGCGCTTGACAATTATGCAGCCCACCATCGGGTTTGGGCTTGTGAGGCCCTTGCCTTTCTCGGCAAGCTTTATTGTGAGCTCCATGTATTTCTTATGAGATATCAACGTCAACCACTTATTAGGATGTAATCCGGGTTTTATATTTAAATGTGTGCCTTGATTTTAAACGATTAAAAAGTAGTGAAAGAAGAAAAGTTTAAATAAATCCATTAGAAACACAGCATAAGATGATATTCAGCTCCATTGATTCTTTATGTAAGGACGTTCACATCTGGCCAATTGGCATTACCGATGATTCAATAGTAAATATCCCCGCTTTACACAAATTTGTGCTTGGGTTGTCAAGGAACGGCGGGCAGGGCGTTTACTTAAGCGGCGATGTAGTGGTTATGGTCGGCGGCGCAACGCCTGTAGGGCGGGAAGGTTATTGTGCAAGCATCCTGTACGCCGGAATGAGGAGAAAAGTTTCCTAATATTCATCCCAGCTTTTAATCTCCAAATCTTCCATCTTTTTCTTTGAGATGGATTCGACAAATAATTTTGCAATCTGCGCATTTGTCAGAAGCGGGATGTTAAAGTCGACCGCTTTTCTTCTTATGAGGTAGTCGTTGGTTATTTCCTCCTCTTCATAGCTTTTTGGGATGTTTATTACCAAGTCTATTTTTCTTTCTTTCAGGTAAGTTAATGCATTGGGCTCTTTTTCCAGCAGCGGCCAATATAGGACTGTTGACTTAACTCCATTTTCCTCAAGGAATTTTGCAGTGCCTTCTGTTGCATACAAGTCAAAGCCCATTTCAGAAAGCTTTTTTATGCTTTCGAGAAGATACGCCTTGCTCTTGATGGGCCCTGTCGATAAGAATATGCTTTTCTTAGGCAGGACAAACCCAACAGACAGCAATGATTTCAAAAATGCCTCATTCAAGTCATCTCCAAGGCAGGCAACTTCGCCTGTTGATGCCATCTCTACGCTCAAAACCGGGTCTGCGCCGTGCAATCTCGAGAAAGAAAACTGCGGAGCTTTTACACCGACATAATCCAAATTCAGCGTATTATAATTTCCTTTAATGCTTATTCCAAGCATGGCTTTTGTCGCAAGGTCAATGAAGTTATATTTTGTGACTTTTGACACAAATGGGAAGCTTCTTGACGCGCGGAGATTGCATTCTATGACTTTGATTTGATTTTCCTTGGCAATAAACTGGATGTTGAACGGGCCGGTTATATCAAGCGACTTGGCTATTTTTTTGGTTATGTCTTTTATTTTCTTTATCGTTTCCATGTAAGTGAACTGGGGAGGCAATGCCATTGTCGCGTCTCCTGAATGGACTCCTGCATTTTCTATGTGCTCGGAAATTGCATAAATCATTATCTCTCCCTTGCTCGCAACAGCATCAATCTCAATTTCCTTTGCGTTTGTGATAAATTTGCTTATCACAACAGGATGCTCCTTGGAAACTTCAACCGCTTTCTGCAGGTACTGGTCAAGCTCTTTTCTGTCAGCGGCAACGCTCATCGCAGCGCCGCTCAGAACATAAGACGGCCTTATTAGCACAGGATAGCCGACTCCTTCCGCAAATTTGTCTGCCTCGTCAATTGATTTTGCCTCTGTCCACGCCGGCTGGTCTACCTCAAGGGAATCCAGCATGCCTGAAAATTTATGCCTGTCCTCTGCCCTGTCGATGTTCAGCGAAGACGTTCCGAGTATTCTCACATTCTGCCTATGCAACTTCATCGCAAGATTGTTCGGAATCTGGCCGCCCATTGAAATTATAACCCCTTCCGGATTTTCTTTTTCATAAATGTCCAAAACCCTTTCAAAGCTCAGCTCGTCAAAATACAGCCTGTCGCACACATCATAATCCGTGCTCACAGTTTCAGGATTATAGTTAATCATAATTGTTGAATAGCCTAGCTTTCTGAGCGCAAGGACGGAATTAACGCAGCACCAGTCAAATTCAACCGAAGAGCCGATTCTGTAGGCTCCTGAGCCGAGCACAATAGCGCTTTTTTTAGCATCAAAGCTTAGGTCATCTTCCTCTCCGTTGTAAGTCAGGTAAAGGTAGTTTGTTTTTGCCGGGTATTCCGCTGCCAGCGTATCAATTTGCTTTACTGCCGGAATAATATTGTATTTTTTCCTTAATTTTCTGACTTCAAGCTTTTTTAATTCCATGTTGCTTCTGTCTTTTTTGGATAAAATTTTCGCAATCTGGAAATCCGAGAAGCCCTGCTGTTTTGATAATTTTAATAATTCCCTTGGAACATTTTCCAAATTATATTCAATTAATTCTTTTTCAGTATCAACTACATTTTTGATTTTGTGCAGGAACCACCTGTCAATTTTTGTCAGTTCATGTATCCTGTCAATTGAAATATTTCTTTTAAGCGCTTCAACAATCATCAATAGCCTTTTGTCGGTCGGCACGCTCAAATCTTTTTCAACATCATTGAAATTGATATTATTTGCAACTAACCCGTGCAGGCTCAGGTTCAGCATCCGTATTGCCTTTTGGATTACTTCCTCGAATTTTCTGCCGATTGCCATTACTTCTCCGACGCTTTTCATCTCGCTTCCAATCTCAAAGCTGACCCTCTTGAATTTCTGCAAGTCCCATCTCGGCATTTTGATAACAATATAATCCAAAGCCGGCTCAAAACAGCTTTTCGTGACTTTCGTAATGGAATTTTCTATTTCAACCAAGGAATATCCAAGAGATAATTTTGCTGCAACAAACGCTAAAGGATAGCCGGTCGCTTTTGACGCAAGCGCAGAGCTTCTTGACAGCCTTGCATTGACTTCAATTATTCTGTAATCCTCAGAATAAGGGTCAAGCGCGTACTGGATGTTGCATTCACCGACAATTCCAAGATGCCTTATTACCTGGATTGCAATGTCCCTTAATTTATGATATTCTGAATTTGTTAATGTTTGTGACGGTGCAACTACGATGCTTTCCCCGGTATGAATCCCCATCGGGTCAAAATTTTCCATATTGCAGACTGTAATACAATTGTCATGAGCATCCCTTACGACCTCATATTCTATTTCTTTCCATCCACCCAAATATTTTTCAACAAGGACTTGGGTTGAGTAAGCGAATGCCCGCTTTGCTTTTTCAGTCAACTCTTTTTCATCCAAAGCAACTCCGGAGCCGGCCCCGCCAAGGGCATATGCAACCCTAATCATTACCGGATAAGATAATTTTTTTGCAACACCCAGGCATTCTTCAACGGAATTTGCTGCCTGGCTTTCTGGAGTTTTCAGGTTAATTTCATTCAATTTATTTACGAATAATTCCCTGTCCTCGGTGTTTTTGATTGCATCAATCTGAGTTCCTAAAACTTTTACATTGTGTTTTTTGAAAATTCCTGCGTCAAACAATTCCACACCGCAATTCAATGCAGTCTGACCGCCGAAAGAAAGCATTATACCATCCGGCTTTTCTTTTTCAATGACCTTTTCAACAAAATAAGGCGTTACAGGAAGAAAATAAATCTTACCAGCCATTCCCTCGCTGGTCTGGATTGTCGCGATGTTTGGGTTGATTAGCACAGTTTGGATTCCTTCTTCTCTCAAAGCTTTAAGGCACTGGCTTCCACTGTAGTCAAATTCTCCTGCCTGCCCGATTTTCAAGCTTCCGCTTCCTAAGACTAATACTTTTTTTGGTTTGACTATTTTATCTTCTTGTTTCATTTTAGTAGTTTAATAAATTCGTCGAATAAAAAATTAGTATCGTTAGGTCCCGGAAATGATTCAGGATGAAACTGAACGCTCATAAATGGTTTTGTTTTATGTTTAATTCCTTCATTTGTCCCATCGTTTGCATTTACAAAATATTCCTGCCACTCATTTCCAAGAGTTTTCATATTGACGGCAAATCCATGATTTTGGGTTGTGATGTAGCATCTTTTTGTTCCAACTAATGTACAAGGCTGATTTTGGGAGCGGTGCCCATATTTTAATTTGTAAGTGTCACCGCCTGCAGCTAATGCCAGAATCTGATTGCCCAGACATATTCCAAAAGTCGGAATATTATGTTTTAATGCTCTTCCGACATTATAAATTGTTTTCTTGCACATTTTTGGGTCCCCTGGCCCGTTGGATATTACTAGCCCATCAAAAAGTTCAGTTAGAAAATCATAATCATGCGGAACCCTGACAACAGTTAAATTCCTTGATATTAAATTACGAATTATATTATCCTTGACACCGCAATCAATCACGACAATCTTTTTTTGATTTGAATTTTCATTATAAATAATGGGTTTTTTAATGCAAACTTCTTTTGCAATATCAATAACATTAGGGTCAAATAATTTAACATCCTTATCGTCAATTATGATTTTTCCCAGCATCGCGCCTTTCTCTCGCAAAGTTTTGGTTAATCTTCTTGTGTCAATTCCATAAATCGCCGGAATATTTTCTTCTTTCAGCCACTCGGCAAGGCTTTTCTTTGCATTCCAGTGGGAATATTCAAATGAATAATCAGAAACGACAAGCGCCTGAATTTGTATTTTGCCTGATTCAAAATATTTCAACAGCCCGTTTTCTTCAAATTTATCTGGAACTCCATAATTTCCAATTAAAGGGTATGTAAGAGCAAGAATCTGGCCTTTGTAACTCGGGTCAGTCAATGATTCTGGATAGCCAACCATGCCTGTGTTAAACACGACTTCCCCAGAAACAGAATGCTCAGCGCCAAAAGAAAAGCCTTCAAATTCATCGCCGTTTTCGAGAATAAGCTTTGCTCTATTATTTAACAACATATTAAAAAGATAAGTGATTTCAGGTTATTAATAAAGGTTTCGAAACTGAAAGTTTCGGAACTTAGAAAATTCTTCTAAATTTTCTTTAGTTGCGGTTGGAAAAAAATCGATTTGAAAGTTTTTTAGTAAGGCCTTGGGTTATATGCAGCATGACCTGGCAATGTTTTTGTTAAATTTGCCGCTTTCTCAGAAATTCCGTGCGCAAAGTGGCGAACCACTTCAGTCGCCTTGATTAATGGGCTGGATTCGTAATTTAAACTTTTATTCTCCATGTACTTCTTTCCACCTTCTATTTTTACAGGAGACATTCCCTTAAAAAATCCCAGGTATCCTGTACCATCACAATTTTTGAAAGTTATTGGAGTGCCCATATTTTTTTCATAGAATTCTCTTGCTGGCCTAAATGACTGAGTCCTTAAAAATAATTCAGGACCCATTTCATCAGCAACCGCGGCAAATAATTTTTTGCCTATTCCATTTCTTTGTTTTTTTGGCTTAACAGCAAAAATATCCAAGTAAGCGCCAAAGGGAGTATTGTAGGCGATTGCAATCCCTTCAAAGTTTTCAGAATAATAAACGGTTGCATCTTTGGCTGCAATTCCTTCAAAATAATTTTTCTTTAAAATCTCTCCCAAGGACTCCCTTACTAGAGACCATATAGATCTTTGCTGCCCTGCAGTCAATTCAGCAGCCTTTATTTTATTTATTCCGGATGCTAATGGCTTGGATTCAGCATCAGCAATTAATTCAAGCCGGCTAGCAGTGTGAAATCCACCTTCAGTCGCTAATGGCTGGTTTAAATCAAGTTCTAGGGTCATTTTATTAAAATCATAGCTTATCCATCAATTTCAAAATAATCGCCTTCTGCATGTGCAGCCTGTTTTCCGCCTGGTCAAACACAACGCTTTGCGGGCCGTCTATAACCTCGGCTGTCTGCTCGTAGCCGCGCATTGCCGGCAGGCAGTTCATGAAAATTGCATTCTTTTTTGCGTGCGACATCAGCCCTTTATTGACCTGGTACGGCCGGAACATTCTGATCCTTTTTTCTTTTTCATCTTTGGGTATATGATAGCTCATCCATGTGTCGGCATAAACAATGTCAGCATCTTCAACAGCTTTGATTGCGTCAGATGTTATCTCCACTTTCGAATTGTTTATTTTTGATTTTTCCTTTGCAACATCCACGATCCATTTCTGCGGCTCTGCCTCTTTTGGGCACCCCACTGAGATATCAATTCCCGCAGCAGGGCATCCTAAAAGCAGGTCGTGGGTTATGTTATTGTTCCCGTCCCCGACAAAAGAAAGCTTTAATCCCCTTAATTTTCCTTTTTTTTCATAGATTGTAAGCAAATCCGACAGTATCTGGCACGGATGAAAAGTGTCCGTCAGGCCGTTTATTACTGGAACCGACGCGCTGCCTGCCAGCTCTTCTATGTCTTCATGCTTGAACAAACGCGCCATTATTATATCCACATACCTGCTTGAAGCCTTTGCGGTGTCGGCAATTGATTCCTTTTCCCTGAAAGGGGTGTCTTTTGTCTCTATCACTATTGTATGCCCTCCAAGCTGGTGCATCCCGACCTGGAAGGAAACTCTCGTCCTTAATGACGGCTTTTCAAAAATCATCAGCATTGTCCTGTTGCGCATGGACTCAGAATAAAGTTCAGGGGACTCTTTTATTTTTAATGCGTGGCCAATCAAGTCACCAGCCGAATCATTATCCAGATTAACAAGAGAATTAAGATTTTTCATTTCAGTTTTTTCCTCAATTTCTAGTATATACCCACCCATTTTTTGAAGAAGTCACCTGTTATGTTTCTGTTTTTAAACCTGATGACCTAATCAAAACATAAAAGAACAAAAATGTCCGAAACAAAACATTTATATATTCTGCAAAATTCCTACAACGGATGAACAGCATAACTAAAATAACCGAAGAGTATATTTCAAACCACCCTTCAATAAAAGACTGCCTGAAAAACGACCTGATAAATTTTTCATCTTTGTCTAGGCGGCTTGCAGAAGAGCTGGATTTGAATTTAAAAAAAAACTTTGACGCAATACTGATTGCATGCAGAAGATACCAAAGAAAATTAAAAAACGAGGAAGTGCTTGAAAATAAAATACTGAAAATACTGAAAAACAGCAAGATAGAAATTAAGAACAAAGTGATTGCTGTCGTGCTTGAAAAAGATATTTTCTTCGGAACTCTTCAAAATCTGGAAAAAGATATAAAAAAGAGAAAAGAAATATTCAGGATTATTGAAGGCGCCTCTGCGATAACCGTAATAACAACAGAAGAATTTCTTGAGCCGATAAGAAAATATTTTAAAAATAAAATAATTGTTGAAAATACAAACCTGGCTGAAATAACAATAAAAAGCCCCAAGGAGATTGAGGAAGTGCCGGGAACTTATGCTTATTTATGCTCGTTATTTGGAGAGAACAACATAAACATAGTCGAGACTTTGAGCTGCTGGACTGACACTATATTTCTTGTCGATGAAAAAGACACGGGGAAAGTAATGGGATTGCTGAGGTTTTGACTGGCAAAAGTTTAAATCTCTGGCGGAATTTCCTGTGAGCATGATTTATGTTAACTCGTTCGGCATAGACACAGATACCCGGGCAGTAAACTGTGTAGGCATTGATTTAGGCAAAAGCGGCGCCCAGCTTCAAAGCTTTTTAAAGGAAGTGGTGCAAAGAAATATTCCCCTCCTCGAAGGGCTAATTCAGGACTGCACTGTGCATATCGGAAAAAGCTATGCAAAAATGTCGGTTTGCATGCTGACAACGGAAGAGGGGGGGTATTTTGACTTGGTGCCTTCTTCAGAAGAAATGTCGGACCTTCGCGCTGCCATGCGAGGCGGCGTTGAAAAGGTTGAAGTAGGCAGTTTTGCATACCGCAATCTTGAAAATAAGGATTACCGGCCTGCAATCAAGGATTTTTTGGCATCCTTTGCCAAATAATTGTTATTTCACAATCCCTTTCTGCTCGAGAAAATGCCCCAGCTTCTTTTTTTTGGTGTCAAGATATTTTTTGTTTGATTTGTTTGGCTTGATTTGAATTGGAACCCTTTCAATTATCTTCAGCCCGTATTTCTCAAGGCCTTTAATTTTTTTCGGATTGTTTGTGAGCAGCCTGATTTTTGACAATCCCAAATCTGCCAGGATTTGAGCGCCTATGGTGTAATCCCTCAAGTCTGCCTTGAACCCAAGCTTAAGGTTTGCTTCAACCGTGTCCATTCCGTGGTCCTGGAGGTGATATGCGGCTATTTTGTTGATTAATCCTATTCCCCTTCCTTCCTGGGACATATATAATAGGACTCCTCCTTCTTTGCCTATTATTTCAAGCGCTTTTTGGAGCTGCGGCCCGCAGTCGCATCTCAAAGAACCTAAAGCGTCTCCTGTTAAGCACGATGAATGAACTCTTACCAAAACTCCGCTTTTATTTGTTAGGTTGCCTTTTATTATGGCCAAATGAGGCACATTTTTGCGGTCTTCATAAGCTATAACCTTGAAACTGCCAAATTTTGTGGGTAAATTTGCCTCAACTGTTTTCCTTATTAGCATTTTCATGCAAGAGAAAGTATTTTATAGTTATATAAAGTTTTTGATTGGAGCTAATTAGATGAAGCAGAGAAAAATTTATATATTAAGCCATCCATATACTTTCCATGGAAATCTCAAAAATATTCTCAATTGCGGGGTATGTTCTTCTGTCAATTTATGTTCTATACTGGGTCTTCTTCAAGAAGAACCCGTACAAGGCAGAGTATGATAAGCTATACCATGAAATACTAACTTCTAAAAAATACAAGGTTAAGGGGCAGTTTGATAAGGATTAGATTTAATTTGTAATTCCGGGGTTGGATAAGTAAATAAGCTAAAAAATAGTAGAATAAGCCCAGCTTTTTCTCAACATATATTTTCCAGAATATACTAAAACCGAAAGGTATATAAATGAGTAATATACAAAAAGGTATACTGGTATATGATAACATAAAAATCGTATACCAGTGTATCAAAATAGAGGCAAACTGCAAAAACTAGTGGGCTTCGGCTCACTCAGCCACTGCATTCGCTTGGAAGGCAGAGAAACAATCGCTCGGCTTAAGTGCTCGGCACATTAGGACTTAGCCTTTGAAGATATTTGCCTCTCTTTTGAGAAAACAGAGGCAGCGGCAAAACAATGACACATGAGTGGCAGAAAGCCTGCTTTTCAGCGGGCAAAAAGCACACTTGTCAGTTTTGCCCAGTCCCCTCCTTTTCACACTAAAATGGAAGCAGAAATTGAAGTATTCCGGGACAATGTGGATTCGTGGATAAAGCAAATACGTAGAGAATTTTCTGATTTTTCTGAGCTCCCTTCCCTGGTTAATGAAAATGTGGAGAATATACAGCACAATTATGAGTTAATATACGAGCTAAAAGACCAGATTGAGGAATTAAAGCAGGAAGTCAGCGCCCTTAAATTAATACAGATCATAAGCCTAAAGCAAAAAACAAACAAGGTTGAGCAGCAGGAGCAGGCTTAATCCAGTTCATGCGCTAGTTTTTCTAAAGCAGTTTCAATTGCAGCGAATAAATTTCTGTCCGTTGTATGTGAAACGTAGAACTTGCCGTTGTCTTTTAGCCTCGCATGAATATCATAAATTTCGCTTTTCTCTCTCTGATGAAGTGTTTTTAACGTAATATGGAGGTTCTGCATATTCTTTGTGTGCACGGCCAGCTTTTTCACGTGCCTTTCCACATTGGTTTTTATTACTTCCCTTGAAGAGCTGTCCACATCTTTAAACCCGGATAATTCAACCATTGGACTTGCGGTTTCTTTTTCAGCCATTTTACCACCTAAAGTTATAATCCTTAAGTTATATAAAAGGATTTTGGATTTGGAAAAATTAATCCGTATTAAGGGATAAATTATATATACTGTTTGGCAACAACTTGAATTATGCCTCTCGTTGAATCATTTTCCGGAATTCGTGGAATATACGGCAAAGACCTGAATGAAAGCATTGCTGTAAGATACGCTTATTCCTATTTGTCTTTTCTTAGAAATAAAACAAAGAAAAAAACTCCGATAATTGTTATTGGGATGGATACAAGGCATTCCGGGCCAAAATTAAAGGAGGCAATAATTGGAATTCTTGACTGCAATTTTATAGATATTGGAATTGCCCCCACCCCTATGGTAGAATTCGCAGTGCGCCATTTCAATGCTGACGGCGGAATAATAATCACAGCCTCCCACAACGAGCCGCACTGGAACGGCTTCAAATTCCTTGCGGAAGACGGCGCTGTGCTCAATGAAAAAGACATGCACAGCGTAATCAAAAATACCAAATCATTCAGGGATTTCCATAAGGTCCAGGAAAGGAAAATTTTGGAAAAAAACAGCGAAGCGGTTAAAAAATACACTGAGTTTATTTTTGAAATAATAGGCAATGAGAACCTGAAAAAAATAAGGAACTCAAAGCAAAAAATTGTGATTGACCCGAATGGTGGGGCTGGCGCAATAGCAAAAAAAATCCTTGAAAGCGCTGGGGTTGAAGTAATAGGCGTGAATATGCCGTACGGCGAGTTCAAAAGGCAGGTTGAGCCGACGGAAGACGCGATGGTGTACTTGAAAAATGTGATTGATGAAAACCATGCAGATTTTGCCGCAGGATTTGACTGCGATGCTGACAGGGTTGAGATATTGATGAAAGGCAGACAGCTGTTATCCGGGAATAATATTTTAGCTTTGGTTGTGTATGATCTGCTGTCAAAAAACAAAAATCCGAAAAGCCAAACTGTCGTGGTCAATGATGCCACTTCAAATGTTGTAAGAGATGTTGCAGAAAAATTTGGGGCAAAAATAAAGGAAGTGGAAGTCGGGGAAACAAATGTTGTCGAAGAAATGAAAAAATCCAAGTCAGCTGTCGGCGGAGAAGGCTCAAGCGGAGGGGCAATGATCTGGCCGTCAAGATGCAGGGATGGGATACTTACCTTACTGACCATTTTATCTATCGTTGCAGATAAAGAGAAGAAATTGCACGACATAGTTGATGAATTGCCGCAATATTACACTCTCAGAAAAAAGCTTGAATTCAATCCTGAAGAGCATGACAAAATCAAGAAATTTTTAAAAAATTATTATTCCAAAAAAGGATTTGAAATCAGGGAAACTGGTGGGATAAAAGGTGGATTAAAGATTGTTGTTAATAGAAATTATTTCGTATGGTTCAGGGCTTCAAAAACCGAATCAAATGTTTTCAGAATAATAAGCGACTCAAATAATTACAATGAATCGCAGAAATTGATTGAAGAGGCGGTTGGTTTATTCAAGAAGGTGAATCGATGAAATAATTGTTCTTTTGAATAAAAACCTTTAAAACACGCTAATTCTTTCTTAATTATATGGTTAAGGTAAATTTCATAACCCAGGGATGCAGCTCTAATCTAAGGGAATCTGAGATAATGATGGGGCTGCTGGACGAGTCCGGGTATAAAATTGCAAAAGACGAAAATGAATCGGAAGTAAATGTTGTCAATATCTGCACTGTCAAGGGGGATATGACTGCCTTAAAAGAAATTGCAAGGTTAAAAAAGAAATTCCCTGAAAAGAAATTAATCGTTGCAGGCTGCATAAATGAAAGCATCATCCCAAAAATAAAAAACTTGGATAGGGGGATTAGTTTAGTCAATACTCACAATCTTGGGAGAATTTCATCTGTTGTTGAAAATTTATTGGGAAATGCCACTCTTGAATTATTGGATAAAAAATATGAGCAGAAAGTAAATCTTCCTTCTGTCAGGAAAAATCCAATTATAGGAATTGTCCCCATACTAAACGGCTGCAATTATTTCTGCACTTTTTGCTCCACCAAATTAGTAAAGGGAAAATTATTTTCCTACCCAATGGATGCTATCAGGGAAGATGTTAAATCACATTTAAAATCCGGCTGCAGGGAAATCTGGATTACGTCAAACGATACCGGTGCCTATATGGTTGACATGGGCGGAAAATCAAAATTAGTTGGATTAATGGAGCAGATTTTATCTATACCTTTAGATTTCAAAGTAAGAATCGGGATGATGAATCCAGGAAACACAATTCCGGCTCTGGATAAGCTAATTGAATTATATAAACACCCTAAAATGTTCAAGTTCCTGCATGTTCCGGTACAAGCTGGGAACAATGAAGTGCTCAAGGCGATGAACAGGAGATATTCTGCTGAGGATTTTATAAAAATAGTTGAGGCTTTCAGGAAAGAAATTCCGGAGATTACAATTTCAACTGATATAATTGTTGGTTTTCCCTCGGAAACAGAATGGCAGTTTGAAGATTCACTAAATCTTATTAAAAAAACAAGGCCCGATATTGTAAACATTTCAAGATACGCTGCAAGGGACGGGACAATTGCAGCAAAAATGAAGCAGTTTTCAACAAATGAATTAAAAAGAAGGTCAAAACTAATGACGGACGTGTTCAGAAAAATTGCTTATGAAAATAATAAAAAATGGCTGAATTGGGAAGGAAAGATTTTAATAGACGATGCCGGTAAAGACAATTCCTGGATTGGAAGGAATGATTTTTACAAGCCAGTAATTGTTAAAGGAAATTTCAGGCTTGGAGATGATATCAAAGTAAAAATAAATGATTTCACGACATTTGATTTGAGGGGAAAAGTTGAGCAATTCAGCTAATCAAGTGGAAAGGATGGAAAGGCAAATTACAAACTTGGATACATTGCTGCATCGACTAATCATCGAGACCGCTGAGCTGCATGAGAAGCACGAACCAATTATTGACAAGCCATCTCTTAAAGTTTTTAGGCACGCCGTTAGAATATTTTCTGCTTTGGGCACCGAACATGGCCTGCGATCAAAATATAATCAAGGCGAATTAGACGCTGCATTATTAAAATTGGAAGAATACCATTGCCCTCATAAGCCATTGGCCTTGAGTGAAGCTGCCGTTGAATATTGGCTAAGACACTAAAAATTTAAAAAACACCGCAAGTGAAAATTCAAATCATTTCTTTCAGTTCCTTAAACTTATTCATTTTCAAAGCGTCTTCAACTGGCTTGTAGGTTATATGCCCCTTATAGGTGTTTACCCCTTTTGCAAAGCCGGCATCTTCCTTCATTGCTTTTTCAAATCCGCTGTTTGCAAGCTTTATAAGATAGGGCAGCGTGGCATTTGTAAGCGCAATTGTCGATGTCCTTGGGTAAGCGCCCGGCATGTTCGTTACGCAATAATGTGTTACGCCGTGCTTGGTAAAAACCGGATCAGAATGTTTTGTCGGATGTGATGTTTCAATGCATCCTCCCTGGTCGATGCTCACGTCAACAATCACAGAGCCCGGCTGCATCGTCCTGACCATTGATTCGGTGACAACCCAGGGAGCTTTTGCACCCGTAACAAGAACAGCGCCAACAACTAAATCAGCATCCTTTACATGTTCTGAAATATTTTCAGGAGTTGAAGTCATTATGTGCGATCTTCTTCCGATTGCGTCTCTCAGCAAGTCCATTCTTTCTTCGTGCCTTCCAAAAAGATAAACATCAGAGCCCATCCCGTAAGCTGTTTTTGCAGCGTGCCTTCCAACCACGCCATCGCCGATAATTACAACTTTTCCATAGAAGTGCCCTAAAACCTCGCCGAGCATCATCCCTTTTCCGCCATTAAACATTGCAAGATAGTAAGCCCCAACCTGTGTTGCCATGTTTCCGGCAACAGCGCTCATCGGCGCAAGCAAAGGCAGCCTGTGGTAGCTGTCTTCAACAGTCTCATAGGCAATTCCTGTTGTTTTTTTATCCAGCAAAGCATCAGTCAAGGTTCTGGTCACACCGGCCAAATGCAGGTAAGTAAATAAAATCTGGTTTTCCCTCAGGAACTGGTATTCTGATTCCAACGGCTCCTTGACCTTAACAACAAGTTCTGCACTCCATGCTTTTGCGGCATCAACAATCGCAGCGCCGTTTTTTGCATATTCCTCGTCGGAAAAGCCGCTTCCGAGCCCGGCATTTTTCTCAACCAAAACTTTGTGCCCGCTTGAAGCTAATTGCTTTGCCCCGATTGGCGTCAACGCAACCCTATTTTCCTTGTCTTTAGTTTCTTTTAGCACTCCAATAATCATAGGCAACACCTTCAGTTTAGTTTATTTTATTCCAAATGTTTCATTTGTCATTTTAATTGATTTTAATCCGTCTTTAAATCCCATCATTGCGCGTATGCAGTCAATATTTTCCGGAATGACATCAGATTCCTGATGAACGGCCTGCATGTAAAGCAGTTTGTTGTGTGAATTGGAAGTTATGCCGATTGCTTCCTTCCAGACGCAGATTTCGGGCATGTCTCCCCTCAGCCTTCCCATGTCTCTCGCAAATTCCATTATTTCCGCTGTCGAGCGCAGGTGCTCCGCGTTTCTGACAATCCTGACCCGCGTCGTGTTCCTGAACATTTCAACAACTTCATCAACATTTACTTTTTTCCTGACATCGGCAATTACCGTGTGCAAATGCATTAAGGTTGACGGAACGCTCAGCGCGGTTGTGAATATCTCCATATTGTGAAGAACACTCCGCGCATCCGGCCCATGATGGCTCGGCATTTCCAAAACCGGGACTATCGCATTTATAGGGCCGTGATGAATGTCGCCGGGGTCAGCGCCCCTCCTTACCATTGTTGCATACACGCTTGTGATCCCATAATTCTTATTTACGGCGTCCAAAGTCCTGCACAATCCGGTTGTATTGCAGCTCACGACCCTTACAGCATCTTTATTCAACGCCTCATCGTAATTGCACTGCGCGACAAAAGAAACCCCAGTAACCTGATGCTTTTCCCCGCCCTGCACAATTCCTTTTATTTTATTTGGCCTGTATAATTTTTCCAGGTTGTCCTGGGCAATTTTTTTTGGCGTAGCATCAACAATTATGTCCACTTCTTCAAGAAGATTTTTTAAGCTGCCGTCAGGGATGATTCCGTTTACTTTTAAATCGTTATCTTCGCCGGCGGCAAATAGTTTGTATCCTTTTTTCTTTGCAACTTCCGTGTTGAAACTGTAAGAATGTGCCGTTACTCCAACCAGTTTCATGTCTTTCTGCGATGCAACTGCGTCAGCAACTCTTTTGCCGATAGTCCCATAGCCGTTTATTCCTACTTTTATAGCCATAGTTAACTCCTCCAGTCACCCACCATAAACTTTCATCGCTTCGTCAACACTTTTTCCGTCTATGGTTATTGCAGAAATAGCGTTTGCCAGCCTTACTGCCTCATCCAATGGCTTTTGGTGAATATTCCTTCCTGTCGCATTCCCCCTGCATCCGCTTATGTTTATCTGGTCCCAGGTTTCCTGCAAAAATTCCTTTACTCCTTTTGAAGAGCCGCCTGCTGTAATGACCCCAGTTCTCTTTCCGGCTGCAGATATCGCTTCCCTGAAATCCTCTGCTGATTTTCCCTCTTTCGGCTTTGGATAGTTTACTTTTACAAAATCTGCCCCAAGGCATGCACCCATTCCCGCAGCGCCTGCAATTAAATGGGGGTCTTTCTCGTCCAAAACGGCTTTTCCCCGGGGGTACATCCAGAATACCGCAAGCAAGCCGTGCTGGTGCGCCTTAAATGCAGCCCTTGCGGCGTCCGATATCATGTCATTCTCAAATTCGCTGCCCGCATAAACTGTGTAGCCAACGCCAACTACGTTCAGCCCTGAATCGTGCTTGAATTTTACAACATCTTCCACCGATAGCATTCCTGAGCTCAAAGGATCTTTTTGGGATGTTTTTACCAAGTGAGATTTAGAATTTAATTTTACCAGATAAGGCACATCCTTATAGCTTGGGCCGTATTTCGCAATTAAGCCAAGCTGTGTTGCAAAAACCCCAATCTTTGCCTTGCTTGCAATCCTGAACAAGTGCTCCGGGTCGGCATCATCAATTGGAATCTGAACTTCCCTGTCGGCAACTTTTATTTTGCCGTAGAAATCATCATTTAGATGCTCAATCTTTTGGTCGCCGGCAAACAGCATCAAATTGCCGCTGCTGTGCGTCATTTTTAAATAATTTTTTACGTACTCTTTTCTCATCGATTCCGGCACGTCCGCCGGCACGTTTACGTCCTTTTCTGTTAAATGTGTGTGATGCGTCATTTTTTCACCTTTATTTTTATTTTTGAATCTAATATTAATAATCGGGAAAATGCTCGAAATGGTGGTGCGCTTCTATAAATCTTATTGTTTTTGTTTTTGCCCGCATTACGATTGAATGGGTTACAGCCCCATGGCTGGTGAATCTGACCCCTTTCAAAATTGCTCCGTCAGTAACCCCTGTTGCTGCAAACATTGCCTCGTCGCTTTTTACCAAATCGTGCATCATTAATTTTTGGTTTATATCTTTCATCCCCATTTTCTTTGCCCTTTCTTTTTCATTCTCGTTCCTGAATTTTAATCTGCCCTGTATTTCACCGCCAAAGCATTTGAGAGCGACTGCTGCGATAACTCCCTCCGGGGCTCCGCCGCTTCCAACCAATAAATCAACTCCCGACTCCCGAATTGCCGGTGCCAAAGCTCCTGCAATATCACCGTCTCTTATCAATCTTATCCGGCAGCCGCATTTTCTTACCTTTTCAATCAGCTCTTTATGCCTGTCCCTGTCAAGTATCATTACAGTGACTTCAGGAATGTCCTTCTCCAATTTTTCAGCAACAGCCTGAATATTTTTTTCAACAGAAGCATCAAGATCTATTGCGCCGACGCACCTTGGGCCTACGGCAATTTTGTCCATGTAAGTGTCGGGAGCATTCAATAATCCGCCGTGGGGGGCCGCCGCAAAAACAGACATAGCATTCGGGTCGCCCCTTGCAGTAATAGTAGTTCCCTCCAATGGGTCAATGGCAATATCCAGCTTTATTCCTTTGCCGGAACCGACTTTTTCGCCAATGTAAAGCATCGGCGCCTCGTCCCGCTCGCCTTCGCCAATCACAATTGTGCCGTCCATATCGATGACGCTGAAGGCTTTTCGCATAGCCTCGACTGCAGCCTGGTCGGCCTGTTTTTCATTTCCCTTGCCAACCCAGAAAGAGGAGCTTATAGCTGCAGCTTCTGTAGCCCTCACAAAATCCAACGCTAAGTTTCTGTCCATAATCCCCTTTTGGGGATAACTCCAAGGGATATTTAAAGTTTTCTATTTTATCATACTTTATCATACAAAAAACAAAAGGTTTATAAATAGGGAAAGTTTAGAGTATTTGAAATTCGCGGGGTTAGGATTAAAAATTATTGAAAATGAAAGAACGCATTACTATAACTCTTGATAAAAATTTGATATGCCAGATAGACAAAAGAGTAGACGGCCTCGGCATTAAAAACCGCTCGCAGGAGATTGAGAACCTTTTATCAGAGTCTTTGGGCACAAACATTCCAAGAAAAGCGGTTCTTCTTGTCGGGGGGAAAGGCACAAGATTAAAGCCGCTGACAGACAAAACTCCAAAAGCGCTTCTTGAAGTCCATAAAAAAGCTGTGACTGAGCATATCTTTGATTTATTGAAAAAATATGGGATAAGAGACATTATTTTATGCGTCGGCCACCTTAAAGACAAGATAAAAGATTATTTTGGAGACGGAAGCAATTTCGGAGTGAACATTGCCTATATTGAAGAGGATGAGCCGCTTGGCACGGCAGGCCCGCTAAAATTGGCAAAAAAATACCTGAAAGGCAGCTTTATAGTTTCAAACGGAGATGAATTAAAAAATATCAATATTCCTAGGATGTTCAGGCTCCACAAAAGAAAAGACGCCTTGGCAACAATCGCTTTAACTACGGTTGAGGACCCATCCCATTATGGAGTTGCACGCCTTGACGGCTCAAGAATAATAGAATTCGTTGAGAAGCCAAAAAAAGAGGAAGCTCCTTCAAACTTGATTAACGCAGGATTCTATATAATGGAGCCGGAAGTTATTGACATGATTCCTAATGGATTTTCAATGCTGGAGAAAGATGTCTTTCCAAAGCTCGCAAAACTCGGAAGATTAAGGGGATTTCCTTTTGCAGGCCAGTGGTTTGACATCGGAACAATTGAAAGGTATAAATTGGCTGAGAAGCAGTGGAAAGGCGTTGTGCCGATGGAAGAGAGAGATGAAGAGATGGAGTGAAATTAACCTGAGTTTATTGGCTTTAAATGAGCAATGAGTGGCTCAGCTTTTTCTAATACAAATTCGCATCCATAGTCCACTAACCAACCAAAATACCAGATTTTATCAAGATCAGCACCCTGGTCAACCAGACGTGCCACCGCTCGTTGCAGAGTTTTTCCGGTATCCAAAGCGTGGTCTATTACAATATATACAAGACCAGGTGAAGGAATTTTTGGTATTTTTTCTTCTCTTGGCGAGAATATCTTTCCATTTGCGTCGAAGCGAGTATGGCTTACCTCTTCTGGCGGTACATACGTGAGAACTCTATCTTCAGGTACCAATACTTTAGATCTTAAATGTCTTAAAATCGCAGATGATGTATGGGGTTGCAGTCTTGATAGTATATTAACCATGACTAAATCAGCGAGAGTATGGTCTCTTAGTAAAACATTTAATCCTTGTTCATATGGTCTGGGCATAACCTAAGAAGATTTACCTTATTTTTAAATTTATTCAAAACAAAAAACATCCACAAACATTTAAATATTAATTGATAATGGATAAATTCTGATTGTGATGTCTGAAATATTCAAGGCCTATGATATAAGAGGAGTGTATCCTGAAACTCTTAATGAAGAGATAGTCTACAAGATAGGCAGGGCATTCGCTTATTTTCTGAAAGCAAAAAATATCATTGTCGGCTCTGATATGCGAATTTCTTCACCAAAATTAAGCAAGGCATTGATGAAAGGGATAACCGAACAAGGTGCAAATGCAATATTTATAGGAGAAGTCTGCACCGATGCAGTTTATTTTGCATCCGGATTTCTTGACAAGCCAGGAGCGATGTTCACGGCTTCTCACAATCCCCCGCAGTATAACGGAGTAAAATTATGCAGGGAAAATGCCATTCCAATAAATGAGAACACAGGAATACAGGCAATTAAAAAAATTGTTGAAAATGAAGAATATTTGAAATCAAAAATAAACAAGAAGGGAAAAATAATCAAGAAAGAGGTTCTTAAAGATTATGTTAAGCACGTCCGCAAATTCATTGATGTTAAAAAATTAAGAAAGCTAAAAATTGCCGTCGATGCGGGAAATGGGATGGCTGGAAAAGTAATTCCATTGGCTTACAGGGGATTGCCCGCAAAAATAACCCCGTTATATTTCAAGCTTGACGGAAATTTTCCGAACCACCTGGCTGACCCGTCAAAATCTGAAAATTTGGTTGAATTGCAAAAAACCGTACGAAAAAATAAATGCGATTTCGGGATGGCTTTTGATGGGGATGCTGATAGGATATTTTTCGTTGATGAGAATGGAAGCGTGATAAACAGCTCTTTGATTTCATCTTTAATTGTAAAAAATATTTTATCCAAAAAGAAAGGCGCAAAAATTATTCATAATGTGGTGTGCAGCAAAATCGTGCCTGAAACAATTATCAAATATGGCGGAACACCAATAATAGAAAGAGTAGGGCATTCTTTCATAAAAGATACAATGCGGCAGACAAAAGCAGTATTCGCGTGCGAGCATTCCGCGCACTATTATTACATAGACAACTACCGGGCAGATTCCGGCATAATCACGAGTTTAATTGTTGCTGAGATCGTATCAAAAGAAAATAAGCCGCTGTCAAAATTGCTTGATGAGTTCAGAAAGTACCATACACTGGAAGAAACAAATGTGGAAGTAAATGATAAAGATGCCAAGATGAACGAAATTGAATCAATGTATAAAAAACAAAACCCAAAGTCAATATCAAGATTAGACGGGGTTTCGGTTGATTTCAATGACTGGCATTTCAATGTAAGGCCTTCGAATACAGAGCCTTTGCTGAGGCTAAATTTGGAAGCTGATTCTGAAGAGATGATGGAAGAGAAAAAGAATGAATTAGTTGTGATAATGAAAAGATAGCTCTGGTTGGAATTCTAAAAATACTTTCGCAACCTTTAAATAGTATAAAATAATCCTAACCTATAACAGGGAGAGAAGAACGCGGTTACTAATTTTCTTCTCAGTTAATGAGATGGTTCACACGAAGCTAAAGCCTATTTTGCCAAGCTTAAGGGAAAAGAAGCGCTACTTGGTGTTCGAAGTCATTTCAAAGGAAAAAATCAGCGATGCTGACGCTGTTTCAGGCGCAATATTGCAGTCTTCACTGCAGTTTTTAGGGCAGCGCGGAACTGCAAAGGCAGGAATCGTCGCTCTTAACAACAAGTGGGACGCTGAAAGGCAGCGCGGAATAATAAAAGTAGGCCACAAGCACGTTGATGACGTCAAGGCATCTTTGGTTTTTGCCAAAAAAATAGGCGGCAAGGACGCAATAATCCGAAGCCTGGGCGTTTCGGGAATTTTGAAGAAAGCGGAAAATAATTATTTGAAGAAGTAAATAAAAGAAATAACGTCGTGCTTTATAAATGAACGACAGAGATAAGGTGTGGGAACCATCTGAAATTGGTTGAGAGCAACAAGCCATGTTCCCCTGAATAAAAATTTAAAAAATCACAGAATAAAAACAAAATAAACCATAAAAATCAAAATTATAAACAAATTCATGAGGTGAATTAAATGCAACCAATGCAGCATCAGATGATGGGTTATGACAGGGCAATCACAATGTTCAGTCCCGACGGCAGATTACTGCAGGTCGAATACGCAAAGAAAACGGTAAGGCAGGGATCGACAGCAATCGGAATGGTATGCTCCGACGGAGTTCTGCTTGTCGCGGACAAGAGGGTTGTCGACTCGCTCATGGTGCCGGAATCGGTGGAAAAAATCTGGCAGATTGACGAGAATATCGGAGCGGCGGCATCCGGAATTTTGAGCGATGCAAGAGTTTTGATTGACAGGGCGCAGCTAAAGGCGCAGCAGAACAGAGTTACCTATGATTCTGAGATTGACACTTTGACAATTGTAAAGGACATCTGCGATTTAAAGCAAATATGCACGCAGAGCGGCGGATTAAGGCCGTTTGGAGTATCCATACTTGTCGCGGGAATTGACGAATCAACTCCAAAATTATTCGAGACAGACCCAATCGGGATATATTTCCAGTACAAGGCAACTGCAATCGGAGAAGGGGAAGTTGAAGTCGAGGAAATTCTGCACAGCGAATACAAATCCGATTTAACAATAGAAGAAGGATTGAAGCTTTCATTAAAATCACTGAAAAAAGTTTTGGGGGAAAATTACAACGTCGAGAGGATTGATGCGGCTTATATAACAATCGTAGAGAAGAAATTCAGGAGAGTTCCAAAATTGAGGTTAGAAAAATTATCAGGAGATTTAAAGGAAGATAAAAAGCCTGCAAAGAAATAAGTGAATAAAATGGTCAATGTAGATAAGGCAGTCATTGCAAAGTTGAAAGCCGAAGGAAGCAATTTTGAGATTCTTGTCGACTGCGCAGGCGCGCTTGCCATTAAAGAAGGCAAGACCGTGGACATGCACGATGTTCTTGCAGCTATGCAGATATTCTCCGATGCCCATAAAGGCTTGGTTGCGTCAGAGCACGCGATAAAGCAGATTTTTGGGACAAATGATGTCGGCGAAGTTGCCAGCCAGATTATACACAAAGGAGAAATTCAATTAACGCAGGAATATCGCGAAAATTTACGGGAAGAGAAAAGAAAACAGATTGTAGCAATAATTCACAGGAACGGAGTTGACCCAAAAACACATATGCCCCATCCTCCGCAGAGGATTGAAAATGCTTTTGTCGAGGCAAGATTTCATGTCGATGAGTTTAAGCCGGTGCAGCAGCAGGTTCAGGATGCGCTTAAGGTTTTAAGGCCGATTCTTCCTATAAAGTTTGAAGTCAAGGAACTTGCAATCAAAATCACCCCTGAGTTTGCGCCAAAGTGCTACTCAATCATCAAAATGTTCAGCACGATTTTAAGGGAAGAGTGGCAGTCAAACGGCAACTGGGTTGCTGCAGTCGAGATTCCCGGCGGGATGGAAAGCGACTTGTATGATAAATTGAATAAAATCTGCCACGGAAATCTTGAGATTAAAGTTTTGAAAATAAAGTAACAAAAATCAAATTAAAAAATGAACCTAAGCCAAAAAGAAATCGGGAAAAGATTTGAAAGCTTCCAGCAGAAAATCGGAATTGCGGAAATAATTGAATCCAAGAGCCTGTTGAGCATGGTCAAAATTGCAGACGATGAAAAACTGCCACTTGCCCACGAGAAAATTCTTTTTGCGACTATCGCGCCTGAAATGAAAGTGCTTTCAATGCTGGGCCATTTTGAATCATTATCAGCGGAAGAGCGCAATAAAATGAAAGAGAAAATTAAATTTTAAAAAATAATTACAAAATAAAAAAATATTAAAATAAATTGATTAAAAAATCAAATTTAAAAATATGGAGTGATAAAAAATGTCAGAAATAAAAGTTAAGGATAAGGAAATATCAGTTCCAGGTGAAGTGCTTGCAGTCGGAATGGACGTGCTGCCGGGCGCGGGAACCTACAGGGATGGGGAAAAAATAGTTGCAAACAGGCTTGGGCTTGTGATGATGGACGGAAGGACAGTAAAATTGCTTCCTCTGTCAGGAAGGTACATGCCAAGAACAAATGACACAATAATATGCAAAGTTATCGACGTCGGATTTAACGGCTGGCGCCTTGATACAAATTCCGCATACTCGGCAATGCTGTCGATGAAAGACGCAACCTCTGAATTTATACAGAGGGGCGCAAACCTCACGCAGTATTATGATTTGGGAGACCATATCGTATGCCAGATTGTGAATGTAACAAGCCAGAAATTAATTGACGTGACAATGAAAGGGCCCGGATTAAGGAAATTGAAGGGCGGGAGAATAATCGAAGTCGACGCGAACAAGGTCCCGAGAATAATCGGAAAGCAGGGCTCAATGGTTGTTATGATAAAGGATGCAACCAGATGCAATATCATAGTCGGCCAGAACGGGCTTATTTGGATTGACGGCGAGCCGATGAATGAGATGCTTGCAATTCAGGCGATAAGGAAAATATCGGCCGAAAGCCACACAAGCGGGCTGACAGACAAGATTAAAGGGTTTTTGGAGCAGAATATGCCATCCAAAAAGATCCATCAGGATTAAGGTGAATAAAATGACTTACAAACAAAGAATTGACGGAAGAAAATTTGATGAAATGAGAAAGATTGAAGCAAAAGTCGGAGTTATACCAAGAGCCGATGGAAGCGCAATGTTCAAAATAGGCAATACATGGGCTTATGCGGCAGTTTACGGTCCCAGAAATCTTCATCCGAAGTTTATGCAGGACCCTCAGACTGGAATTTTAAGATGCAGCTACAACATGATGCCATTCTCAAGCTCAGGCGAGAGAGTAAGGCCCGGAGGCTCGCGAAGGTCAAAGGAAATTTCTCTTGTGACGCAAAAAGCGCTATTGCCGGTTTTGAATCTGGAGGACTATCCAAATTCAGTTGTGGACGTTTTTATTGAGCTGCCACAGACAGAAGCTGGCTCGAGATGCGCAGGAATTTGCGCAGCATCAATGGCTCTTGCGGACGCAGGATTGGACATGAAAGACCTGGTAAGCGCAGTGTCATTCGGAAAAGTTGACGACAAGCTTGTTGTTGACCTGGATTATTCCGAAGAAAGCTATCCGGATGCCGGAGTTGCGGACATACCCATTGCAATGCTTCCAAACTCAGGCAAAATCAGCCTGCTGCAGATGGACGGCGAGGTAACAAAAGAAGAATTGATGAAGCTGATAGGGATGAGCAAAAAAGTTTTGATGGACATTTACGAAGTCCAGAAAAAAGCTTTGAAAGATAAATATAAAGGAGTTGAGGATTAAAATGTACAAAGAATTGAGAAGCCATATCATAAGTTTGCTTGAGGCAAATACGAGATTAGACGGCAGGAAACTGACAGAATACAGGCAGCCAATTACAGTAGAACTTGGAGTCGTGAAGACCGCAGAGGGCTCTGCAAGAGTCAAGATTGGCGAGACTGATATAATGGTCGGCGTCAAATTGGAAGTAGGCGAGCCATACCCCGACACGCCAGATGAAGGAACGATTATAGTGGGAGCAGAATTGCTGCCCATGTCAAACCCGGAATTTGAGCCTGGCCCTCCGCAAATACAGGCGATCGAGCTCGCAAGAGTTGTTGACCGCGGAATAAGGGAGAGCAAAGCGCTTGATTTCAAGAAACTGTGCATCACTCCGGGTGAAAAAATCTGGATGGTTGTAATTGACATCTGCCCGATAAATGATGCAGGCAATTTATTTGATGCCTCTTCGCTGGCTGCGCTTGCGGCTTTGAAGAACACAAGGTTCCCTGCATTTAACGGCGTGAAAGTTGATTACAAAAACAAGACCGACAATAAGCTTCAGCTGGAAAAAACTCCGATTGCAGTTACCGTGATAAAGATAGGCAACAAGTTCATCGTTGACCCTGACACAGAAGAGGAGAAGGTAGTCGATGCAAGGCTTACAGTTTCCTCGATTGAAAACGGAACCTTGTGCGCAATGCAGAAAGGCGGAGACATGCCATTGTCAGCAGAAGACATAGACAAGATGCTTGACATAGGAATTGAGAAAGGCAAAGAACTGCGAAAGCACCTTTGATTTTATTTTTTTCTTTTATTATATTTATTTTCTTGAAAATGAACCCTGCAATCGAAGACAAGCTCGCAAAATATTTCTCCCTTACTTCTCTCGCTTTGAAAAAAGTCAAAATTGTTGAAGCACACAGAAAACAAGCTGAAGATTTACTAGACTTGGCGCAAAGGTATTTTGATGATGCTAAATTCTTTGAGAAAAAGGGCGATTTGGTGAACGCATTCGGCGCAGTCTGCTATTCGCACGCTTTCCTGGACATAGGAGCAAGACTAGGATTCTTTGATGTCGGCAAGGACAGCAAAATGTTTATGGTGGATTAACTCGCAAACGGAAACAGGACAAACCATACGGCATTGCCCACTACAAGGAATATTCCAATCCATCCGATTAAAGTTTCACTCTGCAAATACGGGACTAAATACGCTGTAATGTAAGGAATATTCCACTCTGTGAAGAAGGAAATAAAAGCCAAAGAGACGACCAAATCAGCAAAGTTGTGAATCAGGGACAGCACTATAAGCCCAAAATGGGTTGATAGGTCTTTCACTTCATTAATAATGTCCAAAAAAATAAAGACAATGAATACTGCAAATGCTGCAACATAGATATAAGGATTAAGCTTCAGCGAAAAATATTTTCCAACATAGCCGAGAAGCAGAAGTCCGCAGATTATTCCTACAACAGCATCCTCAATTTCAAAAATTGCCTTCATCGGATGCAATTCTAAAAGAACTTGTTAATAAAGATTGCTAAAAAATAAAAAAGCTATTTCCTTCCAAAATAAAAGAATTTGTCAATGCTGACATCTTCCGACTTGTAATCCCCGAATCTCGGCCTTATCGGCTCGGAGTTCTTTGCAGAGCCGCTTACGAATTCCACTTTTCTTTCGCCGTCTGGCCTGCAGTCTACAATCTTGACATCTTTTTTAGCTGAAACTGCCGGTTCTTCATAAGCAGGCTGTTCTTCTGAAACTTGTCTTGAAGCGTGATGTGCTTGCTGCGGCTGGAACTGCATTCTTGAAACCTGGCTCTTCATTGAATTAAGCTCGCCATTCAGAGAATTAAAAGCAAGTTTCAAAGAATCTATCTCCTGCTGCAACTTTTTTGTTGCCATCTCAACCATCAATTCAAACCTTTTCTGTGTAAAAGCATCAAGTTGCTGTTCCATGTTATCATACCTCTTTTATTTTTAGTGTTTATATCAAGTGACTTTCTATCACAAATGCTGCGGTCTTGTTCAGATATTCCCTATTTAGTAGCTCCAATAAATCATTGGGGTTAACAATTTTCTTTTTGTATTTGCTTATTAAGTGCTGAAACCTTTTCAGATTTTCTCCGTTAGGCTTAATTTCTCCGACACCCAATTCAAACTTATGGGTCTTTTTATTTTCATAATCAGCTATGTCAAAAAGAAACGTCTGTCCATACGGATGAGGCTGTATTCTTGTTATTTCTCCCTCAATTTTAAATAATACAGCCATGTTTCATCCTCTGAAAAATCAATAGCTGGACAGCTTGTTGCCGAAGTTCTCCCTTATGAAAGTCACCATCATGTCGTTGCCTGCAAGCTGGTAGGACTTCAGTGCCGTTGCCAGCAATCCTTCCCTTAAGCAGACATCGCCCAATTGGCTTAGCTTGTCCTTGTCGTGAGCGAGCTCATAAGCTTTTGACGCATATCCAATCTGCCTGTCTTTCAGGCACTTGTCTCCTATCTCTATAAGCTTTCCCGTGCTGTTGATTGCGTTGAATATCTCGATTGCGTAGTCCCATTTGCCTTTTTGGAAGCACTCGTCGCCCACTTTTGTCAGGTTTTCGACGTCATTACACAATCTGAATGCTTTTATCGCATCGGCAAAGTGGCCGTTCTCAAGGCATTTCTTGCCCATGTAAAGCAATTTGTCGTTTGCATCTGCCAGCCTGTAAGTGTCAATTGCATTTCCAAACAATCCGACTTCCTCATAGTGCTCGCCGACTTCAACAAGCCTTACCCTGTTGCCTGCAAGAATAAATGCTTTGACGGAATCATTCATGTTGCCTCTTCTTACATACTCTTCTCCGAGAGCATTCAGCAATTTTCCTTTCGTTGATTCATCGAACATGGATAAGTTGACATTGTCAATTCCCTTTTCGAGAAGAACCGGAACGATTCTCTTGAAGTTTTCCACATCCTGCGATCTTCCTATAAATCTCTCATTAGAATCTGCTATTTCAGCAACCATCTTTTTTACTATCTTGTCTTCATCAACGCTCATTATTATCACCTTTTATTTTCTTATTAGCTTCTCTTTTTCCTGGCAAATTAATTTTGAATTTAAAACCTTGTGAACCTGTGAGCATGAATCAACCTAATATTTAAAAAATAAAGTAAAATAAAAAAATAAAATTTAATTACTTCACTCTTGGAAGTAATCAATTCCCAGCTCGTCGCTGAATCTTTTGGCTTCGATGACTCTTGTTTTCTTGTCGGCCTTTCCAAGTATCCACGGCGAATTGACGCCTGTGATAATGGTCATAACCGCAACTTTTCCCTTCATCTGGTCGGAAACTCTTGCTCCCCAGATGACGTTTGCATCCGTGTCAAGCGATTCTGTTACAAGCTCTCCGATTTTGTTGACTTCATCAAGTGTCATGTCCGGCCCGCCTTCGATGTGAATCAAAGCGCCTGTTGCGCCTTTGTAGCTTATCTCAAGCAATGGGTTTGACAAAGCTCCCTTTACAGCTTCTTCTACCCTGTTGGTTGTGTCAGAAACTCCTACACCGATAGCTGCCACGCCGCCGTCCTGCATTATTGCCTTCACATCAGCATAGTCCAAGTTAACCAATGAAGGCACTGCGATTGTCTCAACAATTCCTCTAATCATTGTTGAAATCAATTCGTTGGCTACTGCAAAAGCCTGCTGAACCGGCAGGTTTCCTGCAATGTTGACCAGCCTATTATTGTCTATAACAATAACAGTGTCTGAAGTCTGCCTTAACTGCTGCAGTCCAAATTCCGCTTTGTCTATTCTTGCCCTTTCAATCTTGAAAGGCATTGTGACTGTTCCAATTACAATTGCACCGGCATCTTTTGCGACTTGTGCAACTACCGGAGCTGAGCCTGTTCCTGTTCCGCCGCCCATTCCTGCGCAGACGAAAACCATGTCAGAGCCCTTCAGGACTTCTTTAATTTCCTGAATAGTTTCCTGGGCTGCTTTTGCTCCCTTGTCCGGGAAGCCTCCGCATCCAAGCCCTCTTGTGAGCTCTTTTCCAATTAAGAATCTTTTATCAGCTTCTGTGATTTCAAGGTGCTGCTTGTCTGTGTTGCAGGCAATTATTTCAGCTCCCCTGATTCCCTTTTTGTACAGCCAGCTTACCATGTTGCTGCCGCCACCGCCGCAGCCAATTACTTTAATATTGGCATGGCCGATCTGTAAATCGTCGGTTTGCGCTACGCTTTGCTTAAGCGCGCTTTCGATAACAAAATCCATTCCCATTCTTATTCACCTCAAAGTTTTTTCCCAAATTGTCAAATTCCTAATAAAATTTAAGTGTTTTAATATATGAACTAGTATATAAATGTAACGTTTTTGTATACTGGTATGGTATTGAGCATTAAAAGAAAAGTTAATTATTTTCAGTATGGAAAAGAAATAAACTGATTTATAAAGAAAAATATTGGGAGTTAAGTTCATTGAATAGTGGTGAAGAATTAGCGGTCAAATCTTGAATCCATCGAGTCATTAATCAGGTCGTTCTCGTCCTTATACTTCTTGACCACCATTAATTTCGTTTTGCCGCAGTACGGGCACTTGAAATTCTGCTGAGAATCTTTTCTTATCGAGAATTTAAACCTGCAGCCGACGCAGATGAAGTCTATCGGCCTGTTGTCTTCCGGCTTTTCTTTTGCCAGCTGTTTTTTAATAAATTTCTGATTCTTCTCCAGGCATTCAACGCAGATTAATTTTTTATTTTCGTCGTACTTGATATTATTGAAATTAAATTCCCTTTTGCATCTTGAACAGGAATATAAGGGAGTTATCGGCATGGTAGCTCACTACTTTGCAAGGAAGAATAAATATTTTTTGGTTTTGGTTAATTGAATAAGTTAATTTTATTCATACAGCCTTATTGAATCTATAGCCGCAATCTACGTTTCCGCCATTCAAATTCTTACCATAACCTTATAAATGAGAATATATCCTCTAAGATTATAACATGGGGCGATTTAAGAGGGAAGGGGATTTTGGAAGGAGAGATTCAAGCAGGCCCAGCTATGGAGGCCCAAGAAGATTCGGCAGAGGCTCAGACAGGCCCGGAAGAAACAGCTTTGGAAGGTCCGAATTCGAAAAGGAAATGCACAGCGCAATCTGCGACAAATGCGGCGAAAAATGCGAAGTTCCTTTCAGGCCAAGTGGCGACAAGCCGGTTTACTGCAGCAATTGCTTCAGAAAAAATGAAAGGTTTGAAACAGGAGATTCCAAAAGGTTTGAATCAAGCGCCCCCGCCCAGAATAATTCAGAACTTGAAAGGATTAATGAAAAGCTTGACAGGATACTGGAAATATTAAGAAAGCGTTAATTTTCAAAAAAATTATTGCAATTCTCTCCTCAGGACTTTATGCGCGTGGTTTATTTGCTTAAATTTTTCAGCATCTCCCTCGGGCATGTCCGGATGATGCATTTTTGCCAATTCTTTATACTTTGAATCGATATGCTCTAAATTCGTAGAATCAGCGTCAACCCCTAAAATTTCCCGAGCCGCCCTGCGCCTATGCTCAACATCTTTCTCTTCAGAAAACTCGCTGATGAACTCTTCGGGAGTTTTTCGCCCGGCAAGCAGCGCGTCAATCTCAAGCTCGATTACCTTTAGAACGACATAAAGATTTTCAACATATTTTCGTGCAGATTTATAGCTGTAATGAAGATAATTTCCGTTTAAATACCATGAAGCGGACGCGGGGGCGCTTTTAAACGCAACGGGCTTAATTTTCATTTCTACGTCATCTTCACTTAATCCTATCCTGCCCAAAGCCGCTATAATTTTATTCTTGTACTGAAGGGCCCTCCTGTCAAAAGAGTCCTTAGTAGCTACGACGGCAAACTCATGTCCCTTAACCTTTATTGTAGTCATTTTCAAGCACAAAATCTTAATTTCTAGAATTTTGCAATAGAATTTAGTATAAAACCCAGTTTATAAATGTTGGCATGGGATAAGGACTAAAAAATTGATTTGCTCAACTCTCAACTTTAATTAATCTAATGAATTGCTAGTCATTTCCTTCCTTTTCCTTTCTCAATCTCTTCTGTGAGATGCTCGATGTCGTGCATATTATCCAGTCCGTGCTGCTCTTTATTTGGGGAAATATTTTTGTCAATGTATTTCAAGAGCTTTTTTTTATAAATATCCTTGTCTTTTAAATCAGCCTTTTCTTTCTGCGGCTTCTGCATTATTTTTTGCTTATGCCGCTCTTCCTCGTGCCTGTGGTATTTTCCTATGACTTCAAAAACCAGGCCTTCGCTCGGACGAATAGTCATATATCTTTTGAAGAATGAATGCCCTACGCCCATCTCTATTAATCTCGCTTCCTTAAGTGTCGGCAATAAAATCAACGAGGCAGCCAGCCTTAAAATTCCCGACACCAAAAAAACTACAGGAATACTGGAAATAAATATCCATGCTGGGGCGTGATTTACTAAAAATCCCCCGAGCACGGCACCTATGCATAACGCAATCCCCTCAAAAAATTTATGGTAGGAAATGCATCTTATCCTGTTTTCCGGCTGTACTGAGTCAAATATAAAGTTTGAAGCGCTTAAATTAAATCCAGCCCAGGCAACTCCGGAAAAAGCCTCAACAATCAGCAGATAATAGAAATTGCCGGAAAACAGCCAGAAGAGCGGAATAAGCGGTGTGAGCAACCCGCTTATGTAAATGACAAATTTGGTGCCTTTCTCGTCTATAAGCCTGCCCCAGATTCCCATCGCTACAAAGCTTGCAATCAGCTCGGAAGCCGTGATAATTGTAAATTGAAGATAAGTGAAATGCAGGTCCCTCAGCATGTACAATATAAAAAAGGGGGCTGCAACGTTTGTTGCAAATTTAAACAGGGTGAGATATTTTACGAAATGCCCGTAATTGGTTTTATCCATTCTTTTGACAAAATCAACTATTGAAAATTTTTCCTCGTGCCCGAAGTCCGGGGCCGGGTTGGCTATGAATATTTTGAAAATTCCCGAAAGGAACCTTCCGATGAATGCAAAGGAAAACAGTATTGCAAAGCCCAAAAAAATGTTTTTTGGGGAAATATAGGTTAGAATCAGGCCAGCTGAAAGCGCGGAGGCAAAGGATATCACCCCTATGACTTTATTCCTGAGGCCAAAAAATTTGCCGCGCTCATATTTTGGGACTATATCCCCCATGAGAGAGTTGCCGATAGGGAGCATGATTTGAACAAAAACGGCCTGAATAGCCACATAAACCACCAGCAAATATTTTTGGCTGGGGGTTGCATACGGAATTAAAAGCAAAGGAATCCAGAAGATTGCATGCACAAACGAGCCTATCACAAGTATTTTTTTCCTGTCGCGGAACATCTCTGCAATTTTTGCCGATAAAAGCTGGGCAAATGCCCCTAACAGCTGAGGGATATAGCTCAGAGCAGCTATCAGATTTACAGAAGCGTTCAGCGCAACCGCAAATGGCACCAGAAAAGAGGCAGTCATTCCGTCCATTACGGCAAATGCCGCGCCGTCATAAATTGAGAATTTCAGGCTCTTTTTTGTTTCCTTTTCATCCATATTAATCACACAATTAAGAAAAAGCAAAATTATATTTAATCTTTTTTAAGGGAACTGGGAAAGTCCTCTGAACTATTCGGTGCACTAAAAACACCTTTAGGGTTTTTCAGTGTTTCCCGCATTCCTGGCAGTATTCCTCTTTCTTGCTTACCTCTGCCCCGCAAAGCGGGCATTCCATCATTGATTTCATTTTTAAATCCCTGATTAAGTTTTATTAAGAAATATTTAAAAGTATCTGTTAACCCTGAATCTTATAAGTTCCCGGCTGCATGAAAACTTTTTCTGTCGTGACAGCCACCCCTCTCTCGTCCATCATTTCCTCAGAACTTATGTGCGATGTTCCTATTGCAACCAATTCCCCTTTCAAAGTCATGATTGCAACTGTATTATTTTTGATTATTTGGTTGTTTAGTTTGCTGATGCCCGGCACTTTTAGGTCTGACCCGTGGCATAAGCTTTCAACTGTGGTGTCAAAAACCCAGACTTTAGGAAGGTGCTTCACTCCGGCTTCAATCGGCTGAATTACCCTCCTTATGAATTTATCATTCTGCTCCTCTTTCCAGTAATAGTAAGCGTCAGTTAATTCCTGCATCGTAAAAAGAGTGGATTCATCAAAAGGCCCGGCTTTTGTCCTTCTTAATTCCGCCATGTGAGCACCGACTTTTAATTTTTGGCCGAGATCGTGAATTAATTTTCTGATATAAGTTCCGGCTTCGCTCCCGACTTTAAACATTACATCGTTTCCGTCAATTTCCAGGATGTCCATATAATAAATTGTTCTTGGCCTCAGCTGCCTTTTCACGGAGCTTTTAATGGGTGGCAGCTGCATGATTTTGCCGATAAAATACTTTTGTATCGTTTCCCTCAAAAGTTTTTCCTCAACTTCCTTATGCAGGTGCATTATTGCAACATATTCTTTTCCTGCAGTTAATAATCCCTGCACTATTCTTGTAGCCCGGTCTAATGCCACTGGAAGAACGCCTGTTACTGCCGGGTCTAAAGTTCCAGAATGTCCGGCCTTATTGATGTGAAGAATTTTCTGCATGTAATCAGAAACCTGGTGGCTCGTTGGGCCCTTCGGCTTGTCTACGTTCACAATCCCGTAAGTTATGATTTCCTCTGTTTTTCTTTCCTGTGGATTGCAGCCGTATTTGCAGTCTGTTTCTGATTCTTTTCTTACTAAGATTTTTCTGTTTATTTTTTCAAAAGGCAGTTGGGACATATACCCTTAGAATTATATTCAGTTTTAAAAGGTATTGGAAAAAATGCGCCTATTGCCAAATGGTGCCATCCATAAAGTTTTTTATACACTATTTGATTACTCGTAGCTATGGGTGGTTTAGTCAGAAAGATCCTTGGATTTTTGGATGGGCATAATGAAGAAAAGGTCGGCCTTGGGCTTCATCAGCGACAACAGGAGCCAACATTGGAAAGAAGAGTATTAGTTTCCCGCAGGGCGTTTGTAGCCGGAGGAATAGCTGCGCTGGGCTTGTTAGGAGTTTCAGCCGGTGAATATTTTTTCAGGCCGCAGGACATTGAGCTTCCGCAGTATGAAGCCCATACTTACGCAAGCGGGCAGAGCATCGACACTCCATTGGGGAAAATAAGGATAAAAGGATGGAAAGTTTTATTTGACATCGAAGCCGTCAGGGCGCTTGTTGAACAAGGACTGGAATTTGAAGTAATTGCAACCGGCGACAAAAAAGGATTTCGCGGAAGATTCAGCGGAGGAGTTCAAAATTCACCGCAATACGAGATTTCCGATTTATTTGGAAGGCCAAAAAATAACGTGTTGCCGGCAACTGTGTCTGGCGATGGAAGCGAATGGGTGTACTTCAACACTGTGCCGAACATTAATTCCAATTACATCACGCTGAAATTCATGGTCTACAGAAATGGCAAAAACCAAGGGACAGACAATGCCAATGGAGAAGTTTTCTCTTACAGAATCAAGCCAATAGTCAACTACTACAAACCCGAAGATGAAAAAGATTTCGTGCGAATATTTACGGAAAAAGAACTGCCTCAGGATGGCCTGAAGCCCATTCACGGCCTGCACAGGCTGTTTTCGCAATATCACGAGCCTTTCAGGGTGTATGTTGTTGACGAGCAGCCGTTTTATCTGACTGGCGCCCAAGGCCCTTCCACGGAACTGGCATTTAACCTGTCGCCAAATCTTAAGGATATGAGCATACTGACAACAGGCGATTTTGAAACCCCTTTTTTCAAGAGGCAGGCGGAAATCGGCGCATGCCACGAGATGGCGCACAACCTTTTTGATTATAGAAGTATATGGGATTTTATTGGCAGGTTCAATCCTGAAGTAAAAGCAAAAACTGATTTCGCCAACCTTTTCAACAAAGCAAAATATGATCCAAGAATCTATCCAAAAGACGTATTTGACATTTTTACTGAAAGCGCATATTTTGGAAATTCAAGATTTGGGGCGCACTCTGTGGCCGGGCATCCTTATGATGATGAGTCGGAATTATTTGCATCGGCCGTTTGCGTGTTAAGGTATTTTAGAAAGGAGTTTTATCAAAGAAAATCAGGATTGGGTGCTGAAGAAAGAGAACTGGTTGGCAGGATAGAGCAAGCAACCTACAAGGTGTTTACATCAATAAACAAAGATCCGCATCTTTTAGCCCAGATGTTTACAAAAAAATTAGAAGATATTCAACTAAGTGATAATAAAGTTGAAAAATAATTCAAAAAACCCTCAAACGCTCTTCGGCGCTGTCGGGTGGGTCTGTGAAACTTTCGGCTGTGAAGGCATTTTCGGAGGGTGCATTTTAGGATGCTCTTTCTGCATTTCTTTTATTTCTTCCTTCTGAATCTCTTTTGCTTCCTCTGCTTTTTCTTCCTTAATTTCCTTGGTTTCTTCCTTAATCTCTTTGAACTCAGCTTCCACTTTTCCTTCCGGCTTTGATTCTTTCTTGCCGGATTTTTTTGTTTCTTCCACTTTGGGCTGAGGCTTTGGCGCTCCGACCAGTTCAACGAACACAACACCCTTATCGTCTTTAGTTGCTGTGACCTTGACAAGATTTGGGGGATTTCTCATTCCGTGCTCCCAGATTTTTAAATTTAAAAATTGTCCGATTTTAACTTCCTTGGTTTTCATGTGCTTGGAAATGAAAATCTTGACCGTACTGATTGCTTTTTTTGCCTTCTTGTGAAACGGGCTCTTCAAAGTTGCGATTCTAAGCGGAATGTTATAATTTCTTTCCAATACAATTTTCGGTGCTTCTTCTTTCTTTGCCATTTTTAGTTTACCTATTAATTATTTATAATTTATTTCTAAGTGATAATCACCTAATTTTGACATCAATGCAACGGCAATTCTATCCTTCAGTTCATCCGTCATTGTGGCTGGAGTCGCAGCCCTTACATCAAAATCCGCTAACTTGTCCGTTAGCCTTACTCTTCCCGAAGCGATTATGTGAACATTACCAACCATAAAACTGTCAGTTACTATTTGAACATCTTTCGCACTTCCCATGATTACGCCTTATTCTTGTTTCTTCTCCAGTTTCTTTTTAATTTTGTATGCCTGCCTGGATGAACTCTTCTTGTCTTGCCGTATATCTTCTGCACCGTCCAGAAAGGGGCCCATCTAGTCTGCTTTCTAAACTTGGCTAATCTTTTCTTCCTGCTCGGGTGCTTGTGTCGTGCCATTTTGTTATTAAACCCTCTTAATCTTGAATTCTTTTTTCGCCGGAGCCAGCTGCTCCAAAATCTTTTTCAGCAGCTCGTCCTCAATCTTGCCCTGAACCTGGCCTTTCTGGATTGCCTGGAACAAAACAACAAGCAATTGAACCGCTTTTTCCTGATGCGCCGATTTTAAATTTCCGTACCTTGCCAATGCATCCCTTGTGAAAAACTGCTTCACAACAGATTCCATCTGCTCAATCTGCTGCTGGATTTGCGACTGCTCGTCCGATTGCTGCTGCGTTTTTTGCTGCTGCAAACGCATCAGCTCTTCAAGCCTTTTCCTTCTTAGGTCATCCAGAGTTGGCATTTGAATTGAATTTTTATTATTTTTTAACTTCAACAGCCTTCTGTTCGTGATGGATTTCTGCAACTTTTGATTCGGATTTGTCCTCGGCTTTCTTCACTGCCTTTTGCTCGTGGTGGACTTCCACAACTTCTTTTTTTGGCTCCGCCATAACTTCCCGTTTTGGCGCGTTCCCAACAAGCTGGGTTGCTATTTTGTCCAAAAACGCCCTTCCTTTCGGCGTGACTACCCTTCCCTTATGTATTCCTTTTTCCGCCTGCTTGACGAAGCCGGCTTTTTCCAACTGCTGAAGTGATTTTCTTAAAATGTTACCGGAACCTTTGTAGAAATGCTCTTGCTTTACTCCGTTATTTTTCTTTCCGCCGTATTTTGTCCTTAATTTCTGCGTTCCAACCGGACCCAGTCTGTAAACGGTTCTCAAAACGGATGCAACTCTTATGTACCACCAGTCACTGTTTACAGGCGGCCTTTGCTTGTGCATTCCTGTCTTGACAAACGGCGCCCATTGCGGAGGCTTTACGTCCGGAACTTTCTTTAGCTCTTCAGCTGCCTTCAGGATTAAATCCTGCGATTCCGCATCATACATTGTTGTCATTTTTGTTATTGGAAATTATTATTTTAGGTTAATATTATTTTTAGCCTGAATTTTTCTAATTTTTAATATAAATCCAAACCTGAACCTTTTCTTCACACCTTGCGGTGTCAGAACGGCTAATTGAATTAGCACAGAAGATTGGATAATGGTGTTATTTAAAAAGGTTGTTGTTTTCTTGGGGGTTTAATGAAGTAGGCGGGAATCTGGACTAGTTTATTTCTTTTGTTTCTCTTCAGCCTGTTTTTTAACAATTCCAAATAGTTCATCCAGGATTTCCTGAGGAATTTTAACTTTCATTTTATTCTTTAATTCTTCCAGGAAGTATCCTAACTCGAAAGCAGTTTTTTCTTTACCAAGCTCGATTTGTTTTTTAGCTTCTTCAACAAGCAATTCCCACTTAATCTTCCCAAGATTGATTATTTTTCTTGCATCGTCCTTGTCTTTTAATCTGTCAGTTGCACATTTCATCAAAATTATATCGTGCGGGTCGGCTATTTTAAGTATAAAATTTTCTCCAAATTGGTGTATACTTTCTGCCCTTTTCTGCATATTCCCAGAAAATACAAAATCTATAACATTGACAACAAATAAGTCAAATCTTTCATCATTTAGCACTAGCATTTCCGGCTGGTTCTTTCTTGCCCCATAAACTTTTATAGCATTAATCTCTCTGTAGCCAAGAGATTTTATTGCTTCTTTGAAAATATCTTTATCTTTTTCATTCTCAAATACCAAATCGATATCCAATGTAGAATCTTTAATTCCTAGAAACATCATTGCTGTGCCGCCAACAGCATATGCAGTGATAGTTTTATTTAGTACTCTTGCTATGTTCAGGAATAATTTTTGCTGCTCATCTATTGTTATCATGTGTAATCACTCAAATCATTTTTATTAAATGGCAAATAAATTTTCCATGTTTCTTCTATGTCTTTAAAATCCCCAGACATTAATCCAGAGATAATATACTCAAAATTATGATTTTTTTTGGGTAAAGCATTATTTTTAAACCTATCCGTCATCCTTCTTACCCTCATAATTTTTTTTGCCAGGTCATACAGAGCTCCGACTTGCCTTTCTATCCTATTTTTCTTCGATAATTGGTAAAGTTCGCTCCAATCAGTTATTTTTTTGAATAATGCCAACGAGGCCAATATGGTTCTTAAGCTCCCTGTTTTAATCGCATAAACTAAAGTTTCCTCCAAGCTTGGAGTTTTTCCATATATTTTATAAGTGATGGGAGTTGCAATTTTAACTGGGGAATACTTATTTATTATTTCAAAATAACTAGTTCCTTTAAGCTTATTCTCAAATGAGATATTATATACCCTCCTATTATTGCTCAGTCGCTTTGTCTTGACATACCCTTCCTTTCTTAGGCGGAATAAATAGTAAATAGCCTTATCTTTGCTTGTTTTCAGTATATTAGTAACTGAATCGATAGTTTGTACACCTTCCAGTTTTTTAAGTAATACTTCAGTTTCCATTTATTAAATTTAGAGATAACTAATATATAAATCTTTCTATTTTTAGATAAAAAAAGTTAAATGTAGACCTAAAGATATATAAATAAAATAGCTTTTAGTAGGATTTATAGTATAACCTTAACAATGCTAAACCTCATTTTTAATTTTCATTTAATCACAACCAACACTTTTATAAATTTGCAGTCGTTAACTATAGTTACATTTCGTGTATAACCATTTATTTTCAATATAGAAGAAAATATTAACTATTATAATATGATAACCTACGCAGATAAGCCATACAAGCCTGAACAGATAAGGCACATTTTGAACCCGCTTATAGATAAATGGTTCTTTACGAGATTTAGTGAGTTTTCACTTCCACAGCTATTTGGAGTTATGGAAATTCATTCAAGAAATAATATTTTAGTAAGCGCTCCGACAGGAGCAACAAAAACTCTGACAGCTTTTTTGTCCATCCTAAATGAATTGATTGATTCAAGCGAAAAGGGAATTCTGGAAAACAGGGTTTACTGCGTTTATGTTTCTCCGTTAAAGGCCTTGAGCAATGACATTCAGGTAAATTTGGCTGAGCCATTAAAAGAAATGGAGGAGATTGCAGGGAAAAAATTAAACATAAGGGCGGCAGTCAGGACCGGGGACACGACGGCTTCCGAAAAAGCAAAAATGCTGAAGCACCCTCCGCATATTTTAATCACAACACCAGAAAGCCTGGCGATAATGCTAAGCTCGATAAAATTCAGGGAATTATTAAGAAATGTTGAATGGTTTATTGCAGATGAGATTCACGCCCTGGCGGAAAACAAGAGAGGAGTTCATTTATCATTGTCAGTTGAAAGATTAAACAGGATTTCCCCTGCGATGACAAAAATCGGGTTAAGCGCGACAATAGCGCCATTGGACGAGATTGCAAAATTTCTTGTCGGATATGAAAAAGGAAAATTGAGGGACTGCAAGATTGTTGACGTCCAGTTTCTCAAGGAAATGGATTTGAAAGTCCTCTCTCCGGTTCCTAATCTTGTGGACATGGAGCACGCAATGATTCACAATTCAATGTACACCTTGATTGATGATTTAATCCAAAGCCACCGGACAACTTTGATTTTCACGAACACAAGGTCTGCAACAGAAAGGGTTGTGAATTACCTGAAAGAAAAATTTCCAAAAAACTATGTGGAGAACATCGGGGCGCATCACGGCTCGCTGTCAAAAACTCTGAGGCACAACATAGAAAGCAGGCTGAGAAAGGGCGAACTGAAAGTAATTGTGTCAAGCACATCCTTGGAGTTGGGAATAGACATTGGATTTATTGACTTGGTTATCTGCCTTGGCTCGCCTAAATCCGTTGCAAGATTCATGCAGCGCGCCGGACGTTCCGGGCATAAACTGCATTCTACGGTAAAAGCAAGAATTATTGTTCTCGATAGGGATGATTTGGTTGAGTGCGCCGTTTTATTAAAATCAGCAATCGAGAAAAAGATTGACAGAATACACATTCCGACAAACTGCCTTGATGTTCTGGCGCAGCAGATTCACGGAATTTCCCTTGAGCAGAGATGGGATGTTGAAGAATTATGGAGGCTGGTAAAGCAAAGCTATTGCTATATCAACCTCGAAAGAAAAGATTTCAATGAAGTTCTGGATTATCTTGCCGGAAAATACATTTCTCTTGAAGACAGGCATATTTACGCAAAAATATGGCTTGATGAAGATTCAAATGAAATGGGAAGAAAAGGAAAAATGTCAAGAGTCATCCACATGACTAATATCGGCACAATTCCCGAAGAGTCCTACATCACGGTAAAAGCCGGCGAGCAGCCGATTGGCGCCATTGACGAGGCATTTCTTGAAAGATTAAAAAGGGGGGATGTTTTTGTCTTGGGAGGAGAAAAATATGAATTTTTGTATGCCAAAGGAATGGTTGCTTATGTCAATGCTTCAGTTATGAGATCTCCGACAATCCCATCGTGGTTTTCCGAAATGCTGCCATTAAGCTTTGATTTGGCTTTGGAAATCGGAAGATTCAGGAAACTGATGAATGAGCTGTTCTGCAACAGCAAATCAAAGAAAGAGATTTTGGAGTTTATCAATAAATACCTTTACGTTGACGCAAACGCCGCCAATTCTATCTATGACTATTTCTATGAGCAGTTTAATTACGCAGAAATTCCGTCGCATTCAAGAATAATAATCGAGCACTATACAGATGACAAAAGCAGGAGAAAATACTCCATATTCCATACTTTATACGGGAGAAGAGTAAACGACTGTTTGTCAAGGGCAGTTGCATTCGCAATCGCCAGGACTCAGCACAAGGATGTTGAAATCGGCATAAATGACAACGGGTTTTATGTTGCATACGACAGGAGCATAAATATAATACAGGCTTTTAATTTAGTCAAGTCAAAAGAGATGCGCAAAGTCATGGACATGGCAATAGAGAACAGCGAAATTCTCAAAAGAAGGTTCAGGCACTGCGCCTCCCGCGCTCTTATGATTTTAAGGAATTATATGGGGCATGAGAAAAGAGTCGGAAGGCAGCAAGTTTCCTCGATGATATTAATGAGCGCTGTCAAAAGAATTGACGCAAATTTCTGCATCCTGAAAGAAGCAAGGCGGGAAGTCCTTGAGGATCTAATGGACATTGAAAATACTTCAAAAGTCATTGAAGGCATCGAGCAGAAAAAAATTCTTGTGAAGGAAATCCGGACATCACTGCCTTCACCGTTTGCGTTCAATATCGTGCTGCAGGGATTCACCGACATCCTTAAGATAGAAGACAAGGTTGAGTTTATCAGAAAGCTGCATGAGCAGGTTATGGCGAAGATTAAGATTAAGGGCGTATAATATAGGAATATTTTTATAATAATAAGTTAAATTCTTGAATATGATAATCGGCATCACAGGCACAATCGGCTC
>Ga0209542_10000426_pt1 | contig 102144 bp, 115 predicted proteins | sample RifCSPhighO2_01_FD_184028 | JGI IMG/M metagenome (GOLD analysis project Ga0209542, IMG submission 184028) | Soil microbial communities from Rifle, Colorado - Rifle CSP2_plank highO2_0.1 (SPAdes) (version 2) | ecosystem: Environmental > Terrestrial > Deep subsurface > Rock core/Sediment ...
ACTTACTAAATAGAGGTTAAGTGAAATTAATTGTGTTCTATAAGTATTTATTCTTTTCACCTTCTTATTTTCTGTATGTAAAAATTAAAAAATAAAAAAGGAAGGTGAATAAAAAATGGAAATCCAATTACTTTTAGATAGCTACAGCTATAAAAAGCTATCTGGAACTCTAGTTCCAGATTGTAAAAGATGCAAGGGTGAAAGAATAAGAAAAGACGGCAGATATAAGGAGTTTCAGCAATATAAATGTAAAGACTGTAACTTTAGATTTTCTTATACAAGCGATCTTCCAAGAAGAAGATTCCACTCTTCAATTATAGAATTTGCAGTAAATCTTTACATTACAACAGGAATAAGCTTAAGAAAACTTGCTAAGAAGATCTTAAAATTTTTCAAAGTGAAAGTTAGTTACAGAACAATCCATGATTGGATTAAGCTATTTCACGACGAGAAAATAGAAGTGGAAACAGGAGAAGTGTGGCATGCTGATGAAACATCTATTAGAATTAAAAGAAAAGTACATTGGCTTTGGTTAGTAATTGATGGAAAAACAAAAATTATCTTGTCTTGGAGATTAAGCAAGACAAGAGCCTATAAAGATGCTCTAGCTGTTATGAAAGAAGCTAGAAATAAATTTGGTAAACCAAATCAAATAGTTACAGATGGTTTGTTAGAATATATAAGAGCAATAAGAAAAACATTCGGATGGAGAAAGAAAATACATTTCAGAATGATTGGAGCAGCATTTGGTCCAAATAGTGTAATTGAAAGATTGAATAGAGAAATAAAGAGAAGAACAAAATGGTTTGGAACATTCCAAAGTTTAGAATCAGCAGAAGAATTCTTAAAACACTGGATAAGTAATTATAACACGGAAAAATTCACTTAACCCTAAATAGATGCTTTTTAAGATTCAAAACATTTAAATAGTAATATAACCAATATAACTTATATTTATTATTATGCTAACTGAAAAAGAAATTGAAGTTTTGAAGCTTGTTAAAGAAGGTCTAACCCAAAAAGAAGTATCTAAAAGACTTAAAATAAGTCAACCAGCTGTTTCTAATTTTTATAATAATGCTCTAAAAAAAATAAAAGATGCCAAAGAAATTTTAAAATTGAAAAGGGAGATGAAGATTGGAGATGAATAGAAAAATTATTATCTTATTTGCTTTTATTACACTATGTTTAATTAGATTTGCAAGCGCTTTTTCAGGAAGTGGAACTGGAACTTTTGCAAATCCTTTTGTAGCTACAAACTGTACACAATTATCAGAGATGCATAATGCAGTTAACGCAAATTATACTTTAGGAAATAATATTGATTGTTCTGAAACTTCAACTTGGAATTCAGGAGCAGGATTCTCTCCTGTTGGAAATTCAACTTCAGCATTTCAATTTTCTGGAAGTTTAAGAGGACAAAATTACAATATCACTAACTTGTATATAAACAGAACAACTAATAATATTGGGCTTTTCTTTATTATTGAATTAATTTCAGTCCAGGCATCCTGGAAAAATGTGAGATGTTATATGTCTTTAAATGAAAACCGTTTGCTAAACAAATTGTTCCTATTAATAAATCTCTAAAATCAATGGCGTTTCCATCTTTTTCTAATTTTGCAGCAATTTCACCAGCTTTTCTTACAACGTTATCATCCAGATTTAAAACCAATAATCTCTCTTTTAATATTTCAATTGAAAGTATTTCTTTTGACTTTTCAGATTTAAATGCTCCAAGATATAACTCAAATAGGTTTAGATATGTTGTCGCAAGGATATTCATTTCTTTATTATGATTTTTTATGAATTCAATTTCTTCTCTTTTGTTTCTAAGGAAATTAACTAAAAAATCAGTATCTAGGCATATTTTTTTTTCCACATTGTCCATCCTTTTCTTGTATCTTTTAGAAATTTTTCTGCTTCTTCGTCGCTCATTTCCCAGCTCCCTGCAAGATCTAGGATATTACCTTTTTTCCTTAATTTTGATAATGCTTCATCTATTGATATATTTCTTTCTTCCTCCATTTGCATTTTACCTGCTATTTTACATAACCATTCATAATTTTCCTTACTCATTTTTACGGTTTTCATTTCCATAAGTTACTTAGTAGTAAAAGTAGTATATAAATCTTTTTAATAGTTTGTATTGTTACGTTGTTGGGATTTGGATAACACATTTATTTTGCAATTTTCCATAAAAACTCAAAATATTCCTTATAGCTGATTGCTACTTTTTTACTCAATAACTGAAATGCAATGGGATTATCATCCCAAATTATTATCGACACAATATTACCATAAACTATTGTTGTTGCTGGAAAACCCATACCAGAAGAAACAAATTTTATAGAAACCAACTTTTGCTCTTTTGTAGGTCTGGTCTTTTTTAATGATTCATCATAAATTATCCTATATTTAATATTTTTTTTAATCCTTCTATAATGCCAATTCGTATAATACCATTTGAATAATTCACTGAATCTTCCAGTACCAAGTGCAATAAAATCTTTCTTCTTTTCTAATATATCCTCTAAAATAACTTGAATACCCTTCTTTCCATGATAAACCCTTACTATGGGGTCTTCCTGTTTCTCCTCAGTCTGCGATAATCTTGGAATAATTGATTGTATCTGTTTTTTTTCCCTTTCTGCTTGAATAACTTTAATCTGCATTATTTCAAGAATTTTTTTAGGAGAAACGCAACTATATACTTTCTTACCATTTTCAACTATGACACTTAACAACCCACTTGACTGTAATTTATTCAGGACATCATATAAGTAGCTTCTATGTAACTGACATTGCCTTGACAATTCATTTGCACCTGACGGTCCTAACTGTAAAAGTGTTAGGTATACAACCCTTTCATTCTTTGTAAGTCCTAATAATTCTAGTTCAGGAATATCTTCCATATTATGTCGTAATATACTATTACTACTAATATTTAAATCTATTTATCTTATCACTAAATGGTGAAATAAAATGAAACAAGAAAACAAAATGGAAAAAGAATTACCGATTGTAGAATATAAAGCAACATTGCAAGATAATAATATAAGTATTTATTGTGGAGATTGCTCTGAATATGTTTATGCACAACACTGGAAAGCAAGCGGGGAGGAAGAAGGAAGAATAAAATTGGCTTGCAAATGCTCTATAAATAAAGATCTTGACGAGAGAACAAGAATATTGCATAATGTAAATCTTGCAACACCACCGTCAAAGTTTCCAGATTATCTTTCTTCTTGGATAAATCAATTACAGAATCATGACATGGATGTAGATCATACGAATCCCTTATTTGGATCAGAACAAAATCCAGAACACATTGGGTTATTATCAAAGCTTGAAAATGAGCATCCTGAAGAAATAAAAGGAAAACTTTGTTTCATAGGATATCACAGACTAACAAATAACCAGGTAATGCAAGTAATCCATGCTGGACCAGGACTTTATAAAGAATTTTGCGAAGATATGAATCCTTGCTATGTTCTATTCTCATATAAAGATCCAAATAAAGATATAGAGGCTCTCTCTTTTATAGACATCTTTAAAATTTTACACTAAAATTAAACCTGAAATCTTGATACTTGATAATCAAGAATTTCTTAGTTCAAGTTATAGGGTAAAAGTAGTATATAGACTTTTCTAATAAGTTTTATATATCTATTTTTGTTAGATTCTATATGTTAAGAATAGATGGAAGTCATGGTTCAGGTTCTGGGACGATAATAAGACTAGCCATGTCACTTTCCATGATGACAAAAAAACCTTTTAAGATAAACAATATAAGGGCAAAACGCTGCAATCCGGGATTACAAGAACAGCATTTACAGGTTGTTAACTCTATCAGTGAATTATGTAATGGAAAGGCAATCGGGAATAAGTTGCATAGCAAAGAAATTGAATTTCATCCAGGAGATGAAATAAGACCAGACATAAAGATTAAGATAAATACTGCAGGAAGCATTGGTCTAGTGCTTCAGGCCATAATGTTGCCCTCTTTCTTCTCAGAACATAAAAAAACAGAAATCGAAATCTCTGGGGGAGGAACTCTAGGAAAATTCGCTCCTAATCTGCTCTATACAAAAGAAGTTTTTCTTCCTATAATAAGGAAAATTGGTTTTGACGCTGAAATAGAAATATTAAAACACGGCTTTTATCCTAGGGGTGGAGCTGATATTATAGCTAGAGTACACAAAAACAAGATAATTAAATCATTAGATATAGAAGAAAGAGGAAAATTATCATCAATCAGAGTAATATCATTGGCCAGTTCAGACTTAAGAAAGAAAGAGGTCTGCGAAAGAATGAGTTCTTATGCCAAAAAAATTCTAAAAGAAAGATATAATGTTGAAATTAAGACAACTGATATTTATGCTGACACATTAAGCACAGGAGCAGGCCTGCTACTCATAGCTGATTTTAAAAATACATTAATTGCTTCAGATTCTCTGGGAGAGAGAGGTAAAACATGCGAGAAAGTTGCAGAAGAAGCTGTTAATAGCTTAACTAAGCAGTTAAGCTCAAATTGCACGTTAGATGAGTACATGTCAGACCAGATATTGTCTTATTTAGCGTTATGCAGAGATAAATGCTTTTTCAGGATTTGCGAACCGACAGAACATATCGAGACCAATATCTGGCTACTGGAAAAATTTCTTGATGTTAAATTTTCTATAGAAAACAGAGTAGTAAAGAAGAATTGAAGTAAATAATATTATGAAAGACAATATCAGAGAGCTCATCAATGCATAAACTGCCAGATCAAAGAATATTTCTTCTGGGAACATTTTTATCAGATTGTCTGTTTCAGGATTCAGCAGCCAGTAGTTATTCTTGAAAGATATTAGATGAAAATACATGAATACACTACCAAAGTCTGTCAATGATAACAGGTAAAGCAATATTATTATAGATATGGCTAAAACAGAACCTGAAATTAATGATTTCAAAAGAGTGTTATATTCTCCATTATATGAAAGATACAGGAATATCAGGATTATAAAACCTAATAAAATATAAAGAAAAAGTCTCAGATTTTTGATCAGGCTCTTAACATCAGCCAAGTGCAGCTTTTCCCTTTCATTGAAAAAGTCAGTTTCCAATGCAGGATCTTTACCTCTTAAATAAGAGATCAGCAGATACAAATTTTTATCAACAATATCATCTGAATTGAAATCTTTGTATATTTTATACTTGTAAAACTCTTCCTTATACAGGCTTTGGTTAAAAATTATAATCCTAAATCCAGCCAGTATAATAGCAGCTGCGATAATCACTGCAGCAAGGATAATTATTTGTTTTTTTCTGCCCATGCCTCAATTGCCAGTGCTGCCAAATCCTTTATCTCCTCTGCAGGTTTCCTCTAACTTATCTGTCTCTTCAATCTGCATATGCTCAATTTTCTGGATCAACATCTGTGCTATCTTGTCCCCTCTCTTTATATCATATGGGTTTTTGCCATGATTGAACAAGGCAACAAGTACATCACCACGGTAACTTGAATCAATGACACCTGCGAACTTGTGTATGTAATGTCTTGTTGATAAACCACTCCTGTCCCATATCAGTCCTGCATAACCTTCAGGTATTGCCATAACAATGCCTGTAGAAACAAGAACAACCTCATTCGGTTTTAGTGTATAATTTTCACTCGAATACAGATCTAGGCCAGCATCTCCATATGTATGGGCATATCTAGGCAATATACTATATGTTTTCAGCTTCATTACTTTTATATTTGTCATAATAAGAGATTAAATCTAAAATTTTTAAATATTTATATCTTATCAAGGATATGTTAAATAATTATCTAACAAGATATCCGTACAGGGTTTTTAGCTCGAAATTGAACATGTCCAAGAATTCCTCTACCAAAGAAGGCTTTTCTTTTTTCAACCACTCAAAAATTTCTTTTGTGTAACAATGGCTGCATATCTGCATCTTTCTCCTGCATAAGATGCATGTTGTTTTTTCACCCATGTCAGTATAATCTTCAAGAGATTTACTTATATCATCGAAAGAATTGATTAAATCAGGATTATTTTCTTTTAGCCAGTTGATGATTCCTTTTCTGATGCACGCAAAACATATGGGATTGGTTATAGCCTCTTCACATAACAGGCACAATCTTCCATTATCCTGATATGAAGGGTTACTGTACATTTTAGTCTCTGATTATTATAGGTGTTATAAATGCTAAATTTCATCACTAATAATAGGGCAAATAAGTATTTAAGCATTGCTAAAAATAAAAATATATTCTTGACAAGAATAAATCTGTCATTAATATGTTACTATTCCAAAAGAATGTTTTAGACTTCTCTAAAAAAATAATAATATAATGAACAACAAGTACAACAACAAAAAACTTACGCCAGCATACCTGACATTCTTAAATAACTTGAATATAACTAACAATAATAAAACAAAAATCAGCATGGCTGGAATAATAAATGTGATAAATCTTGCTGAAATTTTTATTGGGCTTATCAAAGAAGGGATTGCTGCAACAACCAATATGTTTGAGATGTTACTACCGATTAGGTTGCCAACCAAGATATCATTCAGATTTTTCTTTACAGAGATTATTGTTACTGTTAACTCAGGCAATGTGGTCCCTAACGATAATAAACTTACAGCTATCACTCCCTCTGTTATATTGGTCTCTGTTGCCAGATTCTGTATGAAATGTACAACAAAACGAGCTGAAATTGCAAGGACAATTATGCTTATAATTATATAATAAAACTCTTTGGTTATAACATGTGTTAAAATGTTTTTTATCTTGGAAATACTGGAGTTTACAGTTTTCTTTTCCTCTATTCTGGCATAGCTTTTTACCTCTGATTCTATTGATGTTTTTTTCCTGAACAAATTAAAGAGATAGAAAAATGATGTTAATAATAATATAAATCCCTCTATTCTTGATAAAATGCCGTTTAAAATAAATAGATAAAACAGAAAAGAAATTCCGACTAAAAAATAAACATCCCTTTTCATTACATCTTCTTTTATAGAAATGACAGTCATTAAACAGGCTATTCCAAGTATAAACCCCAGGTTGGATATATTGCTTCCAGCCACATTTCCAATGGCTATCTGAGGGTTTTTTGCTATTGCTGAGGCTATTGCTGAAGCTAATTCCGGTATTGAAGTCCCAAATGCAACTATTGTTAGCCCTATAGTTATCTGTTTTACTCCAAAATGCTTGGCTAGATTAGAAGATGAAGAAACCAAGTAATCAGAACTCTTAACCAAGAAGAATATACTTATTAATAGCAGGATTACATTTGTTATAATCAAATACCACACCTCTTATTTTTTAGTTAGTTTTAAATAATCTTCATCAGTTTTTAAATATTGCTTTTGCGGGAATGCCGGAGTGGTCAAACGGGATACGCTCAAGAGAGCTTTCCTTTAAAAAAGAAAGTTCGCAAAGAAAAGTATATAAAACTGAGAGACGTATTGGCTTAGTGCCTACGCAGGTTCGAATCCTGTTTCCCGCATCTTATATTTCAGGGATATATTATATCATTAAAACTTAATCAAAAGAGAAAGTACTAGTTAAAGTCTGAAAAAGTTGAAGGAAACTAGAGTAGGTTTAATATATGAAAAAGATGTTAAGTAGTATTTTTACTACTTAATACTTGTTCGTCTGAAATTTGCCTGCTTTATGAAAATATTTAAAATCTTATCTATTCTTATATTAAGATGGGATTAGTAGAGCTTGTTATAAAGAAAATTCAGAACATACATACACCATCTCCACAATCTTTAGTTGATATAAATCTAGAAGACTTTGAAGAGTATAAAAAATTTGAACCTAACGAAAAAGGTTGGAAAGATGGTTGGAAAAAACATTATAAATTATTATGGTTAGGATTGAAACTTTTTGAGAAAGAATATGGTATAAATATGAGATATCATGGATATGATATGGATAACCCGCATGATGAAGGACCCCATTTTGAATGTCCTAAATGTAGAAAAGATATAAATTATATGCATGGGAGCATATGCAGTAAATGCAGTTATGATATTCTTCCTAAGAGTTCTAATGAAAGAGAAGTAGTAAAAACTATTCTTGAAAATGTTATGGGTGAGTATTCTGCTTGAATTTGCAGACAAACTCTTCATTTCGTTCGCCTTTACGAAGGTCAGACAACAACAATTTAAGAGGCTCATTGTTGTTCACAAAAATTTTTACTTCATAAAAACTTCTCTAAATTGCATAAATTAAATATAATTGAGTTCGCGCTAGATTGTGGAAACGGGAAATGGGTGTAGTTATATGGATATATTGTCTTTCTTACGAAAAAGAGATTTATCAGGAAAGGGCATCGAACGATATGACTAAGGACGAAAGATTTAAATAGTAGATGTATTTTAAATAATACATATGTATGATAAAATAAACATAACCGAGAACGGCTTGCATATCATTTCTTTATTTACGAATGGATTTGATAGAGAATATTATATAAGAGAAGTTGGGAAATTGCTTAAAATAAGCCCACGAACAGCACAGTTAATTCTTGAAGATTTGGAAGATAAAGGAATCATAGAATCAAAAGTAAGGGGTAAAATCAAATCTTATAAGTTAAAAATAAACGAATTGAGCAATAGATATCTTACATTTGTCGAACAATATAAGTCAATTGCATTTATGGAAAAAAATCTTCTAGTAAAGGAGGTTATAGAAAAAATAACCCGTTTTATTAATGGAATTGGTATTATCTTTGGAAGTTACACAAAAGGTATATCTAACAAAGAATCTGATTTAGAAATTTTTGTAGCGGGAAACTATGAGAAAGAAGAAATCAAGAAAGTTTCAAAAAATTTAGGAATTGAAATAAGCATAAAGTGTTATCCCTTAAAAACATTTGAAAAAAATGTAAATCACGATACCCTCTTAAAAGAAGTATTGAAAAATCATATAATTTTTAAAAATACTGAGTTGTTTATTCAAAAGGTGTTGAAAAATGGATAAAATAAAATGATATACGAGAAAGAAGGAAGGTTTAATTGAACCAAATTCAAATCTCGCAGAAGCATATGTCAAGAAAGCTGAAGAAGCATTAGAGTCAATGAGGGTAAATGTAATAAAAGATTGGAAAATCTCAACTGCATATTATACTCTCTATTTTTCGCTTTACTCGATTTTGACAAAAATAGGCATAAAATGTGAGATTCATTCTTGCACAATAGCGTTCGCAAAGAGATTTCTTAGAGAATTTTTTAGCGAAGAAGATCTTGATTTCATAGAAGATTCTCTGAAGGCAAGGATAGACTCCCAATATTATATTGACAGGACTGTTCCAGATGAGCAATACAATAAAATGGTAAAAAATACTCCATGGTTTTTAGTAAAATGTAAGTCAATCTTAATCAAGCTTAATGAGAAAAAGATAAATGAGGTTAGAAAGAAATTTAAGAAAGCATTAGCTGAGAAGAGATAAATATCCACGAAGGAAGATCATCAAATGCATGTAAGTTTTTCGAGCTCAAAAATAAAAAAGTTTATAAATCAACAACGGGAAAAATATATTTTGTATAAAAAAATGGTTTTAATGGTAAATGAATCTATAATTACAGTCAAAAATTTATCAAAAAAGTTTAATGGCTTGACAGCAGTGGATAATATATCTTTTGAAGTTAAAAAAGGTGAGATATTTGCTTTTCTCGGCCCAAATGGGGCTGGAAAAACTACAACTATAAAGATGCTGACGACATTATTACATCCTACTGCTGGAGAAATAAAGATTAATGGATATGATCCTGTAAATGAACAGAAAGACGCAAGAAAATCATTTGGCATAGTTTTTCAGGACCAAAGTCTGGATGAAGACTTAACAGCATATGAAAATATGGATTTTCATGGCGTATTTTATAATGTGCCAAAGGATTTGAGAAAGAAACGGATAGATTACCTTCTGAATTTCGTTGGCCTACAGGAAAGAAAAGATGATTTTGTCAAGAATTTTTCAGGAGGGATGAAAAGAAGACTGGAAATTGCAAGAGGATTAATACATCACCCTAAGATTTTGTTTTTAGACGAGCCCACCATAGGCCTAGATCCACAGACAAGAAACCATATGTGGCAATATATCAAGGATCTAAACAAAAAAGAAGGGATGACTGTTTTTTTTACAACGCATTACATGGAAGAAGCTGAAAAGATTGCTGATACAATAGCTGTTATAGACAAAGGCAGAATAATAAAGAAAGAAACTCCTCAAGCTCTAAAAAGATTAACAAACACAAGGTCTTTGGAAGAGGCATTCCTCAAATTAACAGGAAAATCAATAAGGGATGAGAAATCCTCATCTATTGATAATTTAAGGATGAACAGGAAGATCTGGAGGAGATGATGGGTGTCATTTATGTGATGTGGTCGCGCCAGTTGAAAAAATACTGGCGTTCAAGGGCAAGGATGATTGGTGCTTTAGGTCAGCCTTTGCTGTTCTTATTGGCATTAGGATTTGGTTTTGGCCCTATATTTGAGAAAGCTGGCGGTGGCAGCTATATTCAGTTTCTTGCTCCAGGAATAATCGCAATGAGCATATTATTCACAGCAATGTTTACAGGCATTGAGGTTATATGGGATAGGCAGTTTGGCTTTCTAAAAGAGACATTAGTTGCTCCCGTGTCAAGATCAAAAATAATGATTGGAAGAACATTAGGAGGAGCTTCAGTCGCAGTAATCCAGGGTTTTGTGGTTTTCCTGATCTCTTTGTTTGTGGGATTTAAACCAGAAAGCTTGATTAACATACCATTGGCAATTTTGTTTATGTTCTTTATAGCTTTATTGTTTACAGCATTAGGCACGGCAATAGCTTCAAGACTAAAAGACATGCAGGCCTTTCCTCTGATAATTAATTTTTTGATAATGCCTGTATTTTTTCTTTCAGGAGCGCTTTTTCCCTTGAATGATTTGCCAAGAGCAATTGAAATTGTAACAAGATTAAATCCATTGACATATGGTGTTGACGGTCTTAGGAATACACTGACAGGAGCTTCTCATGTAAATCTGTTTGTTGATTTTACAGTAATAATCACAGTAACATTGTTCATTGGAATTATCGGGAGCTATCTGTTCTCAAAAATTGAGATTTAAGCTATACATGTAATATTACACAGAATATATCACTAAACTATATCTGTAGGATCCCATGAAGTTCTGTAATCTTCATTCAGGTTATCAAGGAGTTCCATATGTTCTTTTGAAATATTAAAATCGAACACATTGATGTTCTCTTTTATCCTGTCTTTTTTTGAAGATTTAGGTATAACAATAACATTATGCTGCAAGCACCATCTAATTAGTACCTGTGCAGGTGTCTTACGATAGTTCCTGGCTATCTCAACCAGTTTTTTATCAACCAGCTTTCTTCCCTTTGTTAATGGAGAATAAGCCTCTAGATATATGTTCCTGGAATTGCAGAATTCCAGCAGATCTTTCTGGTACAGATAAGGGCTGAACTCAACCTGATTTATTACTGGAACAACATTAGTGCTTTTTAATATCTCATTTAGATGTTTTATAGTAAAGTTGCTTACACCAATAGCCTTGCATTTTCCTTCTTTCATTAATTTCCCAAGTATTTTCCATGTTTCATTCCTTACTTTTTCTACAGGCCAATGTATCAGGTATAAATCGATATAACTGGATCTCAGGTTTTTCAGGCTTTTATCAAGCGCTCTTTGAGGGTCATTATGATCAGAATTCCACAGCTTTGTTGTTATAAATATCTCGTCTCTTTGCACCCTGCTTTTTTTTATTGCATTGCCTATGCTTGATTCATTTCCATATATTGTGGCTGTATCAATATGCTTGTATCCGTTTTCCAATGCCCATATAACAGCATCTTCACACTCTTTTCCGTTTTTAATTTGGTATGTACCTAAACCAATTATCGGTATTTTTACATCATTGTTCAGTTTAATTTTTGTGTTGATATTTATCATAGCAGGTTACATTTTACTCTTGCATTTTTCGCAGTAGTTTCTTCCGCCTGATGAATTCAAGTGTCTTTGGCAGAATATCTTCTTGCATACAGAACATGAGTTCTTGCATTTGATGCACAAAATAGTCGGTTTATACACACTTTGATTGGATTCTATCACATACTTACCACATGGAGAATGATTGCACTCTTCAAAATCAGATAATTTTCCTCTTACACAACAGTTGTTGCATATATCTGCCTTATAGTACATATATCCATTATATTTTACCATGAAAAATCATAAGTTTTATAACTTATATAAATCTTATTATTCTGAATATATATGAAAAAAGTCATAGTAAACAAACAAGAGAAATTCTACTGGGAGAAAGGGGACATGCATACCAAGAATGGTGTTTTTAAAGAAAAGGATATAATTGACAAAGACATAATAGATACTAAAAATGGCAAATTTACTGTCTTAGAATCTAATTTTCTTGATAAAATTGAAAAGATCCAGAGAGGTCCTGCTATAATGGTTAAAAAAGATATAGGATCTATTTTAGCCAATGTTGACATAAACAAGGATTCAATTGTTGTAGATGCTGGCGCTGGCTGTGGTGTATTGAGCTCTTTTCTGTCAAGGCATGTAAAAAAAGTCATTGCTTATGAAAATAATCCGGAGTTCTTTAAAATAGCCAGCAGGAACATTGAATTTCTTGATATAAAAAATATTCAATTGAAAGAAAAGGATATTTATCAGGGAATAGATGAAAGGAATCTTGACCTTGTGACATTAGACTTAAAAGAACCCTCTCTTGTGTTAAAGCATGCGCAGGTATCATTAAAAAAAAGCAAATACCTGGTTGCTTATCTGCCAAATATAAGCCAGGTTATTGCATTGGTCAGAGAAACAGATGGTTTCTTTACAGAGAGAATTATAGAGACAATAGAAAGGGACTGGATCATTGATGAAAAAAGGGCAAGACCAAAAAATATAATATTGGGGCATACTGGCTTTCTTGTTTTCTTGAGAAAAATATAGGTGATGTAAAACTAATATCAGGCTAATATTGAGTGATTATTAAGTTATTTCCATTCATCCAAATATTTAAATATTTATTTAACAATTCCTAATTGATAAAAATGGAATTTCCTATAAGAAGACCGATTAAAAAAGAAAATCCAAGCCCTGTGCCTTATTCTGATGAAAGCAGAGATTATAACAGAAAGGGTAGGTCCTCAACATTAGAGATTCTGCAAAAACTTAAATCCCAGGAAGACAAGCCTGTGGCCAAGCTGGAATCCTTTTCAAGTGTAGATGACTTCCAGAGAAAAAAAAAGGTATCTGTAACGCAACCCACAAGAGAAGCACAGCATGCAAAAGACCCTACAGAGACTGAAATAGAGAATGTAATGGACGAGATGGAGAGATTAGATAGAAGAATGAAGCATGGTGACTCTTATTTAAATTTATATTATGATATGAAAAGGATGGAGGAAATATTCCTAAAAAAGGTTGCGGATATTGAAAGAAGCAACATTGAAATTAGTGATGTAGTCTTAAGAAGGATTAATACAAAAAAGAAGTTCATTAAAAATAAGACTAAATAAATTCTAAATCAATTTATAGTCAATTCTTTAATAAGCAGTTGTCCTGACCAAATGATATGGTTTATCATCTGGAGACTTGTTCTGGCTTAATAACCATACGCAATCATTAACATGAATGGATTTGATTCCAGGGATTCTTTCTTTTAATCCTTCCTTGATTAATTCTATTGCTTTTACCGTATTTGCCCTGATCTCTGTTTCCTGCATACAGTCCCTTGGGATTTGTCTCTTATTATCTATAATAAACTCTAGCTCTCTGGAATACTCCAATATGCTTAATTCTCTCAATATTTTTGGTAACTTATAGTCTGCACATGCTGTTAATTTGTCAGAATTTGTTAAATTACCATACCCTTCTCCGTTAAACAACTGGTAAACATCAGATGCAAATAGCTGGGCTCTTTTATTGAAAAATACATGATGCCCATTGTAGAATGTACAATCATTAAATGACGGAAACTCATTAATCAATAGGCTTACCAGTTTTAGGGCATCTCTTCCTGATTTTTCCAGCAAATTTACAGGACTGCCATCAAATTTTTTTCTCAATACAGAGCCAATTTCATGGAGAATATTCATACGGTGCTCAATTAATGGTATCATAATATTACCCTTTAAAATTAATTCCAAATCTATTGCGCTTATATCAGACAGGTATTCAAAGTCCAATATTTTTTTCTCTTTTTCCAAAACCTTTCCAATTGATGCAATCAAGCCATAAGCCCCATCTACTTTTTCTCCCTTATAATCTATAGTCCACTTCGGATTACCCCAATAGCTAAAGCTTATTGAATTAAAGATGAATGAAAAGGCTAATTTTTCTTCATCTGTCAGGACATTGATGTCAAAAGGAGAATTATTCATCCAATGTCCTTTTTGAGAAAAACTTTCAGCAAATTCTCTAATTTTATCTTCATTTATTCTTACATGTTCTGAATTTTTAATTACAGGTTCTATGCTTTGTAATACAGGATTTTCCATTTTTATAAATCTTTTACAGGAATCTCCATTATTGTCCTGACATTCTATGAAGAGGAGTTCCATAATTCGTGTCGCAAAGGAACACTGCAATCTTTTGTTGCAGTGGTGAATTGCGACTTGTTCACCTCGTTTCTTGTTCTTGAATATATTTCTGAATTGTCTGTTCTGTGACTGTGCCCGCTGTTCCAACATAATAACCCGGACTCCAGAATCTCTTGGCAAAACGATGTTCCTTCATCGCCCTGATTGCAGTTGCTCCCTTCAGAACTTTGACTACAAACATCGGAGCAAATATCGGAGAGACAGAAATAAATATATGAAGGTGGTCTGGCTGAACTGATATATTTATAATCTCCCAACCTCTCTGTAAACATACCTCTTTTATAGTTTTCTCGACTAAATCTTTGACTTCTCCAATCAATACTTTCTTTCGATACTTCGGACACCACACTAAATGATAATTGATGTTGTAAATCGTATGTCTCGTTTTTTTTATTCTCATAAGAGGATAAATGCATAACATATATAAATAAATTGTGATTTAATGGATTATTATGAATGTTGCAATCAGAGCCGAAGTCATCGGAGATGATGACTTGATAAGGACAATCAAATTGAGTAATCGTGCTTGTCAGGAATGTATAGAAATTGGGATGCGAGAACATACCTTCAACAAAACTCGGCTTCATCAACTCACTTATCAAATGATTAGAAAATCTCATCCTGAACTCAATAGTAGTCTGGTTACTGCTGTCCGAGACCAAGCCAGTGATATGCTTAAAAGACTCAAGCTCAAAAAGAAGCCCACTAAAAAGAATGATTCTTCTATAAGACTCAATCATAATACTTTCAGGCTTCTCACAGATTCCAAAATTATAAGTATTAGCACAATCAGTGGAAGAAAAAAGTATGCTATTAAAATCCCCTCTTATTTTTCTAAATATGATTTCAAATCTTCTGAATCTGCAAGAATCAAAACTAAGAAAGGAAGAATATTCATGGATATTATAGTTGAAGTTATCACTCCCAATCCTCATAAAGTTAAGAAAGTTATCGGTGTTGACAGAGGAGTTTATAATCCTGCTGTCACTAGCGATAATACTTTTTTCAATAGTAGAAAGCTTCGTGAAGTTAAAGGAAGATATAAATATTTGAAGGGATGCCTTCAGCGAGCAGGCACTCGCTCTGCCAAAAGACATTTGCAGAAATTGGCTGGGCGAGAGAGACAGTTCGTCACTGATGTGAATCATTGCATCTCGAAAAAAATCGTTAATAAGGATTGCGATGCAATCGCTCTCGAAGAATTGAGAACTGGAAGCATGAAAAGAAAAGGCAAAGTTGGGAAGAAAACTAGAAAACTTATTGGAAATTGGAGTGCTAAACAACTCCTCAGTTTCATAACTTACAAGGCGGAAATGATTGGTAAGAGCATAATTCTTGTCAACAGTCATTTCACAAGCCAGGCCTGTAATCGTTGCGGAGACATCCGCAAATCTAATAGGAAAGGTAAAATCTTCAAGTGTTGTGTTTGTAGTTATACTCTTCATGCTGACCTCAATGCTTCCCGAAATATCGCTTGTCTTGCCAAAGGCGTGATGAGCAGGTTGGTTGTCAACCAGCCAAACGTAGCGTGTGATGAACTCAAAGCCTCACTTCGTGAGGAACTGCGAGCAAACATAGTTACAAGCTTCGCATCTATTTGATGCGGTGTAGTTGACATTGTAAGTGATAATAACTATCATGTTCTAATGGTTTTCTTTCTGTTATATAATTAAAGAGATCAATTCCGAATTTTCCGCTTAAAGCTAAACCAGTTAGGAATATAGGAAGTCTTACAGTTCTGTTATATGTTTTATAGAATTCAATCTCACGATCTAAAATTTTTGGTTCTGATATCGTATCATCTCTTACTCCTCCTAAAATACCTATCAAATTATAGATATAATCAGCATGGATTAAAGAAGAAAGCATAAATGAACCACTGACAATTGGAAATCCTAATCTGGCATGAGCTGACATAATATTAATTAAACCAAAAAAGTCAGATATTATGCCAATAAAATATTTCTTTCTACCTTCATCTAAATTAAATTTTTTAGATAATTTAGTATGTTGTCTTAATATCTGCTCATCCAACCATTTTGCTGGTCTTAATAATTCTTCTAATGCTGGCATGACAGAATAAACCTGTTATGTCTTTTTAAGTCTTTCGTTTCTTTAAAGTAGCAACATTTATAAAGGGTAAAATATTATACTTTTATAAAGAGGTATTCTAAGGAATATTTAAAACAATAAAAATGGAAAAAATAAAAGCACAGAAACTAGTGCCAGACACTAGTATTATAATAGAAAATATAGTTTCATCTAAAATAAACTCTAAAGAGATAGAAGTAGAAGAAATTATAATACATGAAGCTGTTCTAGGCGAACTAGAGCATCAGGCCAATATAGGAAAAGAAATAGGAATTCTCGGCCTGGATGAATTAAAGAAGCTGCAGGAATTGAACATAAACAAGAAGATAAAATTAATGTTTAAGGGAAAAAGGCCAAATGCATCAGAGATAAAACATGCTTCTCTTGGGGAAATAGACTCCCTAATAAGGGATCTGGCATTAGAGGAAAATGCAACATTGATCACAGGAGACAAAGTCCAGAGTGAAGTGGCAAAGGCAAAGGGCATGTCAGTAATCTATATTGAGCCTGTGATAAAATCAAAACCGTTGACAATAGACAAGTATTTTGATGCAATTACAATGAGCGTACATCTAAGAGAAAATGATAAGCCATATGCTAAAAGAGGGTATCCGGGCTCCTGGTCTTCAGTGGAATTAAGTACCAAAGAATTAACAAGAGATGAAGTAATTAATATAAGCAAGGAGCTGATAGAACAGGCAAAGATAAGAATAGATGGCTTTCTCGAAATAGAGAGGAGAGGTTCGACAATAATACAATTGGGAAATAACAGAATTGTCATAACAAGGCCGCCATTGTCAGATGGATGGGAAATCACAATAGTAAGACCAATTAAAAAACTTAATATAGGTGATTATAAGATGTCAGAGAAGTTATTCAAAAGAATTACAGAACAGGCTGATGGTGTTTTAATTGCAGGATCTCCCGGTAATGGCAAATCAACATTTGCGTCAAGTTTAGCAGAATATTTTGCCTCGAAAAATAAAACAGTCAAGACAATAGAAGCTCCCCGTGACTTACAATTAAATGAAAGAATAACCCAATATTCTATTTCATATGGATCACAGCAGGAAATACATGATATTTTACTGTTAAGCAGACCAGATTACACTGTTTTTGATGAAATGAGAAATTATGAAGATTTCAGATTATTTTCAGATTTAAGGCTTTCGGGTATTGGATTATTTTCAGTTGTTCATGCGACAAATCCTGTAGACGCAATCCAAAGATTCATTGGAAAAACAGAGCTTGGAATAATACCGCAGATTATAGATACAGTAATTTTCATAAAGAATGGTACTGTAAACAAGGTCCTTACATTAAAGATGACTGTAAAAGTCCCTTCAGGAATGACAGAAGAAGATTTATCAAGACCTATAGTGGAAGTAAGAGATTTTGAGACAAATACTCCTGAATTTGAGATATATTCCTATGGTGAAGAGACAATTGTAGTGCCTGTTCAGGAAACTAAAAAGGGAAAGAAAACAGGAGCAAAAGAATTAGCTGCAAAACAGATCGAGCGTGAATTTGGCAAAATCATAGATGGTGAAGTCAAGGCTGAAATTTTAAATGATAACAAGGCTGTTGTTTATGTCCCTGAATATTACATAGCCAGGATTATTGGAAAAGAAGGCAAGAATATAGAGGAAATTGAAAAAAGACTCGGCATTTCTATAGATATAGAGGACATTAAAAACGTTAAAACTGACTTAAAAGCAAATATAGAATTTAAAATTAATGAAGACAAAAGAGATATTGTTTTTTATGTTAACGACAAGCATACTGGCAAAAGTGTTGAAATATTGATTGATAATGATTATTTATGCAACCTAATAGTTGGCAAGAAAGGAAATATAAGTGTTAACAAGAAAAGCGACATTGGTTACAGGTTGTTAAAGGCCTTAAATGATAACAAAGAAGTTTCTATTACTTCTTAAATTACCACTACTATATAATAGTTAAAATGGAAAGATTTATATACTGTTATTGACTGTAACTATTATGGTTAAAAGTTATTACAATACATTGGGTGTAAGAGAAGATGCATCTATAGAAGAAATTCGAAAAGCTTTTTGGAGATTATCACAGTTATACCATCCTGATGTAAACCATGGACAAGATAGCGAAGAGACATTTAAGGAAATGTCTGGTGCATTTGATGTATTAAAAAATGAAGAAAAAAGAAAAAAATATGATCTTTCAAGGCATAGAAATACAATAGATGATGTTTTTAACCCAACAAATAGAACATATAGCAATGGTTTTACAGGATTCACAAAGGAAGATTTAGAGAATATGTTTAGGCAGGGGTTTGGAGAAGAAATGTTTAACAGAAGCTTCAGGTATAGTCGTGATAAATCTGAATATAATCAACGAAAAAATGATAAGGAAACATTCAGAAGAGTATTTGTTAACATATTTTGTACAGGCTTAATTCTGGGAGCACTCGGTAATGAATATGTTACTGATCTTGATATCTATCCAATTAATGAATTTATAAAGCCAATGGCTCAGAATTTCGGGAATCTATGGGCTGGAACAGTTGCTGGTGGTTTCACCGGTGGAATTATTGGTTTTCTTTATCAAGGATATAAAAAATTAGATTTTGTTTTCAAGGCATAGAATTTGAAATATTCAAAGATGAAACTACACGAAAAATTGGCAATGTACGGATTGGTAACAGTATCAACATTCTTAATAGGAAATTTTCTCAATTACGATAAAAGATATAATCTTAACATTAATGTTGAATTAAGAAAAAAAGACAGTCAAGAATATTTGCCAGACAAAACTGATGCTGAAAATAATACCGATAATTCAAAAGACACCCTTGAGAGTAATATTGAAGATTCGTATATTATGGCTTATGCTGATGTAGACGGAGATGAATATAAAATTCCAATAAGCTTTTTAGAGTATTTTAGTTTCAGAAGAAGAAACCACAGGGTAAATAGTGTAGATGAATATATTAATTTTATAACTTATGACAATAAAACTATTAAGCGTATAGCAGAAGGCCTAACAGAAAAATCTAAAACAAAAGAAGAATCAGCACAGATTATACTGGATTTTGTGCACACTATTTTTTATGATGTGTCTATTGAAGAAAATAGAGACTATGTAAGATATCCTATTGAAACAATTGTTGAAAAAAACGGAGATTGTGAGGATCTTTCTATACTTGGCGTAGCTTTAATGAAATCTATTGGTATTGATGCAGGCTTAGTTCAGATAGATAAAAAAGGTAATGGGCATGTAGCTATTGTTGTAAACGGTAATTTTCAAGGAGCTTATTACAATGTAAACGGAAAGAAATACTTCTATGCTGAAGCCACATCGCCAGAATTGTTATCACAACGTTCAGGATGGGAAATTGGTGAAATACCTAAAGAAAACAAAGACTTAACAGCTAACATTCATACTTTTAAATGAAGTTTTAGAAATTCATTGAATAAACATTGGTGAATTTTTAACTTTTGTTCAGCTGTTTTTTTATTTTTTACATCCTTATAATGAAGAAAATTAACATGACCTGGAGATTTCATTTGATTTTTCCAGCTGCCTCATCCAATGAGTAAACTCTTTCAACACCCGGAATATCTTCACTTTGGTTCCATGGACAATCCAATAAGATAACTCTTATGCCGGATTTCGAGCATTCTTTTGAGTACTCCAGGGAATCTTCAATCATTAATTTTGCACCAATCTCAAGGCATATCTGAGTCTTTGTTTTTTTACCATTATATCCTACATGGTAATTATCTGAAAAATAAATTCCTTTAAACTTGCCTGAGAAATATCTGTTAATCCATAATATAGTTTTTTCTATGAATGCTTCTTTTCTTGAAGTAATTATGTACAAATCATTTTTTAGGTATAGAGAATCTATAAACTTAGCAGAGCCATTTACTGGCTTGATATTGTCAAAATATGCAGAATCATGAAATTCTTGGACTTTTCTTATGGCATCTTCAAGTGTTTCGCCCCAGACATTAACATAAAACTGAGAGTGAAAACCATCCCTCTTCAGCCTTGTTCCATAAAAATCATTATGAAAAGATATCAGTGCAGGTGTTGTATCTGCCAAGACATCATCTAAGTCAATACCTATATTGTTATTTATTGTGTTCATTGCCATATACATTAAAATGAATGCAATAGATTTAATATATTATCTATACTCTGCTGTTTAACCTGATTTTATTTATATCATCAATACAGATCCAGGCAGACATATTGCCAAAACCCCTTCTTGTTTATGTCAAAAGCCTCAATTTTCTCAGGATATTCCAAAAATATCAGGATACAGTATTTTTTGTCCTTGAACATTTCAAAATATCTTTCATGTTCATACGCTTCTATCCCGTCATAATCACCGTATCTTTCAAGTATATCTTTAACTTTCACCAGGTTTAAATCTTGATATTGAATTACTTTTCTGACTTTAGTCTTTATCCTTACACTATCTCCGGAATCCTTAAAATAAACAATGTCGTTTGTTTTGATCTTGTTCCATGGGGGATATTTATTCTTGTACCATCTGGATTCAATCTTCTTTGTCCCATTCAGGATTTTATCTAATATTGTATATTTAAATATTAATTCTTCTGTTATAGATAGATTTTTTCTTTAAAATGGTTACATATTTTTTATCGTATATATGTTGGTTAGAAACTTCTAATAAAGAATGTTGAAAAAATTGCTTTAAATGGTATTAATGAAAGGTTAATCTTAAATTATCACATTCAATTCTGCCTTTTACATATTCATTCATGACTAAAATCTTTCTGATTGGACCCTCAATAGAACCGTTTATATAATATTTTTCACGTAACATTCCCTCAGAGTCAAAAATTTTATAAGTAATAATCTGGAATTTCCTAATACCTAACTCATTAGAGTTGCAGATTAATTCTAATTCTTGGTTAAAAGATTCAATTCTAGATTTTGAAAAATATGAAATTGTTGATACTGTAAGTATCCCTTGCGTTATTTGTTTAAGAGTTCCAACTCTGAAATTTGTCTGCAAAGTTAAATAATCCAGATCTTTTTTCTCATAGAGGGCGATAATCATTTCTATTGTGGGCAGCTTCTCTGGAGAAAACCATTTCTTCTTGCCTGTTATATGCTCTCCTTTTATTTTATATAAGAATTCATATGGATTTAATGAACTTAGATTTACATTAGCATCTATTATATCATATAATAATTCTCTTCCGTATGCCTGATCCCTTTTTTTCTCGTCCATATATAAGAGTTCAAGATAATAATATCTGCCGTTTTCTTCCATAGGTATATCCATAATAGCGAATTTATAAATCTTTGCTTTTTTAGAGTGGTAACATATCACATTAGCATGTTAAAAGTTTTGTTCTAAAAGTAATACAAATCTCTTATCGGTCATTGGCACTTTGCTTTAGAATTCTATTTATGTCCTATACTAATCTTGATTTAATATACTATAAGTAAGTAATGGAACATTTTTTCGCTTTAGCTATTTAGCTTATAAATTTTATTTTCCAAAATTTAAATTTTCTCTTGAAAGTGGTTGCATCAAAAGATTTATAGGTAAACTATGACAAAAAATCCATATGACAGTACAAATAGAGGAAACAGTAGGAATTGCGGCAACGAAAATAGCCCAGGATATCAATGCCAACTGCATAATAGCAATTGACCAGGACCTGAAGCTAAAAGAAGATTATGTTGATGACTATTCTCATTTAGATGTTCTTGTGGCAGTATTTAGAAAAGACAACTCCACAGGAATGCCTATCAAGAATGCTTATTCAACGAAATTAAGAAAGATAGCTCATGGTTCAATAATTCCTATCAAGGAGCTTCTTATGGAAGCCATAAGCAAGGAATACATAAAGAAAAATGACAGAGTGGTCTGCGTTATTGATGAAAGTGTTGGAATGGGTTACAAGGGACTGATATTCATTTTTGATGTTGACAAAATATTCTTCAACATCTCTGCCCATAACCTGACTGAAAATGTTGACTCAGATGTTTTGGAAAGCACAATAGAATTAGCGATGGAAATATCCAAAGAAGGAAGAGAAGGCAGGAAAATAGGCACTTCCTTTATTATAGGTGATAAAGAAGAGGTTTTGAAGCATGCAAAGCAGATGATAATAAACCCCTTTACAGGCTATGATGAAAACCTGAGAAAAATAACAGATCCGATGATAAAAGAGACTGTAAAAGAGTTTTCCCAGCTTGACGGAGTTTTTATTGTAGACAAGAAAGGAGTTATCATAAGCGCAGGCTCTTACCTAAACGTCGACACAGGAGATATAGCTCTCCCCGGCCTTGGCTCAAGACACAGAAGTTGTTGTGCCATAACAAAACAGACAAAAGCAATAGCAGTCGTAGTTTCTTCCAGCGGAAAGATAAGTGTTTTTAAAGATGGAAGAATTATAATGAAAATATAAAATGGGCGATTCTGAGAGCATACAACCATATAATGAAAAGAATGCAAACCAAGGTGCCAAGACAATACCTAATGCATTTAATACAGCTAAAGATAGACTTAATTTAGTTAAAGATGCATCTAATACAGCTAAAGATTCTGATGTTCAGGAAAAAACAAAAAAAAGTTTGAGATATTCTGTCTATGATGGTGCTGCAGCATCTGTCATGGAAGGTGCAGGAAATAATTACATTGCTCCATTTGGCATAGCAATGAATGCAAATAACACTGAAATTGGCTTATTAACGTCAATGCCTAACCTGATTGCACCTTTATTCCAGGTAAAAGCCACTAATCTAATGGAAAGATTTAGCAGGAAAAAAATTGTTTTGATGGCTGTTCTTTTTCATGCTATTTTATGGATTCCGATCCTAGCAATACCTTTCTTTTTCATAGATCAAGGGCCGATATTGTTAGTAATATTCTTCACGACATTCGCTATTGCTGGAAGCTTCGCAGGTCCGGCATGGACTTCATGGATGGGAGATCTAGTTCCTGAAGATGACCGGGGCAAGTATTTTGGAAGAAGAAACAGGATAGCTGGTTTTGTTGCTCTTACATCAACTTTAATAGCTTCAAGATTCCTGGATTATTTTAAAGAAAACAATAAGGTCTTCATTGGATTTGCAGTTCTTTTTTTTATAGCAATGCTTTTCAGATTGCTTTCCAGATATTATCTAAGCAAGAAGTATGAACCTGGATTTATAGTTGATAAGAGCAAGTACTTTTCATTCTGGGAATTCTCAAAAAAGATTAGAGACAATAATTTTGGAAGATTTGTTATCTATTTAGCTTTGATGCAGTTTGCCGCAAACATAGCAGGTCCTTTTTTTGCTGTTTATATGTTAAAGAATTTAAATTTAAGCTATATGCAGTTTACTATAATCAATATTGCATCTACAATTGCAACATTATTGACAATGCCTTTCTGGGGTAAGCTGGCTGACAAATATGGCAATATAAACATATTAAGGATCACAGGTTTATTAATAGCTTTTGTTCCGATAAATTGGTTATTTAGTTCAAATTGGATTTTTTTAGTCATAGCAAATATATTTGCAGGTTTTGCATGGGCTGGATTCAACTTATGTACTGGTAATTTTATTTATGACTCAACAACAAGGGAACGGAGGGCTTTATGCGTTTCCTATTATAATATCTACATCGGAATCGGTGTTTTTATAGGAGCTACTATCGGAGGATTGATTGCGACATTTGCCAGCATTAAATTCATGCACATATTTCTGTTTATTTTCCTGCTATCTGGAATTGCAAGACTTGTTGTTTCCCTTATCTTCTTGCCAAAACTAGAGGAAAAGAGATTAAAACAGCCTAAAAAACTAAGGGTCTGGGAGTTGATTGATACAAGCCATATGGCCGGAACAATGCATAATGTGAGATCTTTTAGCCTAAGACTATATAGAAAAGGAAGAAAAGAACCATAATCATATTATCTCTATAATATCTCCTATCTTTTTCTTAAATGAATATAATTTTGCAGGTCTATGAGATACATCTTTTGTTTTCTCTTTTGTTTCTTCGATTAAATTTAAAGATAAGATTTTTTTCCTGAAATTTCTTTTATCAAATTTTTTATGAAATGCAATTTCATATATCATCTGAAGTTCTGTTAACGTAAAATTTTCAGGTAATAATTTAAAACCTATTGTTGTGTATTCTAATTTCCATCTTAATCTTTTTATCCCATATTCAACAATATTCTTATGGTCAAATGCAAGTTTTGGCAGGTTAAATGTATCAAACCATTGGACTTCAGATGCATCTGTAGAAGGTTTTATCTTTATATTACCTAAATCTTTTGAACTCATTAAAGCAAAATATGAAACTGTTATAACTCTTGTTCTAGGATCTCTATTCAGATTGCCAAAAGTGTATAATTGTTCTAGATAAACATCCTTGATATTTGTTTCTTCTATTAACTCACGCTTGGCAGCATCTTCTAAAGATTCATTGATCTTAACAAAACCTCCCGGAAGCGCCCAAAAGTCCTTAAAAGGAACTTCTTTTCTTTTTATCAGTAATATGTTTAAACAATTATTCTTAATTGAGAAAAGCACAATATCAACAGTCAAAGATGGCCTGTCATATTTTGTAACATCATACTCTTTTTTATCCATCTGTATTATTAAACTTTAAAGCTATATAAAACTTTTGAGATGGAATTAATAATGTTTAAATAACACATTATCTATCCAAAATTATGGTTAATATAATATTTCAGGGAAGACATCATTTATTAACAAAATTTCAACATGATTACTTTAAAAATCTAATAAGTAATGGTATTAATGGGAAGAAGATAGATAAATTATTTATTATTGTAACATCTGCAAATCATGAGAATACAAGAAGAAATCCCATTCCTCTTTATTTAAGGGTAATAGCCCTTGTTAAATTTATAAAAGATTTTAATTGCAAAATTAAAATTTATCCCATTCCAGATATAGAAAAGACAGATAAATTTGCAAAATTTTGTTTAAATCAGATATATTATCAAAGTGGAGAAAAATTAACCCCTAAAAATACAATATTCTGCAATTCAACACCAGAACTAATTAGGCAGTATAAAAAATTAGGTTTTAAAACTCTTACAATGGAATTAATCAATGCAAAAGAAGAAAAATATTCAACACTAAGGCCATTTGAGGTTATCAATTTGTTCTTAAGACCGGGAAAAAACTGGCGTAATGATAAAAAATGGAAAAAATATACATCAGAAGCAACACAAGAATTATTTTTACAGTATTCTTTAGGAGATTTAATAATTGAGTTATTCAAAGATTCATTATTAAACGAAGACGCTGACATAACAGAGACTAGAGATTATAACACCTATGCAAAAGAGATGGATAACATTGCTGAAATAAAATTTAATGACATTAAACCTTTTGTGGTTGATGGTAAAATAGTTGATGCAGGATGTTCGACAGGTGCATTAATTAGTATGTTGGCAAGAGAGTTTCAAGAATCGGATATTATTGGCATAGAAGCAACAAGAAAGTTTTATGAGTATTGCAGATTACAGGATTATAAAAATCCATTTGTATTTTTCTATAGGAGAAATATTTTAGATCAGAACTTTAAAGATAACTCAATTAATACATTCATTTACTCATCAGTTTTGCATGAGATTTATTCATATATAAATGAAAGTGCCCTTAAGAACTTATTAAAAAATATATACAAACAATTAAAACACAAGGGAAGAATTATAATCAGGGATGTTGTAGGTCCTGAAAATCCAAATCAATTAATTTATATGGAATTAAATGGGAAAGACGGCAAAGAAAAAGGCAGTATAAAAGAATTATCAACATATTCAAAATTCTTTAAATTTGTAAAAGATTTCAAGCCCAGAAAAATAAAATTCCAAAAAGTAAAGATCAAGGATAAAAATTTAATCTTTCTTAAATTAAAAGATGCCTATGAATATATCAGCAAAATGAATTATACAGATAATTGGGAAAGTGAAATGCATGAAGATTTCAGTTTTTACTCTTATTCAAAGTGGGAAAAAGAACTGAAGAAAATCGGTTTTAAGATTGTTAAAGGATCTAAGCCTTTTAGAAATCGGTATATTATTGAAAATGTGTATAAAGGTAAAGTTATTTTGTACAGGAAAATAAAGAATAAATTAACATTAACTGATTATCCTTATACTAATATGATACTGGCTGGAGAGAAATAATTATGTGGTTAATATTCTAATCCTTGCTGAATTTCAATTTGTGTGTTTATTTTATCTCTAGCATTCTTTCAATCGGTATTAAGGCTCTTTTTCTAATATTTTCAGGTACAATAATCTCATAAACCTCATTCTCTAAACTGTAGAGTATTTTTTCTAATGTAATTTTTTTCATATGCTGACAAAACACACTACAGGTTCTAATAAACTCAATGTCTGGAAATTCATTAGCTAAATTAGCTGTCATTTCGCATTCTGTTCCTAGATATATTTTTTTCAAACTAGTATGATCTTGAATATACTTAATCATTTCAGAAGTGCTTCCAACAAAATCAGATTCTTTAACAGTTTCCGGCAAACATTCCCAATGCACTAATACGGCTGTTTCAACATTAACTTCATTATTATGCTTAAATAAGCCGTATGCTTTTCTTATTGCTACAATATTATCGGGTTTAATGTTCAGGTGAACTTCACAGGCGCCAAATTTCTCATCGCATTTTCCAGGATAAATCAAATTAATTTTAGATCCTCTCCTGTTCAATTCTTCTTGCAAATTCTCTCCCATTAAGGAATCAGGGAAAAATAATACTGTATCTGTATTATACTCTTTAGCAGCATATCCAACAACCTTTAAAGCATTAGCAGAAGTACAACAATAATCACTTTCAGCCTTAACCTCAGCATAGCTGTTAATATAAGTAATAACTGGTGCATTATGATATCTTAGTTTATACTCCAAAACATCTTTAGCTGTGAAAGGATCTGCTAGGCTACAGCCAGCGTTAATATCACCAATTAAAACTTTCTTCTCAGGATTTAAAATTTTGGCGGTTTCAGCCATAAACCTTACACCATCAAATAGAATCATTGGATTATCAGCTTGAGAGGCATATCTGCTTAACTGTAAAGAATCTCCTCTGTATTGTTTGGGAGATAAGTGATAAACTTTCGGTTCCATGTAATTATGTCCTAAAATTAAAACATTTTTCTCTTTCTGTAACTCTAAAATTCTTTCTACAACATCTTTTACTATTTTAAGCTCTGATAATTGATCAGGACTTTCTTTCAATGAATCTATCATTGTATCTATTGTTATATAATCCGGATTAGCCATTTTTTCCACCCCCAATATCCTTGATTACAGGCAAATGAATTTTGCTAATTCTTATTTCAGCCCTGGCCCCAAAACCAAAAGGTGCAGCATGATCCTCATGTCCATCCGGTCCTACAATGCCTGAGCTGTCATTGTTTGAATCTATTGTTAATACATCATCTTCATTTAATCTTGCTATGCTTTTTGAGTAATGTTCTGTCAATAATATCTTTGCATATCTTTCTTCATTTGTGAATATATCCTCTTCCCTGAATAGAGGATAAGCATTATGATACCAGGATCCTATCCCGCTACCAGCACCAACTGCAACAATTATACCAGAAGATTTTTCCGGAAAAATTTCTTTTCCATTTAAACAAACAATATTCCTGGACATATGCAGTCTTTTCTCCTCTCCGATAAGATATTCGCTTATTGCAGGATAGGGCTTAATAACACCATTCTCGTTCTCTATTATTGATTCCAGTAATGTCCAGTTTTTAACTAAGAAATCTCTTTGATCAATTTGCCTAATACAATCAAGAATTTTATCTACAGAAAAATATAACATCGCTCCAAAACTCTTTCTTGGGTCAAGCGCAGCACCTAAAACAAACTTCTTATATTGGGGATATTCCTGCATATATCTTGCAATTTCCTGACTGCAATAACTAAAATGGTTATCCCCGCCAAGAAAAATAAATATTTCATTATCCATTATAATATCTTTTGTAAGTAAAGACCTGTCAATTATATGTTCATTGCCAAATGCATTAACTATTCTGCTTAAGTTTTCCTTTTGGGCATAATGTCCTTCTATAATATCTTTTCTGATTCTTTCAGACCTAAATCTATTTATTGTATTTTCATAACAACCATTTTTCTCTATTTCAATATCTAATCTGCTTTTACTAGGTACAATGATAATCTTTGAAAGTTTCATTTTCTATATCCTTCAGTTATTGCATATAATAAATTTAAACCGCTTATAATAGAATCCCTATTCATACAGATATCATCACCAAACATTAATGTTCTGTAACCCATTCTTAATAAATTATCGACATCATTAATTTCTTCGCATGTTGGTTCTAAATTATATTTGTTTAATGAGCTAAAAATTCTTGAAGCTGCTATTGCATTTGGATCTTTCCTTAAGATATCTTCAACAGATTTCAGGATATGATGTGGCATTTTTAATCCTAAAAACAGATCACCGCGCGCTGCCATTAACCTTATGTTCTTGTCATAATTATTGTATATATATTCTAAACCCTTTTTTGACTCTATTTTTGCTATTATATCTGCATTTGGATCTAAATTATATAAATCACTAGCATCTTGTTGGCTCTCAAAAAAAGACAACATGTAATTGTGCAAGCTAATTTTATTCATTGCTTCAATATACTCTATATCTTTTTCTGTGAAATGTTCTTCAATTATTAAAGAAGGGTCTATTATTGTTACAGACTCTCCTGGACCAACAACTCTTCCAGGACCTTCCAGCATTATTAATCTATTATTGTCAACCTCCAGGATTGTTGCAGATTCTTTCCTGTCAGAGAAATAAGCCTTACAAGGCGTATTGACATTTATTCTATGGGTAAGCTCTATTTCGGTAAATGGGGGTGTTGCATAATTTTTTGTTCTTAATTGCCTGCATTTTAAATCAATCCATAACTCTTTTTTGTATTTTTTTGCTTTCTCATTTAGGTTTCTCAGTGTATCTTCCAGAGTTCCTTTCAGAGGCATGACAGTATTCAATCTTATTCCTGATACTATCTTATGCTCCAATACTCTATCAAGATAAGGGGCATATGGTGGCATTGTTACAATCGCATTTATTTCCATTTTTCCCTCCATGTTGTTTTAAAAAATAAAAGGAAGCTAGGCTTCCTCATCCAAATCTAGTTTAAGTGTCGCATTAGTCACCACTGATTTTAGTGACTTATTCGGGTCAATAAATCTTAATGAGTAATCTACTGCTCCTTTTACTGTTGCATCATGTCCTCTTGCATCCATGCTTTTCTTGAAGTCTCTGTATTCTCCCCAATGCTTTGCTATCAACCCATATGCGATGTCTACAGCCCTATCCATGCTTGGCACTTCTATGATTCTCTGCTTTCCAATTGCTTTGGCCCATTGAGTTTTTACTTCTTCATCTACATCAGGTTCATTTTCATCCCCATATGGCTTGTGAAGTAGATACAGATTGAAGTTCTGTAAAAGTTTCTGCCATACTTGCCGAGATTCTATTGGTCGATTTAGCTTATCTCCAATGTAATGCCCTACTTGTTTCGGGTTTACATTTTCATAGAACATTTCATCCCCATATATCAACAGGAAAGGAGATGTGGCATTAGGTGTTTTACAATGCTCCAGCATAAAATATGCAAAGAGCTCATAAGATTCAATTATATGGCCACCGCCTCCTCCTTCTGGAAATAATGCATTGACTTTTGTATCTAGTTCAATACCTTTGGCAAAATCATTTACTTGTAATGGATAGTTATCCCAAGTAGCATCTCCAATAGCTGCAATACACATCTCTAAGTCTTCTCTGTCTTCATACTGCGCAAGTCCCTGGAATAATAATGGCATTCTGTCAAAGATCTCAAACGGCCATTTGCTCATAGAACCTGTTATATCTATTCCGATTATTATTGGGTTTTTGCTGTCACTTGTTATAGTTTTGCCTGCTGTATTTACTAAACCCATATCAGGTTCTGATCTATTTACATATGTTCTCGGCCCTAACTTACTTGCATCACTTGCAAGCTTATCAAGATAGGGTTTCCTGGCATCATCATATTTATATGATCCGGGTTTTTTCCATTTTGTCGGGTCAGTTGGTCCCCATGCGTACATTTTTTCCTCCTGAGATAGTTCACACTATCTCGATTCGTTTTTATCTTTCATTTTTCTATTCTCTAATGTGTCTTCTTCCGAAGATTTCTAATCTTATGTCAGACAATCTCTCTAATGGATTATCCTTATCCCAATTTGGTCTTTCTATAGGATTATATCTTATGAGTGAATTACAAAAATCAGCAATAGGTTTTGGTGTATCTTTTGGTAGTGTTTTTTTAGATATATCTCCACCTAATGCATATAACATTGTAATGCCTGCTCCATATATATCTGTTTCAGGTATTGGTGGCTTTTCTTGCTCTAATTCAGGAGCAGCATACATAGGAGTAAAACCAATAGGCGCTGTCCCACTTTTTGGTTTGTATGATGCAATGCCAAAATCAATTAGCTTAATGTCCCTTTTGCCGGGTTCGACAAAAACATTTTGCGGTTTTACATCAGTATGTATGACACCATATGAATGAACATAATACAGGGCCCAAAGCAGTCTTTGTGTTATCCAACAAACATCTTCAGGATGTAATCTGGAATTGTTTTCAACAATATCATAGAGTGTTTGTCCTTCGATATATCTTATTATCATGGCGCATTCATTTTCCCCAGTCATAAAAAAACCTTTTACACTTGGGACTGAATGATGTTCATCTAAACGCCAGATTAATTTTGCTTCATACCTCAATAAGTCTACATATTCTTCAGATTTTATCTTGTTTTGTTTCATGCATGCTTTTTCATTTAGGATAATATGTTCTACCTGTGATATTTCCCCAAAGCCACCTTCCCCAATTTTCTTTATTATTCTATAATCCCCTATATTCATTTTAAATCTCCCCGGCATGTAGTTTCTCTTCTATCATACTCTCTGGATTTTTGTAGTTTGCATTTTCACGTAATGTTGCAAGTGTCTCAAATCCGAATTCTTCCCTAAATCTTCTGACTAATTTATTTTCTTCAAGATAATTGGATACTTCTTCTGGAACAAGAGATTTCCAATTCCCATGTTTAGCCATTTCCATTCTGACCTCACTTGATTTCAGCATGATATATCTTTCAGCAGGAATTAGACAAGCAGGATGTATGATATTATATGAATCTGAGAGTAACTCTGCTACATATTCATTTGAAGTAATGAAATAATCTAATTCTCCATAATGCTCTAAGATGCATTCTTTCCATTTTTTCCCATTTCTATATTCAGGAATATGTGCAAAATCTGGAATGTAAGTTATTGAGTAGTTTGAGAATCTTTTTGATAGGAATGCATTTAACATACCTTTAGTTTTTTCAGGAGTAAATGGATTTCTTAGGTTATATTTATTTGAGCTGCCTATACCTATAATAACATGGTTTGCTCTTTCGCATAATATTTCTAACATTGTTGCTCCACCATGATGTAATGGTTTGAACCTTCCTATTACTCCCACTATTCCAAGATCTTTCATTTTGCATAACCCCTGAATTTTAGATAATCTTGTAATGCTCTTTTATGATCATTAAATGCAAAATCTCCATTTTCTAATAAAAGAGATATTTCATCTATAGGACAAATTATTGTACTTCTTGCATCATCTCCAGATCTTAAAATTCCTGAACCTTTTGCAGTATATGTCACACTTATAACATGACCTCTTGGATCTCTGTAAGGATCTGAATGGACACATAAAGGATGCTCTGGGTTTTCAATTATGACCTCTAAGTTTGTTTCTTCCTTAGATTCTTTTACAGCATTTTCTTCTAGAGTTAATCCATATTCTGCAAATCCTCCTGGCAGAGCAATCCCTTTTGGGAAATTTTCTCTTTCTATTAACACAATATATTCTTTGTCATTCATACTATATTCTATAATAATATCTACAGCTAAAAATGGTGCCTGATGATTCTCTATATTGTGTTGTTTGTTATTCATTTTCCCCCCCATAATCTAAAGTAACTGGTGCCATAGGTGGATGAATTATCTCTGCTTTAGGAAGAGCTATCTCATAATGTCTTCTTAGAATATCTCCTACAACTTCTTCGACTGTGTTAAATTTAGAATATTGTAATTGGGGATTAATCATTTCAATTGCTTGAGGGCTTTTTATCAATGTTTCTAGGGTAAAATTCTGTTTAATTCCCTCAATTATTAATTCAACTGTATCATATCCATATCCCAGATCTTTGAAATCTGTTTGTCCCGGTTCTAAGCCTGCTGTTGGTTCCCTGTATGCTACATCTTCAAAACCTAAGTAACAGGCTAATTCCCTCACCACTCTTTTTGAGAGATTTCCTAAAGGACTTAAGTGAACTGCACCATCTCCAAATAGAGTATAATAACCAATACCGAAATCTTCATCCTTATTTCCCGTTCCAATAATTGTTTTTCTTTCTGTAGATGCTTTTGTGGATAAAATATTTGCTCTAATTCTTGACATTAAGTTTCCTTTATCATAATTTGATTCAAATGCCTCTGGATTTGTAGAGTGAAAAGAATTTAATATAGGTTCAATGTTCTGTATTTCATATCTTATCCCTAATCTCTCTGCAACTTTAACACCATCTTCTGCATCTTCTGATTTGTTTGTATTTGATGGAAGTATGTATCCAACAAGTTCTAGATATTTGTTTGATGTAATGGAATTATATTTATCAAATGCTTTCTTTGTTAAAGCTGCTGCTGTAGTTGAATCAACTCCTCCAGATAGTCCTATAACGCCACCTGTTGAATTTACTTCAATTAAAGATTTATAAATAAAGTATCCTATTTCTCTTGAAACTTCTTCAGGATTTATTTTTGGTAAAATTATTTTTTTCATTTTAGTTTCCCCCTTAGAATGTCTTCTGTTCTTACAAGTCTAGCTCCTGAATCTATCATTTCATCTAAAGCTTCTTTGCTTGTTTCAGGATTTATCCCTTTTATAGCGTCTTCAACAACATAACATTGTACATCTCTTTTTTGCATCCCAAGAACGCCTGCCTTTATACAATAATCTGTAGCAACACCATAAACAACAGCTTCTTTTACTCCTGCTTTTTCTAAAAACAACTCGAAACCCGGATTTGTAAAAACGTCAATATTCTGTTTTTCGAAATACAATCCATATAGATTTTTAAGACGATTATTGACAAGTCTATTTTTTGTAAATATAGAATCTAGGAATTCACTGTGCTTTTTTGTATCTAAATAATTCTCAAAAAACGTGTAGAAACCATATTTTGAATAATGTTTCCATTGATCGTACTCATCAAAAGTCGAATCTTTTCCTAAAAATCCGTAATGTATGTAATCATAATCTTTGCTGGGTATTGTCGCTCTATTCTTAAGCTGCCCAACTGTTTTATCCATGCAATGATCTTGAAAAGGTCCACCATTTCTTTTAAGTTCTGGTTCTCTTTCTTTATATTCTTCAGTTCCAAAGTGTCTGTCAACAGAGCCGACTAATACATTATTTCCAGCTGCATCCCCGCTAGATCTTTTTTTCTCACGGATATAGTTTGTTAATAATTTCAGATTCGGTTTTATTAATTCTGCATCTGGAACATATAATGCTCCATCTTTATTCATAAAATCATTCTGTGTGTCAACATCATAAAATATTTTCATTTTTACTCCCTAAACAATCCTCTCTAGTTTGTTATAATCAACATAATCAACTTCTCTTCCAGCTTTTGAAAATGGCTTTCCTTCTATTGCAAAAATGTCAGCAGTACAAAATTTAGCTTTAGAAACTTCGCCAATGCCTACTCCAACAAATAAATCATATCTGGTACTTTTCTTAAATTCTTTTTGTGCTTTAACAAATACTTTTGCTTTTTCTTCGTCACCAAAACCACTTGTTAATATTGTATCAGTATAATCTCCATAACCATCTTTAATCAAATTTAATCTGAGTTTAGCAGCTAATTCAGTTGTAACTCCGGTTCCAGTTTTAAAACTAGGATCTTTTTCTTTTTCACCATTATATGCTGAACAATTTTCTCCAATATTTTCTCCACAAGTATCTATTCTCATGTAAGTTTTTTTAGTATCATGGAAGTGTCTTGCAACCATCAAACTATCTGTTAATTCCCTGTTAAAAGTATCAATCAAAGTAGTTACAGGAACATCATCTCCAAAATACTCATTAAATAAACGAGCTGCTTTAAGTGTAGCTTTATCTCTTCCATAATAATATGCCAGTGTTAAAATTAAAGCATGCGGCATTGTTCCCACACCACATTTCCCAATATTTGAAGATCCAATATCTGTAGAAGTCTGTATAGCTCCGCCTTCAAGAGCTGATTTAGCAATTTCTTTATCTAAAGACCAATGATAGTGTCTTGCTCCAAAATAACTAATTGGTATGTCTTCGTAAATATTCTTTAATTTTTTTAATTTATCTTTGATATATTCTGGTTCGGGATCAGGAATGCCATCTGCTCTGGAAATAGCACTTGACAGTACACCAAGATACATAGTTTCTAGTTCAATAAAACTCTGTATAGGACCTTTTATTATAATTAAAGGATCTTTATTCTTGTAGAATTCATCTTTACTAACCCATATTTCTCCATTTTTATCTTTTAAATCAGAATATTTTAATAACACATCAACAGCATCTTCTAAACCTGTAATCTTGCCTTCTCCCCTGGCAAATACTTTCATTGAAACTCTTGGATTCAATCCTACATGTATTAAAATATGGTTTGCTCTTAAAAAATACTTGTCAGTATAAAGCCTATGGTCATCTGGCAATTCATTATTTTTTTGTATTTTTTCCATTTTTACCTTCTATAAGATTTAATGTTTCAATGATGTAATCATACACGTTCACATTGGAAAAGTAAAATACTACATCAGGCAGATTTTTTATTTCCTCATTATTGGCAATAATCTCTAGAACAGGATACCATTCATCCATTGCATCTTTCACTTGCCCACGTACATCTCTTATAATACCGGTCAAACCAATCAACCTGGAATATTGTTCCCTCAATTTTAGATTAATGTTATCAGTTTTACGTGGATTGTTTTTTATTTCTAAAGAAATTAAATCATTAATTGTACTTTCGCTTAACTTGTCAAAATTCCATTTAGCATTTTCAAGTTCATGATAAACTTTTTCTGCAAGTTCAATATCTAATGGATTATTAAAGTTCTTTTCCTGGATAATCCAAAAATTCCTTCCATTTTTATAGACTTCATGATCATTATACCTTTTTTTAGCCTCATTCCAAGTATTTAGTATTTGTTTTATTGCGTAAGGTAAACTGTTTGTTTTGTATAAACTAAATAGCATTTCTTTTTTGTGCTCTACTGCTTCATTCAATGACTCTCTTTCTACATCTTTGTATGAAACTCTTCTTTTATCTGCTTCTTCTTTTAACAAACAAGTAACAGAACATTCAAAGTTTTTCTTAAAAAGATCATCTTGAGAATGTTGGTATAACCATGTAAGATAATCTGCACAATCAGTTTCCCCATCTTGGTTCCAGTGCCCAATCCCGTAATAGACCCTACCCTTGTCCAACATGACAGACATAAATGATCTTAAGCTATCATAATTATCTCTTATTGGCAGATAATCGTCTGGTTTGCCTATGGGTCTCTCTTCTTCTCCTTCAGGTCCATAATACCATGAAATCTTGTCGCTTTTTACCACTCCTTTAAAATCTTGCCTGATTATTTCTTTTAATGTATTTTTCCCTTTCATGTTTAACTCCTTATTGTATTTATAACATAAACTTAATGTATTGCATACACTAACTAATATATAAAGGTTTCTTTTTTGAAAATCTTATAGACGAGAAAGAGTTTTGTTTCTAGTGTATTTTTATAAAAAAAAAGAAAATTTTAGAGAATTATAAAATAAGAAGTTATTAAAACTTCTTATGTTTTTGGTAACAATCTCTGCAATAAACTGGTTTGTCTTTGTTTGGTTTGAAAGGAACTTCACAATCTTTCTTACATTCAGAACAAACTGCTTTATGCATTTCTCTTTGTCCGAAACTTCTATCTCCAAAACCTGCCATTTTGCTTTCGTTCTCCTAAATTTAGTTATACTAAGACTAAGAAAAAGGCCTTAATATACTGCAAATTAGGTAAATATGGCTATTTATAAATATAACTGTTTGCGGGTTTATCATGAATTCTAAGCTTAATTCTTCTTTCAAACTCGTAACTTTTCAGAAGAAAAAACAGATTTATGAAATATTTAAATAAGATTTATGTATACCATTTTCCTGATGTGTTATATAAAAGATGAAGTAATGAACAAGTTAACAATCTTAGTAGCATATTCTTTTGATTTATTTTATGCTCTTGTCCGGAACAGCATTATAAAACCAATCTTTGCAAACGTCTTCAAGATACCAGGTCATATTGCGTAATGATTATATACTCAATTATAATCAAAGTAATAATTTTTTAGTACAATATTAATGAGGGCAGAATAGCCCAAAAGGCGAAAGTAAATGACTACATTGAAACAGTTGGAAATAGAAATAAAGAAGATAAAAGAAAGGAACTATAAGGTAGAATCTGACAAGTCCTGGGAAACTAGTTATACAAGAAAAGCTCTTTTAGCTCTGTTCACTTATTTAGCAATAGGGATTTATCTTTATATTATTAACATAAACAAACCATGGTTAAATGCTATTGTTCCTGCAGTTGGTTTTATGCTCTCTACTCTAACATTACCATTCTTCAAAAGTTTATGGATGAAATATATTTATAAAAAGGATTAATCAATTATTCTAATAGCAATGTCCCTGTAGCGCAGCCTGGATAGCGCAACTGCCTCCTAAGCAGTAGGTCGTGGGTTCAAATCCCATCAGGGACGAAACTGCCTTAGGTTATACGCTATGTAGCGCTTAATCTTATAAAAAGGCAATATCCAGTGTTTATCTATAGTAGAAAATGACATATACAACAATCAGGGAAAATATGAAAGTTTTGTGAACAGGTTAAATCAGTTTATTTTCCCTGCTCTCTCAAATTTTGAACTTCATAACCCCAATATTCAATTAACTCCAGTTCAAGATTTCAAAAAACCTTTTATACTCAAAATGTTTATTTAATTTATGAATAAAAAAGAAAAGTTTGACTTGATTATTTTTCTCTTATGGCCAATATTTTCTGCAATATTTTCTTTTGTATTTGAACTTAATAACATTGCAAGCATTATCCTTTTCTTGGGTGTTCCTTGTTTATATCTGACTATTCGTGCAAAATCTCATATATTTAAATCACTATATTTTTCTCTACCAGTTTCTATTGTTGGTATGATACTGATAGATTACATTGCACAAAAAAACAGTTCATGGGAAATGTTTCCAGATTCCATTCTCTCTTTCAAGTTCTTCGGTTTGGTAACTTTCGAAGTCATTTTATGGGCATTTCTAAGTGTTTACTTCATCATACTTTTCTATGAGTACTTTATCCATCATGAGATTGTAAAGCGCAATTGGAATCCAAAAATGAAATACCTTATGATTTTCCTAATTCTGTTAATGCTCATATTTGTATTTTTCTTTGCAATAAATCCTGATTTTCTTCGAATTCATTATTTTTATCTTATTTTTGGCACGGTTTTATTTTTCATTCCTTTTTTATTACAACTGTTTACTTATCCAAAAATAACACAAAAAATGTTTTTTGTTGGAGCTTATTTCTTTTATTTTAATTTCATCTACGAAGTTACTGCATTAAAATTAGGGTGGTGGATTTTTCCCGGTCAAGAATTTATTGGTTATGTACAATTATTTGATGTCGCATTTCCAATAGAAGAACTATTGTTTTGGTTTATTCTTTTTGCATTATCTATACTATCATTTTACGAATATTTTGACGAGAACGAAAAATAATCAACAATGTCTTTGAGATAATTACTCTGATAAATACATATGCTTTATAAACATTATTTCTTTCCCAAATAATAGTCTCAAAATTCAAAATGATAAAAGAACTAGAAAAACCATATAAGAAAGCTGATATTATTGAGATATTACACCCTTTTGTCAGGGAATGGTTTTTTTCCAGATTCAAGGAATTTTCTCTTCCACAGTTATATGCTGTTAAGGAAATACATGAAGGAAACAATATTTTAATAACAGCACCAACAGGTGGAACCAAAACATTGACTTCTACATTGTCTATAATTAATGAATTAGTTAAACTTGCAATAGAAGATAAGCTGGAAGAAAGAGTTTACTGCCTTTACATAAATCCACTTAAGTCTTTATCTTATGATCTTGAGGTGAACCTAAAAAAACCATTGGACGAGATCAAAGAGATTGCAAGAAAACACGGGAAAGATATAGACATAAGGATAGGCGTGAGAACAGGAGACACATCAGTTTCTGAAAGAAGCAAGATGCTGAAAAAGCCCAGCCATATCCTCATCCTGACACCGGAAACACTATCTATTTTACTGGCATCTGTAAAATTCAAGGAGCATCTAAGAGAAATAGGTGCTGTAATTATTGACGAAATCCATGCATTATGTGACTCAAAGAGAGGTGTTCATTTATCTTTGACATTGGAGCTGCTAAAACACTTCTCAAAAAAGGATTTTTTAAGGATAGGATTAAGCGCTACAGTATCCCCCCTAAAGCAGGTTGCTGAGTTTCTTATTGGAAGCTCTAAAAATTGCAAGATAGCAGATGTAAGATTTGAAAAAAAGTATGACATAAAAGTCATATCCTCTGTTGAAGACTTGATTAATACAACATATATAGAGCATACAAATGCCATGTATAAATTAATTGATTCCTTAATACAGGCTCACAGAACAACTTTGATATTCACGAATACGAGAGCTGCAACAGAAAGAGTTGTCCATCATCTAAAAGAAAAATTTCCAAAAAAGTATACTGAAAACATCGGTGCCCATCACGGTTCTTTGGGCAAAGAATTGAGGCATAACATTGAGGAAAGAATGAGAGATGGCCAGCTTAAATGCATTGTCTCAAGCACATCACTTGAATTAGGTCTTGATATAGGTTATATTGATTTAGTCATCTGCCTTGGTTCTCCTAAATCTGTAGTTCGTTTGCTACAAAGATCAGGAAGAAGCGGACATTCTTTGCATGATACTGTAAAGGCAAGAATTATTGTTCTTGACAGAGATGACTTAATTGAATGTTCTGTGATGGTCAAAAATGCCCTGGAAAGAAGAATAGATAGAATCCATATTCCAAGAAACTGCTTAGATGTTCTGGCGCAGCAGATTTATGGCATTGCGATAAACAACAAGATTCACATTGATGATTTGTTTAATCTGATTAATGGAAGCTATTGCTACAAGGATTTGGATAAAAAAGACTTCAATGATGTTATAAGCTATTTAACAGGTGAATACACAAAATTAGAAGACAGATATGTATATGCAAAGATATGGTATGATAAGGAAACAGGAATGATAGGAAAAAGAAGCAAAATGGCGCGTGTTATCTACATGACTAATATAGGAACAATACCTGATGAAACTTTTGTAACTGTCAAGGTTGGAGATCAAGTTATAGGCCACATTGATGAGTCTTTTCTTGAGAGATTAAAAAGAAATGATGTTTTTGTTTTAGGCGGTCAGAGATATGAATTCTTGTACAGCAAGGGAATGGTTGCTTTTGTCAATGCTTCTGTTTATAGGCCTCCAACAATACCATCTTGGTTTAGTGAGATGCTTCCCTTGAATTTTGATCTTGCAATAGAGATTGGAAAATTCAGGAATAAAATGGAAGACTTATTTAAAGAGAATAAATCAAGGCAGGAAGTTATTGATTTTATAAATTCATATTTATATCTTGATAAGAATGCTGCTTCAGCAGTTTACAATTATTTCAAGGAACAATTCTACTATACAAGTGAAATTCCAAGCGATAAAAAATTATTAATTGAGTACTATAAGGAAGAAAACAAAAAATTTGTCATATTTCACTCTTTATACGGAAGGAGGGTAAATGATGTCTTATCAAGGGCTGTTGCTTACTCAATAGCCAGATTGCAGCATAAGGATGTTGAGCTTGGAATTAACGATAACGGCTTTTATATCGCTTCTGAATCTGAGATGCAGGCTTCAAGAGCATTATCCTTGATAAAAGCAGATGAACTGGAAAAGGTAATGTCTTTGGCTATAGACAAGACAGAAATCCTGAAAAGAAGGTTCAGGCATTGCGCTACAAGGGCATTAATGATTTTAAGGAATTATAAAGGCAAGACAAAAAGAATTGGAAGGCAACAAGTAAGTTCTATGCTGTTGTTAAATGCTGTAAAAAGAATATCTGAAGATTTTTCTATCTTAAGGGAAGCAAAAAGAGAAGTCCTTGAAGATTTAATGGATATTGAAAATGCTAAGCTGGTCTTAAACAATATTGAAAGTGGAAAGATAAAGATAAAAGAGATATCAACAAATATACCTAGTCCATTTGCATTTAACCTGGTTTTGCAGGGTTACATAGACGTTCTTAAAATTGAAGATAAAATAGAATTCCTGAGAAGAATGCACCAGATGGTTCTAGCTAAAATAGGAAAAAGTAAGGAATTTTAATCAATTTATGGCCATTGTTATCTTTTCTTTTCTTCTTTATTCTTAATTTCAAGAATGATGTTCCTTGCATAGGAATAGATTTCACTATCATATGTATTTAGATAATTTGAAATATGTTCTAAATGTTCTGAAATAAATTCAAGATTATCATGGATTAGCGGGAACCAAAATTTATGGTAATCTTTTTTGTTATAATAACTCTTTGCTTCGCTAAAGATTCTTTCATAGAACTTTTCATTTAGATGAGTTTCAAGCCTTCTTGAAAGATAATGATAAGTTAAACAAATCTTTATAAATTTATCATCTTTAAATTTGCCCTGTGTTTCTTCAATTATTTCATCCACCTTTTCTTCTAATGTTGAGATTAGTCTTGACAGATCTTTATTACTTAAACCATCTTTATAAAAAATTTTATCCCAATCATGGAATGTAATAGGTACATCCCATTTTTCTTCAATAAAGCATATCAAAGCATCGGCTATATCTTCTGATTCTAGCTGTCTTGAAAAATCTGAAGATAGATTAGATAACACTGATATTCTTGAATATGGATTTGTAATTTTCTTGATTTTTTTTAGAGAATGATTAAATATTTTATGTTTAACAGGATAATCAAGATTTTTTATTATATCCCTCAAATCGCTTACATTCCCAAAAAATCTTTCATCCATCCATAATTTTTTTCTAATGTCCCTCTTGTTTAGATTAACATAAAGTTCAGCAGCTTTTTCTAAGCTATTGATGTCACAAAGAATTTTAAAAGATTCATTGAACTTACTTAAATACCAATGTGGCATCCTATTTAACACGTCGGCATATTCACGATTTCCTACCTCTTCTAACAACTCTGCAGCTATGTCTAACCTACCAACTCCTTTTGCTTTTGATATGGCTTTGTCTATACTAATTATCGGGCCAATACGATCATTAGGAAAGTCTCCACTATAGTTTATCCCTCTATATATATCTCTTCTAATTGAATCAAATTCTTTGTCCATTTTTTAAAGGGCTTATTTAGGCATTAAAATAATTTTTTGATAAAAATATTCCTATAAGAATATTATAAATAGAAAGTTTTATATGATTATTAGTGATAAATCATTTTGATTAAAGTGGCAAATTAAGCATATTGTTGAAAAATATGATGTTAAAAATTGAAGATAAAATAGAATTACTGGGAAGAATGCACCAGATGGTTCTAGCTAAGATTGGAAAGGTTCATGGCATACAAAGGAATATAAGATGTGTAGGCTTTTAGCTGTTAGATCTAAAAATGGAACAGAAATCGGCGATCATCTCAGAGAGTTTGCAGATATTTCTCGGAATAGCAAGAACTATCAAGGACATGGGTGGGGTTTTTCATACCTTGATGGGAATAATGAGTGGCAGCATTATAAAAACATCAAACCTGTTTGGGATGATAATTTTGATCAATTTGGTAGAACAAGGTTACTTTTAGCACATTCTAGAAATGCTTATCGGAAGAGTAGCATTACTATTGAAAACAATATGCCTTTTTACACTGATGATCATGTATTTATTTTTAACGGACTACTGTCTGGAGTGGACATTGTTGAAGAAGGACGCATTGGTGCAGAAAAGATATTTAATCTCATCCAGCGATTTACACAGGATGGTATGGATAATGCATTAAAACAAGCAGTTACAACTCTCGAACAAAGAACAAAGGAGATAATAGCGATGAATATTATTATTGCAGATAAAGATCGAATATATTTAAGCTCAATGTTTAGTTACGACCCTGAATATTTTACTATGCATCTTAAAAAGACAAAGGAAGAATTAGTTATTTGTTCAGATCCTTACATAGATGAGGATGGATGGGAACCAATTCCTAATCGTTCTTTAATGATTTTTTGACAAAAATATTCTTATAGGGATATTATAAATAGAAAGTTTTATTGATTAAAATATTATAAGATGATTTACTTTAATAATATCATCCCTATTTTTTAAATTTAGCAATATATTTAGAAAATGAGAAAGAATAAAAATACTGGTATGTATTCAATTCTATGAAGAAACCAACAAAAAATCAGATGCTGGTTCTAATAATAGTCTTGTCTCTTATATTACTGCCAAAGATTTTTATTGGGATTAAAGGGGAGATATACAATCATAATCTCGACAAACAATCGCAATTAGTGGAAGAAATTGTAAATTCAGGAGATTATACAAAATGTTTTGATGTTCGGGATATACAGTCATTTAGGGAAAAATGTTTTATAGGTGTTGGTATAAGAACTAAAGATATTTCTGTTTGCCAATATACAAAAAATAATCTTTGTAGGGGCATAATCCAGAAGAACTATTCAACATGTAGGGAAAGCTTATGCGAGGATAGTGCAGATCAGGAAAAATGCTCCAGTGAAATTCAAGAGCAGTTTATAGGTATGTGCAAGGAAGTAATAGACGACTGGAATAACGCATATGAAAGTTAAAACTTTTTATCTTTCTTTATTACAAAATATATCAGAACAATGATTACTACAATTCCTATAATAATAAATAAGATATAATTCTTTGATCTACTGATTTGGTTATTATCTTTGCTTTCAATAATATTTATGCTTGGTTTTACTTTCTCAAGAATAACAGGTTGCTTAAATTCATCCAAGACATCGATTTTTACTTTTTTATTAACTTCATAGATTATTTCAAATTCTTTTCCAGGCTCGACATTTTCATATTTAAACAAAAGAATAGGGTCTTCATTTATGACAGTTCTTTCCTTGCTGCTTGTTGCCCTTATTTTAATATCTTTTATGTTTTCAGCAAATGACTTTGGTATTTCATCATAGACGAGGAAGTCACTGATTGATCCATTTCCAGAATATTTGACAGCAACACTAATAGTGCTTGATCCTGAATTTGCAACTAGTGTTCTTTTAATATTAGCATCTTTTACAATGCCAAAATCAACATTTTCATTCCCATAATCTTTCTCAAGGCTTTTTTTTAGCTCAGGATTTGAATCTATTATCTCTTTTGCTTGATCTATCACTGATTTCTTACTATCAGTATACTGGATGGGTCCATATGCCACGGTTTTCTCTTCACCAGTGTTTCCAGAGCTGATTGTGTTTCCAGAATCACCTCCAGAACTGCCGCCTCCTCCACCGCCTCCTCCTCCTCCACCACCACCACCATTTCCACTATTACCTGAAGATGAAGATGTTGTGAAAGTTCCCTGACTGCTTGAAGCACAGTTGTTGCTTATATCACAGCTTGTAACATTATAATAATAATTGGTAGAACTTGACAAAGAACTTATGGAAACTGAATGAGACCTGACAAATGAGTTGTCATTCGCAGCAGAATTCAGGTTGCTCTGGTTTGTGCCATAATTTACAGTGGAATTTCCATTTTCATCTGTAATCCATGTTATTGTTGCTGATGTGCTGCCTGGGCTGGAACTGACAGAGCTGATGGTAGGTTTTGTCAGGTCCCCAGGAGTGCTGAAATTTCTGTCTTCAGAAGTTGCCCTGTTATTGAAAGAATCAGTGCAGGTAATGCTCCAGTTGTAAGTTCCTGCCTGTAGGTTTATTGTTATATTAGATTCAATGCCCTTGATTATTGGATTGTCAATTGTTTTATTGTTTAGGCTATTTATATTCAAGGTACAGTTGTTTATCTGATGTATGTCAGTGACATTGAACATAAAATCAATTTCAAGCGCAGAGCTGTTTATACTGTTGTTAACAGGATGTGTCAGGTTTATTGTTGGGGTTGTTGTGTCAATGCTTACTGTGAAATTGTCAAAGTAAAATGCAGAATTTGAATTATTGTCAGAAACAAGTATGTTCCATAAGAAATCACCATCCTGGATATTATCAATTGATATGTTGGTTATATTAAATAATCCTGTAGCTGGAATGCTTTTGTTGGCAGTGAAACTGCCTGAGCTATTGATGTATATCGTGAAATTGCTTATGTTCTGATCATCGATGCCTGTAAAGCTGAAATTTATATTTTTCGTGCTGCTGTTCAGGAAATTGCCTGTTGTTAATATGACATAAGGTGTTACCTCAAAATGTTGTATTGTTGTATTGAAATTTTTGTTGCTGTCATTAACTGTAAGGACAACAGTATAATTGCCGTTAATGCTGTAATTTAATGAGCTTAATGTTAAGTTATTGCCAGACATGTGGCTGTTGTATTCGAATAGCAAGCTGCTATTCGGATAAGTGACATTTATCATATTATTGTTAAGATTGGTGTCTATAGAGGAAAAGTTTAATGTAATATTCAGTGAATTTTTATCAAATCTTGTGTTGCTTACTGAAAGGTTAATCTGAGGGTTTTTTGAGTCAATGCTCTCTAACGCCCTTATTATGTTTATCCTTGTAAAATTCAACCCTGTAGTATCTGTTATGTTCTTTCCGTTTTTTAGGGCGTTTTCTACCTGTGTCAGGTTTAATGACTGATTAGATTCGGCTTTCTTGTAATGCAATAAAAGAGCTATTGCGCCAGATATATGTGGTGCAGAGAATGAAGTTCCGCTTGCAGAAGAGAATAAACCATCTTTATTGGTTGTGTTTATAGAGACACCAGGTGCTACGAATTTGAGCAAATCACTTCTGCTAAAATCTAATATATCATTCTTATCAACACCTCCTGCAGCTGTGACATTTGTATTGCAGGCAGGATGAGCAATGCCTGAAGTAGTTACAGTATTTCCTGCTGAAGCAACAAGCAACATACCGTTTGCATTGGCGTTGGCTATATCTATGTTAAAAACAGAAGATGGACATGGACTGCTTGTGCTATAAGAGGAGGCAGAACCAAAACTCATGGAGATTACACTTATATTATACTTATCTTTATTCTGGATACACCATTCCATCCCCGATGCTATATCTCCGTTAGTACATGTTGATGATGGATTGTCATTGCATACCTTAACGCTTAAAATAGTTGCATTAGGCGCAATACCGATCATATTGGCAGCAGCTACACCTGCAACATTAGTTCCATGTCCTTGGTTATCATAAGGATCATTGTCATTGTTTACATAGTCACTTCCATTCAGAACTTTCTGGCAGCTACCATTCAGGAACTGACTTGTGGAGCATCCGCCAAAATAAGGATGGGTATAATTAATACCTGTGTCAAGGATACATATCCCAATATCCTTTCCGGTTATGTTTATGTCATTAATTATCCTTGAATGGGTTAATGAGGCATTCACAATCACAGAAGAGTTCTGCAAATCAGCATAGTACACATAATCATAATAGATTTTATCAACAAGATCGTTTTCAAGCAATTTATTTAATCCTTTTTCAGTTAAATCTCCATAGACACCATTTATTATGTCATATTTTCTCCTGATCTTGAAGTCAACATCCTCATCAGCAGAATTCAGATTTCTATGCTTATTATCTTTTTCAAGGCTTAAAGTAGACATCATGCTTAAGGCGCTGTCTTTGTTGACATCTTGTTTATACACAATAATAACTCTTGCTTCGCCATTCTCATGTATGTCCTTAAGTATATTGTTGTCTACCTTATCTTCATTATTGGCATTTACCAGGTCAAGGCTGGCAATTGATATAACCATAAAAAACAATATAAAAAATTTTATTCTCAATTTAGCTCCTTTTTTCAGGCATACAAAGCATATATCATCTTTTTTTGCTGTATTTTGCATCTCGGTCAAGAAGAAATTAATATTGCTCTGATTTAAATCATTATATGTTGGCTGATATATCAGTTTTATTGTTGTTATAATTAACCGGCAATATAAAGTCTTTTTAACTTGCCCTTATGTTTTTTTACAATTAACTGTCCTGATTGATCTTCTTCATAATCCAAGTCTAATATATCATTAAAACTATCATCTGAATCTGATTGTGAAAAATCCTCAAGAAATTCATTTTTAAAATATCTGTTTTGTATCATATTCTTCTTTGTTATATTTCCTATACTATATCCTTATCTTTATTATATTTTCTTCTTTTATGTTCAATCCTAATACTGTACCAAGAGTTTTTAAGTCTTTTGTAGACCTTTCATCCTGCCATTTTGATATAATATTAACTATAACAAAATTAACATTGTATTTTCTGCATAATCTAATGTTCTGTGATATTCTTCCAAGGCTTATTATCCTGTTTCTTTCACTCATTTCCAGCAATGAATTAAAGTTTATGCCTATTGTTTTGTTATTCTTTGCTGCAATGCTGCACAGTATATGGTTTAAGCCTGAATTTCTTGCGTGCATAAAATCCATGCCTGGATTATTCTCAGGATTCAGCAGTATATTGATTCTTGCATCTTCTAATACAAATCTGTTTATGTGTTCATCTCCGCCTTCGACAATTATAATCCCTTTTGCATTATTTAATCTGCTTCTCAATTCCCTTAAGTTCTTGGCTTTTATTATTGTGTACTCTTCCATATAGTATACGTTATTTAAAACCAAAAGAAACATTTAAACCTTGCTATTTCCTTATTATTGAAAAATTACATATAAAAAGAATTTTAATTTGTTGTTGCGATACCCTGTATGACGAAAGTCTTTTAAATAATTCTGATTAAATCAAATGAGTGAAATTTCATGAAAACCACAAAAATCCCAAACCATATAGCAATCCAGATGGATGGAAACCGAAGATGGGGGGAAAAGAATAAGGGCAATATGCTAGCCGGCCATATTGAAGGTGCAAAAACATTAAAAAAAATCCTGGATCATTGCCTAAAAATAGGTGTAAAGATTGTAACTGTTTATGCTCTTTCTATAGAAAATTTAAACAGAGGTCAAAATGAGCTAAAACTTCACTTTAAGCTGCATGAGAGATATATCAGGAGATGGATACTAAACTCTGATACTTTTGTGAAAAACAAGATGAGATTCCGGGTTTTAGGACGGAAAGAGCTGCTCCCAAAACAAGAACAGGAACTGATAAAAAAAGCAGAGGAAAAAACAAAAATGTTCAATGAAAGGATGTTTAATGTCTGCATCTGTTACAATGGGCATGATGAAATTGTAGATGCCGTTAAGAAAATAATCAGGGATAAGGTAATGGCTAAAGACATAACTAGAGAGAGAATAAAGCAATATCTGTATACAAAAGATATTCCTCCTCCTGACATGATGATAAAAACAGGCATGAATCCGGAAAAAAGAATTTCAGGTTTTCTATTGTGGGACATATCATATACTGAACTTTTCTTTTCGTCAACATTATGGCCTGATTTTTCACCACATGAACTTGATAATTTGATAGAAGAGTATTCAAAAAGAGAAAGAAGGTTCGGGAGATGATTTTCCATGTCAGACATAGGCATAATAGGATATGGAATTGTAGGCAAGGCAGTAGAATATGGATTTAAAAATGAAAATAACAGGGTTCTTTATTATGACAAGTACAAGGTTTCTGACCGGCTCAAACATGTTATGGAAAATTCTATGTTTATATTTATCTGTCTTCCTACTCCATACAAAAATGATAGAATAGATCTCTCAATAATTGACGATATTATGGAAGAAATTGCAAGATTATGCAATGATACAGAAAAAATCATAATAATAAAATCAAGTGTTGTTCCAGGCACAACAAGGAAATATGCACAGATATACAGCAGATGCAGGTTCTGCTTCAATCCAGAATTCCTGACAGAAGCGAATTATTTAGAAGATTTTGTGAATGCAGATAGGATTATACTTGGAGCTGATGATGATAAAATAAGCTTGGCCGTTACTGACTTATACAGAAATAGATTTCCAAAGATTTCCATATTCAGAACAGACTTAACAACTGCAGAAATGGTGAAATACATGGCCAATTGTTTATTAGCAACTAAAGTTATATTTGCAAATGAGATGTATGACTTATGTGAAAAATTAGGGATAAAATATGAAGAAGTTAAAAATATGGTTATAGCTGATTCCAGAATCGGAAAAACTCATTTAGATGTTACTTCCTTAAGAGGTTTTGGCGGAAAATGTTTTCCTGCTAATATGATCTCTGTTATCGGTTTGTATAAAGAGCTAGGAATAGATTGTTCTTTACTAGAAACAGTTTGGAATAAAAACTTGAGAATAAGAAAAATAAAAGACTGGGAAGAGATTCCCTTTGTTAAATCAGAATAAGTTATTTCACAATTTTTTTGCTTCTACAAAGATCTGCTCTTTTACATTTCCATTTGGCACATATACTGGTTCTCCATCTACCGAAGGCATAAAATTAGCCACTTCTCCTTTTGTTAAAGTCAGTATTTCTAATGGTTTTAATCCAAGATCTGATAATAATTTTTTTATATTATTCTCGGTAAAAAAGAATATATCATGATTTTCAGTATGGAATGCATTTGAATATTCCTCTTGAACGTAATTATCTCCCGTGTATAAAATTGCATCATTTAAATGACAAACAGTAAACACAATCCTTTCTCTTACAACTCTTTTCATTTCCTTTAATATATCATAAAAGTTATTAGTATAGGTAAATGTATCAATAGAAAATGCGACATCAAATGAATCAGTTTTAAATGGTAAATTATTTCCATTACCTAGAACAAAGCCATCTGCATATGATGTTTCTCTTGATAGATCCAATGGTTTTTTTGCAATATCTAATCCTATAAAATATCCGGGTTTTAATATTCCTATATCATACATTATATAACCGCAACCAACATACAGCGCAGATTTATCTGTTATGTCAAGCAATAAATGTGCATAAGTATTTGTCAAATCTTGAGGGTGCTTTTCCCATGATTCTTCCCAAAATTTTCTTGTGTTTACCATTGTGTTGTATGGTTGAAAAAATTTTAAATCTTATCTTTCTAAATTAGACCATATAGGATAGGATCCATATGTTTTTTTATACCATTCTATGTATTCTTTTTCATCTAAAACAAGGATATCTTTTAATAAAATTAAATCATCTCTACTTTTTAATGGTACACCCTCATACTTTATAAAAGCTTCTTGAACATTTAATTCCAGTAACGCTTTACATTCATGACATCCATCAATTAATTCAAATTTTAAAGGTTCTCTATATAAAGATTCACAACGAGCCGTTGCTTCCATTCTTCTCAATAAAAAAGTTATACCAAGAGATTTATAAAAATCTATTCTTTTTATTCCTAATCTATCTTCTGAGTTATAAACTTCTTGTAAGTTTACTTTTATACGATCTTCACTAATTGGCACATATAACCTAAGAAAGTTACACAAAAAGAAAATTTTTAAAGTATATGGGTCCAGTCGGATTTGAACCGACGATCTTCACCATGTGAAGGTGATGTCATAGCCAATGTCCTGAGCTTCTTAATTTCTTTGCGAGCTTTCTTTTTTTAAAAAAGCTCATCTAGACCATGGACCCAAAATGCACTAGGATTTATACAAGATCTTTTATTAAAAAGCCTGCTGGTGAGTTCAATATTATGCTAAGGGCAAATAAGAAAATGAGGAAAATAATCAAAATAACAATAAGCAAAGGCAATAAGATAACCATGGCAGACTTTGAGACGCTTATCTTTGCATATCTGCTAAGGCCGATAATTTCAATAACAATGCTCCAGATAAAAGACAAAGGTATTCCTATTATCGGAATCCAGGCAAACACTAATGGTGATGATGTGTATGATCTTAAAATCAATGTTTTATCAAAGCTTAATTCTATCTTGAACAAAAGGATAAACGCATATAACAACAGGGTTTTAAGGTAAAGGACTATTACACCTAGAATCATCATTATGACAAGTATCATGACAAAGAGCACAGCCAATGAAAAGCTGCTCATCACAGGAAGACCAGAGAATTCTCCATTGATTCCGTCAAAAATAAAACTGATAAATGTAAATATCAACATCACAATAACAAAAAATATAACTGACTGATAAGGGCTTTTTTCTTTTATATTGGAGAAAAACTTTCCAGGATAGAACAAGCTTCCCTGTAATCTGTTCAAAAAATTCATTTTAATGTTCTTTTCTTTTTTTGTTATCATATTAATATATCTTTTTGATATTTAAACCCATATATCTTTAATATTTAAATATATCTGACTACCGTAATAGCTTAGCTTTCTGAAGCTATGTCGTTCTGGAAACAAAAAATGCCTAAAATCGTTTATCGTCTACGAACTTCAGAAAGGTAAGTAAATACTGACTACCACTTTTCTATCTTTATCTGATCTGTCCTGGCATTCAGCTCTTTAAGCGATCTTATTAGGTCTTCAACCATCTGGGTAGGGCCACATATAAAAAACACAGCTTTTTCAAGTTCATCAACTATTTCATTGATAAGCTCTTTTGTTATCCTTCCTTTTTGTCCTTCCCATTCTTCATTTGATTCATCAGGTCTTGTCACAGTTATAACTGAACTGAAATTATTATGCTTTTTTTTGATTTCCTGTATCTCTTTTTTATAAATTATGCTCTCTGGTGTTCTGACAGAATACAGCAGGTTTACTTTGATTTTTATATTGTTATCAAGAACATAATTCAAGATGCTTCTTAATGGAGCGATTCCTGTGCCTCCTGCGATTAGGACAATTTCAGTATATTTATCTTCCAGCTCTCTCTGGTAAACAAACATGCCGAACGGTCCTGAAACCTCTAACTCATCTCCTTCATTAAGCTGGAATATAACGGGCGTGAATAATCCATTCTTTTCTTTTTTCACTGTTATTTCAAAATAATTCCTTGTTGTTGGTGATGTTGATATAGAGAAAGCCCTCTTTATCTTTTTGATCTCACTGTTATAATTGATATCCTTGCCTATCATTAAGAATTGCCCCGGTTTATAGTCCATTGGTTTATCAAGATTAAACCTTAATGTTCTGACATCAGGTGTTTCTTCAAATATACTGCTGATCTTGAAAATTTTGTTCATTAGCATATAGAAGAATAGGAAAGGCTTGTTTTTTAATCTTTTTGTTTATGGTCTCGGTATTATAAAGAAAAATATAACTCTGGTTTATCTTATCTCTAATGTTTTTGCTTGATTTTCAACTTGGAAGAATCACCTAAAGAATAAACATCCTTGGCGATTTGCTTTATAATAACCTCGTTTTTCAGGTCTTTAAATATAAGCTCACCGTAGTTATGGACAATTACTTCATATCCTTTTATCTTGACAATCAACAGCAAAGGTGTCTCTATTATTGGAGTATAAACATTTTTTATCTGGTTTAAATTGAGCCTGACATTCCTGAATGGCTTGACAGAATAAGCAGCCTTTGTTTTACATAGTTTCAATGTAAAATCCCCGATTTCAACTCTTTGTGTTATTGTATCCATTTGACAAATTTTGCAATTCGTATCTTTTTTTACTTTTAATCTTTCGATATTTTCATTCCAAATATCAATTCTTAAAAAATCTTCCATTATTTTATAGTTTAGTAACATTTTTAATGCTTGCGTTGCCTGTAGAGTGGCAACCAGAACAGTGATTCCATTGAAAACGCCTGAATCTTCACAGGTTTCAATATCAGAATTTTTTTTGTATATGCATGCAAAGCATGGTTTTTCTGAATCAGCAGGTGTAAAATTACAAAGGACACCATGTGTTTTTATTGCTGCAGCATGTATCCATGGCATTTTTGTCAGCAGACAATATTCATTTATCAAAAATCTTGCCTTTAGATTGTCAGTACAGTCAAGTATTAAATCAGAGTCCAGGATATTCAGATTGTTTTTTGTTAATGTTTTCCTGTACTTTTTTATCTTTATCTCTGAATTTATTTTCTTTAATTTCTTACAGGCTGCATCTGTCTTGTACTTGCCTATGTCATTTTCATTGTAGATTAATTGTCTTTGTAAATTTGAAATGTCTATTTTGTCATTGTCTATCAATATTAAGTTCACACCCAATCTTGATAATAATTCTGCCACTACTGTGCCTATTGCCCCTAGGCCAACTATTGAAACTGTCTTTTTCCTTAATGTCTTCTGTCCTTCTTCTCCAATAATGCGCAGAGTAATATTCCTGGAATATCTAGACTTACCAACAATCTTATCAGCCATATTATTCTACCAGATAATAAAATTTTTAAATGTTCTTTTATTTTTTAGAGTGTAGTATCCTGCAAAGCTATATGAATTTTTTAAAAATCGCTGGAGGAAGGACATTAACGTTTTTGTCTCATTTTCTCAGCGCAAATCTTAGATAGGCTAATTAATCATCAGTTTCTTAATCTCTTTCAATAAAGGATAAAAACAGCTTTCAGCTATAGAAATCGTATCGTTTATATCTATTAAAGAAGGTTTATAACCATAGTAATTTATATTATGCCTTAATCTCCTTAAGTTATCGATTAAATTTATTGGTCTTTTGGTAATTACCCTTATTTTTAAAATCTCATTTATTGGTAAAATATGATCACTTGATCCAATACCCTTTGAAACAAGAACAGCATCTCCCAGCATTCTAAAACATTCGTATATATTTTTTATAATTGTTGGGCCAGCTTCTTTTATAACATTTAATGATAAGGTATATTTCATCTCTCTTTCTGCCGCATCAAGAATACTTAAAGCATTCTTTTTGTCTGGTCTTTTATATCTTGTAGTCATGGTCTTACCTCTAAAAATCCCTCCAAACCTATACCATTTGCTATATTGGCAAATAAATTTAAATCTATTTTATTTCTTGAAAAAACATATACATTTATTTTTATGCCATTTCTATATCCTATTTTATTTAAAACTCCGATATTTATTATCTTGGGTTCTTCATCACCTAAAACCTCTACAGCAATATCTATATCACTTCTCTCATCATCATCCCCCTTTCTATAGCTTCCAAATAAAGTTATAGCTCTTGAATTTGGTATTTGCTTATGAATTAAATCTAAAATTCCAGATTCGTAGATATTCGTTAAGTTATATCCGATTTTTTTAGAATAATTATAAATATGATATTTATTACATGAAATACGCCAAATTCTGCCTAACACCTCAATATTTAGAAAATCTATTTTTGTTAATTCAGTGGTTATTCTATTAGCAGTTGTTTTTGATATTTTTAATGTTTGAGATAAGTCATTTAAGCTAATTTCTTTATTTGGGTATGAAAAAAACCACAATAATACCTTTTGATAAGCTTCATTTGTTTCTAAATTAAATTTTTTTGATTTTCTCATGTTATATGGTGGTTATTACAACTATATAAACTTTTTTATTACCACATGGTATCATATAGAGCTATATGGTTCTTTAAAAAACCGCTGGAGGAAGGATTTGAACCTTCATGTCGTAAGACCACAGTTTTCTTTTAATATTCGAGACTGTTGCCATACCAGGTTAGGCGACTCCAGCATCATGAAAATACTTTTAATACTTTTCATCCAGATAATGTTTAAAATGATGGTTTCAAGGCATTTTATTGTCAGTTTAATCTTAATGATAACTCTGTTTCCCATATATAAATGGTTTTCTCTTTTGATATTTATTTTTGGCTTTCTCATAGATGCTGATCATTTTTTGTGGTATGCTGTAAAATACAATCATTTCAGCCTGATGGGAGCATATAATCATTCATTGGACAAGGCAAGAATCTATAAGAATGAAGATGTTCTTCATATATTCCATGTGATTGAGGTATGGATTCCTGTCTTTGTACTTGCTTTTTTTAATGAAATCTTCTTTATATCAGCTATAGGTCTTGCTGTGCATCAGTTCATGGATTTCTTTGAATGCATAAAGAATGGTGATTATTACGCAAGAACATTTTCTTTATTTACATGGCTGAACAGGAACTAGAGCGTAACTAGAACTTTAAATAGATGTTGCAAAAATATTACTTGGCTAAGAAGATTTATAAATATTTTTTTGTAATTCATACAATTTATTGTATATCCTAGAAATTAAATGTAACTTAACTGGTTGATATCCTTCAAAGAAAAAGTCATCAAGTCTAATATACGGGTGTCTTTCTAAAAGTGGTGATTCCCTAAAACTACGATTAATTTCATCTTTTTGTTCTTTGGTTAAAGTTTCAAGATCCATAAAGTTAAAAGATTTCCTAATCTATAAAGTTTGGATTATATCATATCTCTTTGAGCATAAATTAAAAGACCCCATTTCATTGCATCCAAATTTTTATTTCGTGAAGACTTCTTTTAACATGATAACTAAACAGATTAAAAAGCAATCAAACTGTTAACTTAATGTTCTTTGTTTCTTCAATAAACTTTATTAGGTTTATGGCAATAAGCAATATTAATGGTCCGTATACCATTCCTACAAACCCCATCAAGCCAACTCCACCAATAACCCCGATTAGAATAGCCAACGGATGTAAGCTTGATTTCTTTCCTATAAGATGAGGCTTTAAAATAGCTTCAATTGGTGTAATAATTAAAATGCCAACAAGCAGTATTCCAAGAGCATCTGTATAGTTTCCTGCCAGGAATTTTATAATAACAGCAGGGATCCATATAAGCGGGACGCCAACTGCAGGCAATATAGCAAAAATAAGGACTATTATTGCAAAAAGTATAGGGGATCCTACATTGAATATATAAAAGGCAATTCCTATTACTATTGCTTGTATAATTCCAGTCACGAGCAGTCCAAAAATTAAAGCATGTACAGTTTCAGCAAATTTTCCAATGAGATAATCTTTCTGCTTGTCTTCAAGTGGTATCCTATCTTTAAGATTTTTTAAAAATTCTTCACCTTGTGTTAACAGATAAAACATTACAAACAAGGATACCATAATATTTAGAACTCTTCCAGGAATGCTTATGACAAAGTTTGATGTGGTATTAATCAGATAATCAGTGGCTTTGCTTATCAGGCTCGGCAAAAAGTTGATATTAATCAGGTTAAAATAAGATTCAGAAACCTTAATGAAATTTTTTATTTCTACAGCTTCGCTAACCAAAGTGTTTAACAGGAAAAACATAACAATCCCACCCATTATAAAAAAAATAATTAACACGAGTGAAGCTGAGACATTTGGGCTTTTTATTCTTTTATTAAGCCATTTGTATAATGGGCTGAACATATAAGCAAGCAGAATGCTCCATAATATCGCAGTTATAAAAGGCTTTAATATCAAATAGGAAAGGAAAAGTATTGTAAGCAATATGAAAACAGAAGCATACTTGTTATACTGTTCAAATGGTATGGCCTTCATGTTCTTTACATATTAATTTTCTTTATAAACTTAACTAGATTTTAAGATTAATAAGATTTAAAAACCATAAGATTATCATAATAAATATGTGGAGAAAACACCTGTTCAGCAACCTACAATATTTAACATTGATATTCATGATATCTAGTTTTATATTTGAATTCAAGCTTATAAAAGAAAATCTATTTACACTTTATCTGGTTGTATTACTTGGAATATTGGTCTTTATCTTTGCATATTATGGCAGAAAAAAAGAAAAAGGCATTATGATTGCTTCAATACCATTGGCAGCATTTAACATCATCGGATTTGGAGTTTACGGAGTACCTGAATATTTTGCAATAAAGCAGTATTTAAGTGGAATATCAGACATGATGGTTTCTATTGTGCAATTTATAGTAATACTTGTTGTTGTCTCGTTATTCTATAAAAAGAAACTGCCATGAGATAAATCTTAATTTAAGAATACCCCGATCTTACATACATTATATCATACATTATAGGTTATATTATACCTGCTTCTGAGGCCATATGGTAAGTATACTCAACAATTTTTAGCTATTTATTAATTTAAAGAGAAACTTACAACAAAACAAATACAAAACTTTAGAAGTGAATTAAGGTAGAGTTTAGAATAAGCCACTATAAAATAGTAACATTTATAAACTATATTCTCTTTAAAATAGAAAATGAGCATCACTATAATAGGGAATCCAGAAGGGAGATCAAGGTTTGATCATGACCTAGGTAGAGAGGTAAATGGAGAATATAAAAAACCATGAAACCAATCATAATAACAGGAAAGAGAACTTCAGAAGATATTATAAGAGAGTATTTTGAAAGAGAGTATCTTAAAATACAGGAAAATGAAAAACCAGGAGAAACAGGATCTGGTAATTTAACAGTAGATTTCTCCTTAGAAGACCTAACCGGTTCTTATAGAATAACAGGAATACAATACAGGAATGGAATATATACAGTAAACCTCTTTAAAGAATTATTGCCATGTCAAACTCAAGATCAGCATGCAGAGCATAGAAAACAAGTTATAGCTGATAATACAAATGAATTTTATACACCATCATATCCGGAATTTCACTCTGTAATATCAACCCTGGAACAAAATAAGGACAACTCTCAATACAAAGATCAGATAGAAGAAGTAAGGCAATTTCTAAAGCAACAAATATTAGATAGATGGCTAATGACATTAACAAGAATCCAGTATAACCCGGAAAACCAAAAAGATAAGGTAATTCATAATTACAATCAACAAGATTCATACAAAATAGAATTAGACTCATTTATGGGACCAGATGGCTACATTACAGATCAAAATGTAACAAATATAATAATTCCATTACAGGCTTTACTAAATACAAAGCAATCATTACAGGAAATAAATTCAATATATAAATGGTTAACAGATGTAAATGCCCATATCTTTAGATTAATTTCTGAAGTAAGTAGAACTACAGAAACTATCGCGAGGATCGGTGCCGGCTCTGATATGGTCAGGTTCAGCTGCTATAGGCATATTGATAATTCGTATGCCTCGCTTGGGGTAAGCGTCGCGCGCTCGAAATAATGCATAGAATTTTTAAATTGTAAATTTTTATTATTTCTGTCCTAGGAGATTGTATCAATAATTTTTACAACTCTATTAAAAATTAGATGAAATATAACTATCTTGGGCTACATGCAAGTTCATAGAGCAAAGGATGATTGAATCCGTAAATGCCATAAAATACAGTAATAATAGTTAGTAATAGTGATAAACTCTGGGAAGTTTTGAATGAAAACTAAAATTACAGTGTAAATTTAATGGATCTTGCTATTAACTATCACGAGGATCAATGCCGACTCTGATAGAGTCAGGTTCAGCTGCTATAGGCATATTGATAACTCGAAATTTAAAAATAAAAAATTAAACGAGATTGCCTCGCTTGGAATAACCCGGGACTTTCTAGGACAATTTAATATGAAAACCTATAAACATCTTTACAAAAATGTTTATTCTTTAGAGAATCTAAAATCAGCGTATAAAAAGGCAAGAGAAGGAAAATCAGGGCAGATTTACGTTATTGAATTTGAAAATAATTTAGAGCAAAATTTAAATAAATTAAAGCAAGAATTAGAAGCTCTAACTTACAAACCAAGATTATTAAAAAGATTTATTATAAGAGATCCTAAAACAAGAACAATTCATGCTTCTGCTTTCAGAGATAGAATTGTTTACCATCCTCTTGTTAATATTTTAGAGCCAATTTTTGATAAAACATTTATTTATGATTCTTATGCTTCAAGAAAGGATAAAGGAACTCATAAAGCAGTTTTAAGATTTGACCAATTTAAAAGAAAAATCTCTAATAATGGTAAATTAATAAAAAATGCTGTTGATAATAATCAAGTTATTGGTTATATATTAAAAGCAGATATTAAGCATTATTTTGATACAGTAGACCATGAAATTCTATCAAATATAATAACAAGAAAAATAAAAGATAATAATATTGTCTGCTTAATTAAAGAAATATTAAACAATTTTGATTCAGAAGTTAAAGGAAAGGGAATGCCTTTAGGTAATTTAACTTCTCAGTTCTTTGCTAATGTTTATTTAAATGATTTAGATTATTTCATTAAGCATAAATTAAAAGTAAAATATTACATTAGATATGTAGATGATTTTGTAATTTTACATAATGATAAAAAAATATTAGAAGAATATAAGGAAGAAATAAATAATTATCTTAAAAATTTAAAATTAGAATTGCATCCTAATAAATCTAAAATAATTCCTTTAAGAAATGGTGTAACTTTCTTAGGTTATAGAATATTCTATCATCATAAACTATTAAGAAAAACCAATATTAGAAAATTTGAAAGAAATTTCAATGAAGAATTAAAGTTTCTAAAAATATGGGACGAGGCTTATGAAGAGTTTAAAAGGATGGTTTGGCTATTCCATATGGGCCAATGCATATAATTATAGAAGAAAAGTATTGCAGAAAATTGAAGATTTTAACTGAGGAATTCATTAAAAATAAACTTCTGTGTCCTAACAAAAATTTGAAACAAATAATAAATCAGAGTGCAATATCTTAAAATACATTATTTATTTCAAAAGTTCAATACTTTGTTTATCCCATTAATAATCCTATCATGATTAGGCATATAATAATTCTCTAATTTATACAGAGGAAATACAGTGTCAAATCCTGTAACTCTCACAACAGGTGCCTGTAAATCTAATAATGCTCTTTCATTTATCTGCGCAATTAATTCAGCGCCAAAACCAGATGTCTTGGGAGCTTCATGGACAATAACAACTCTTCCTGTTTTTTTAACAGAATTTATAACAGTTTCAATGTCTAAAGGCTTTAAAGTTCTTAAATCAATAACTTCAACACTAACATTACCTTTTAGTTTATCAGCAACTTCATTGCTTGTCTTAACAGAAGATCCCCATGTCAATATAGTAACATCATTACCTTCACATGTTATTCTTGCCTTTCCCAAAGGTATTGTATAAATTTCTTTAGGCACTTCTTCTTTTATAGCTCTATAGATTTTTTTAGGTTCGTAAAAGATAACAGGATCAGGATCTCTTATCGAGCTTATTAACAATCCCTTTGCATCTGTAGGAGTACTTGGAATTACAACCTTTAACCCGGGAGTATGTACAAAGATGTTTTCCATGCTCTCAGAATGATGCTCTAATGCTCTTATCCCGCCTCCAAAAGGAGTTCTGACAACTAAAGGACATGTATATCTCCCCCTGCTTCTGTTTCTTAATCTAGATGCATGGCTTATTATCTGATCAAAAGCAGGATATATAAAACCTGAAAATTGTATTTCAGCAACAGGTTTTAGGCCAGCAGCAGCCATCCCAATTGAAAACCCAACAATACCTGCTTCAGATAAAGGAGTATCAATAACCCTGGAGGCTCCGAATTTTTTTATTAAACCGTCAGTGACTCTAAAAACACCACCATCAATACCGACATCCTCCCCAAGGACAACAACGTTCTCATCATTTGACATCTCTTGGAATAATGCCTGATTTAAGGCATCAACCATATTTAGCACATTTTTAGTTTTGTTTTTCTTTATCATTTCATTCTTTAATACTTTTCTTTAGCTCTTCTAGTTGTTCTTTCAGAAACCATGGCATTTCTTTATACATATACTTAAAAATGTCTTCAACAGTCTGGTTAGGGTAAGATTCAGCTTTTGCAACAGAGCTTTCAACCCTTTCTGTCATAACTTTTTCAATGTTTTCAAAGTAATCATTTGATACTATTTTCTTTCGTACTATGTACTTTCGTAATCTTAATATTGGATCTTTTTCTTTCCATGACCTGACTTCTCTCATTGATCTGTATTTTGATGCATCATCAGCAGTTGTATGGTCTAACATTCTGTATGTTATGCATTCAATTAATGTTGGTCCCAAACCTTGACGAGCCCTTTCCAAGGCATCTTTAGTTGCTTTGTAAACAGCAAATATGTCATTGCCATCAACCTGTAATCCCTTGAACCCAAATCCAATAGCCCTCTGTGCTATTGTCTCAGCTTTTGTCTGCTTTTCTCTTGGAACTGAGATTGCATATTGGTTATTCTGACAGATAAAGACAACAGGCAGATTAAAGACACCTGCAAAATTCATTGCCTCATTAACATCACCTTCAGAACTTCCACCATCGCCAAAATATACAATGCATGCTGCATTCTTTTTTTTAAATTTCATAGCATATGCAAATCCAGCAGCATGTAGTGTTTGTGTCCCAACAGGAACAGATATTGGAAATGTGTTAATTCCGGGCAAAATCTGGCTACCTCTCTCATCTCCACCATAATACAACAGGAAATCTTCTGCTGGCAAACCCATTGCCAAGGCAGCAGGCATTTCCCTGAATGAAGGGAAACTCCAGTCATTATAGTTCATAGCACAAGCTGATCCCACGGTCGAGGCTTCCTGACCTGAGACAGGAGCAAAAGTACCTATCTTGCCTTCTCTCTGCAAGACCAGCATTTTCTCGTCTAATCTCCTAGAGAAAAGCATGATTTCATACATTCTTTTAATTTCATCATCAGAAATCTTAGGCATTAGTTTTGGATAATATCTGCCTTTATGATTAAGTATTTGTAAATATTCAACTTCAAATCTAGCAACAATCTTCTTGACCATCATTTTCCTCTTTTTTACGTTTTATAAAAATCAAATAAAAAAAATAAAATCTATTTTCCTTGTGCCCACGCCTTTAATTTCTCGTAACTTGTAGATCCACAGATCTTTTTCCCTGTTTTTGTATTTACAAATAAAGGCACGCCTCCACAGAATCCTTTGTCCATTTCCTGGAATTTTTTGGCATTTGTTGAATTATGCCAGATTTCTAATTTAGTCATCTTAACTTTAATTTCTTTTTCCAGTTTTTCAACAAGAGGTGTCATCTCATTACAATGGACACACTCATTTCCAAAAAACTCTATTAATTCATCTGCCATGTTTGTTCACCACTATTAGTCAGGTTTTAATAGATATATAAGTTTTTTCTTTTAATTAATTTGCCAGATAATTAACATCTGCCTAAAAGGTAAATTTTTTATAGGATTATCAGGCAAGCTCTTTTAATTTAAAAAAATTTATAACTTGTAGAATTTTTCTAGATTTTCAATGAAATATTACATTTATACAATCCTAGGGGCTATCTCAGCTTCTACAGTAGGTATTCTAGTGAAGTTAACAAATAATGAAATGCCAAATATGACCCTCCCTTTTTATAGAGTTCTATTTGCATTTATCTTTATATCACTCATTATACCATTTATAGATAAAAATACATTTAAGGTAAAGAATCACGATTTAAAGGATTATTTTATTATTGGATTTTTGTTGGCAATAGTCATAACATTATTCACCTTAGCGAATATTTTTGCTCCGATACAGAATGTATTTTTACTTTCAGGTTTTGCACCCTTCTTTACGTTAATCTTAGCTTATTTTTTGTTAAAAGAAAAAATAACAAAAACAAAGATAATCACCTTATTCATAGCAATTTTCGGTCTGCTATTAATAAATCCATTTCATGTAGATACTTACAGTTTAGGAAATTCATTGTCTTTATTAACAGCATTTATTACAGCAGTATTAATATCATTAATGAGAAAATCTGATAAAAAGCATTCAATTGGAAGTGTATTTTGGTTCTTTTTCTTTGCTCTAATAATCTTATTACCCTTGCCATTTATTTTTGGTTTTGGTAATATCTCAAATAAAACCCTTGTTTATCTTCTTTTACTCGGCATAATAGGAACAGCTTTCCAGTTTTTATTTCAGAACTTAGCTCTGGAAAAACTTGAAGCAGAAATTGTCTCTATCATCAATATGATTTCTTCCCCATTCATGGCAATATCGCTGGCCTTCTTTATAATAAATGAAACTTTAAACATAAGAACAATCTTTGGTGGCTTAATATTAATAATTGCAGGGATTTATTTAGAAACGCATTTAAAAACTAAAAAGGGATATATTATCCATATTAAATAAATATCAGATTAATAAAAAACCTGTTTTTGTTAATTATAAATAAAAAATCACTATATTTTTTAAATCCTCAGAATAACCTTCTAAAAGTAGCAACAACAGAAAGATTTATAAACCTGTATCCAATTACAAAATAAACCAAAATGACAAGAGCTGATTTAGTTCACAAACGAGAATTCTGATTTTAATAAATTCAACTCTAATAATGTAATAAGATTTGGTCTTCCAAAAGGAAGTCTTAACACAAAGGGAAGAGCAAATACCTATGAGATTTTTATTGATGCAGGTTACGACATCATTGGATATGAACCGGGAAATGAATCAGATAAATCATTATCCATACTAAATGACCCAAGAGTTCTCCCCTTTCTCACAAGACCTCAAACTACCTCACTTGAATTAAGCAAGGGATTGTTAGATATAGCAATTATTGGAGAAGACTGGGTTAAAGAAGAAAATTGTCCAAATGTTATAAGAATTGGCGATTTAGAATATGGAAAGACCAGATTAATTGTAGCTGTACCAAGTACTGCTCAATATAAATCATTATCAGATTTTTTCACAATACAATGTAATAGAGTACAATACAATAGAAAAAAACCAATTCTTTGTTTTACAGAATACATAAATCTTACAAGGCAAAAATTTATGGAAAATAAAGGTTATCAGAGAATCTTTGGTGATAAAAGACCATTAGTGCAGGTTAGAGGATTGGTTAATGGAGAAAATAACCTTGTTCAAATTATAAATTCAGATGGTATTACAGAAGGTTTTATAAGAAAAGGAGTAAGCATAATTGTAGATAACACCCAAACTGGAAAAACATTAAAAAACGAATATAATCTAAAAGAATTAGAGCAAATTATGGAATCTAGCGCTGGTCTTTATGCTGGACCAACATGTACGGAATGGAAAAGAGAAAAAGCAATCGAAATTTTTGAACAGTTATATGGCGCGATTGCTGGAAAAAGATATTTTGATATCAAATTTAATGTTCAAAATAAGTATCTAAAATTAGTGAGAAGATACTTAATTGAGGAAAGATTGTGCTCAGATGAGCCCACAATTACACAAGGAGAAAATTATGCAGCTATTAATGTTCTTATCTTAAGAGAAAGATTCCCTTTAATACTTGCCACACTTAAAAGAGATTTCAAGGCTTCTGCAATAGTAAGAAATGAAGTTAAGCAGTTTATCAGATAAAATGGAAAATAATAATCTCGACACCAAAAAGAATTTTGATTTTAATAATCAGAACAATAAATTATTTAAACAAACTAATTCTAACAAAAACATGGTGAAATTCCAGACTGTAAAAGGAATGCGTGATTTTCTTCCAGAAGACATGATAAAACGTGAATATGTTATTTCCTCAATAAGAAGAATATTCGAGAAATACGGCTTTGATCCTTTGGAAACGCCGGCAGTAGAGTATGCAGAATTGCTTGAAGGCAAATATGGGGAAGAAGAAAAACTAATATACAAATTTAAAGACAAGGCAGAAAGGAATCTGGCGTTAAGATATGATTTGACAGTTCCCTTGTCCAGGATAATTGCATCAAAGCCAGATTTGACAAAGCCATTTAAAAGATACCAGATCTCGAGAGTCTGGAGATATGATAATGTCCAGAAAGGCAGGTATAGGGAGATATGGCAATGTGACATAGACATAATAGGATGCAAATCAATGCTGGCAGAAGCTGAGCTGATAGCAGCATTTACAGAAATACTCGAAGGCTTAAAATTCAAAAAATATTATATCTACATTAACAACAGAAAAATATTGGATGGGATCGCTCGTTATGCAAATGTCCCGGAAGACAAGATAAAGGATGTCTTCATTTCTCTCGACAAGTATGAAAAAATAGGAAAGCAAGGTGTGATTAATGAACTGAAAGGAAGGGGTATAGAAGAAAAATCAATTGAGAAGATAATAAAAATTACAGAGATAAAAGGAGCCTCAACTTTAATCCTTGACAGGCTTGAAAAAACAATAGGAATTAATGAAGGGATTCAGGAATTGAGACAGCTGATGCAGAATCTAAAGAAATTGAACATCAAACCAAGATACCTGGTGAATTTGACACTGGCCAGGGGCCTTGATTATTACACAGGACCCATATTTGAGATTTACATAGAAGAACCAAAGATAGGTTCATTAGGTGGTGGAGGCAGATATGACAAGCTGATAGGAAAATTATCAAATAATCAGGATATTCCTGCTACAGGATTTTCACTAGGACTTGACAGGCTGATAGATGTGCTGAACGAACTTAATTTATTACAGGATAAAAAGACATTAACAGATGTTTTTATAGCAAATGTTTCAGAAAAAAATCTGAAATACTCAATGAACATAGCCACCATTTTAAGGAGAAATAACATTAAATCACAATTTGACTTAAACAGTAGGGATTTGAACAAACAGCTGAATTTTGCAAATTCTTTAGGCATACCTTTTGTTATTATTGTTGGTGATGATGAAATTAAGAAAAAAGAGGTTAAGATTAAAAACATGAAAAAAGGAAAAGAGAGCAAGATAAAAATAAGCGGCATAATTGATTTTTTCAGAAATATCCTATAAGTACACTACAGGCTTTAAAAACCAAAAATAGCAAGTTTTTTATATTCTAAAATCTATATGTTATAGTAGAAAACAGCATTCTGAATATAGCATCCACACTGATGTTTCCTATTATGTAAAATGGTAAAATATCAATGCCAAAAATGTAAATATGAATTTGTAATAAGGGCTATACATAATGATAATACAATAATCTACTGTCCTACATGCAGTATACCGATGCAGATTTTATGGGAAGAAATAGAAATGAACAAATCAGGTCACTAACTGGACACTCGATTCTTTATTTATGTTAACATCTGCTAATTCAGCACCAATACCTCGGCCCATGTAATAGAATGTTTCAGCGCCATAGCTGGAAAATATATCCAGCAATGTTCTTTTTTCCCTGAATTCTGTTATTCTAGCATTCTCAGCATCACCCATATTTTTGGCAAGTTCAATGGCAAATTCCTTGTTTCCGATATAATCAATAAGATGTATATCTTTGGCTTCTCTTCCCAGAAAAAATTCACCAGTTCTTATTTTGTTTACTTCTACATCTGTTAAATTTCTCCTCTCTTTTACATAATCAATAAAAATTTCATGTATAAGATCAAGCTTTTTCTGTAGTATATCTCTTTCTTCATCACTTAGATCCTTAAAAGGAGAGCCCATATCCTTATATTTGCCAGCTACTAATCTGTTATATTTTACACCATTTTTATCAAGGAATTCATAGAACTCCAGATAAGAACTGATAACTCCGATGCTCCCTGTTATTGACAGGTCATCTGCAACAATCTTGTCTGTAGATGCAGCAATCCAGTAAGCACCAGAAGCTCCTGTTTCTCTTATCACAGAAACAGTTGGTTTATCCAGTTTTCTTATGGCTTCAGCAATTTCTTTTGAAGCAACTACTGTCCCTCCAGGGCTGTCAATCTCAAAGACAACAGCTTTTACATTCTTGGACTTTGCCTTTTCTATGTTATCTAATATTGACTGCGCATTTGCATTACTTTGCTGAAACAATAACCCTGAATTGGAAAATGAAATCACACCTTTCACAGGTATGACAGCTATAGTACTGTTTATTACCTTGTTTTTAGTTGCTGCCTTGGTCGCTGCATATATTAAGAACATTAATCCTATAATTATCAAGATGACAAGAAAAATCTTTTTTCTGCTTTTTGGTTTAGGTTTTTGATACATAAGTTCTGCTTAATCTTTCGAACAATCTTGCTCCACTGAATATCAGGAAGAATAGGTCTATTATAAATATTGTGTTTAGATAACTGATAAACATCAATGATTTTGGTATGTTCCTTATAAATGCCTGCAATAATGTTATTTTTTTGGAATATGATCTTACTTTTATTTTGAATAACATCTTTCCAAGGGTTTGCCTATATTTAAACTCTAACAACGTAAAATAGACAAGTGACAGTATAGTGAGCATAATGCCCATCATTATTAACACATGCTTTGATTCAGGAGTCAGTTCTATCGCTTTGTATAAATCAGCAATGCTTAAGTTATCATATTTAATGTATTTGATTTTGTTATAAAAAATAATATTGACAATGAACTGTAATATAAGAATGTCTATGACATATGCAAACACCCTTCTCCAGATCGGATTTTGGTTTCTCTGGATTAATTTTCTAATGTCTTTTCTCACATAAAAATCCTCTTCTTTGTTTTTCATGTAGTTGACCATTAAACACTGATATAAAAATATTTTGTTGCTCCTCCACTAATGAGAGATTGTAATATATAACTAAGTGTTGTACCTTGCATAAGCAACATTTAAATACATCAATTCCTTAATAGAAACAAATTGGAAAGGAAAAAGTTAAAAAGAGAAGCCAGTATAAATGATAATATCAAAAGTAGAATCAGTCGGAAAAAGAGGGTTATTCCAGTGGAGTCAAATAAATTTGTAATAATACTGATAATAGTCGGGATATTTGCAGTTCTGGTAATTATTGCACAGTTGCCGCAAAAGCAACAGGCAGGAATTTCATCAACATCAACAACAATAACATCAAGGCCGTTGACATGTGAAGAAAAATGCAACAAGAACCAAGAATGTATTGATAACTGCAAAATCTTTGATGTTAACAGGATAACGACTAAAGGAAATGCAGATTTCACGGAATGTAGTTCTTTAAAGGATAAGAACTCTGAGAAGATATGCATTAATAGTCTGGCCATGAAGTTATCGTCAGAAAAACTGGATCCTTCATATTGTGATGCCATAGATGATACAGTAAAGAGAGAAAATTGCAGGATAAATGTCATATTTGACAGGGCAATAAAGAACAAAGACAAATTAATCTGCGAACAGATACTAAATGAAAATACAAAAGAGCTTTGTAAGAAGAGCATAATATGAAAAAATTTTTATTAGCTTTGATTGCTGCATTTGTATTGTTGCTGAATAATCCTGTATCTTCCCAGACATGCGCAAAAGCAGTTATAGATTCCCCTAATGATGCAATTCTGCCATATGATATAACTTGCAATGCAAAAGTTGGAAGCCCATTGGCTGATGACGGGTTTTGTCCAGAAAATTATGGTGACTGGGCATCGTGCAATTCCAATGCATATGGGGGTTATTGCAATCCACCTGATTTAGATTGCCCAAAATCAGGTTATTTAAACATAAATGTGGATGATGTAAAACCAGATACAAATTATATAATAAAAACAACTGTTACAGGTAAAAGCTCAGGAATCTTGAGCAATGGTGTATTGAAATTGTTGGACAGCAATAATGCCATACTTGATACATCAACATGTCCGGTATCACTCTCTCTAATATGCGAGTATACATTTACATTAACAAGTAAAGCGCCGAATACAGGGGGAACAGTATATCCAACACCACCAGCTCCTTTCCAGTTTCAGTTCGTAAACAACAATGCACCATCAGATATAGTCAGCGGCAATGGTAGGACCCTGCCTTATGTTAAGATAAACCCACTAAAGAAATTCGGCGGCCAGGGCCAAGATTTAATACAAGATGACCAAGATATAAAGCAGAAGATAAACATACCGGTGACTGCATCAAGCGGGCTTGGAATAACAAAGATATATGCATTGCTGGAAAGAAAAAATGCTCAGGGAACATATGAACCAGCCAATCCGGTAAGTATAAATTGTCTGCCATGTGCAATATCAGGCTGCAATTTAATTGGAACTATCGATATAACTCCTTCTGCAAATTCACCTCCTGAAAAATTATTCCCATGGGATATAACAATCTGCGATAATACAGAATACAGAATAATTGCAAAGGCAGAAGACAATAGAGGGAAGCCTGGAGATGATTATACAGATATAAAATTGAATAGTCCAACACCTCCACCACCAAAACCAGAGCCAAGCATATTACTAAACTTGGTTTCTGTTAAGATTAAAACATGGCTGATAACATAATATGGGAAGAAAGGGTTTTATCTTCACATTCATCTCGATATTGTTCGTAAGCGTAATCTTGATAGCTTTTTTCATACAGGCTGCTAATACAACAAGGGCCAAGACTGAAGAAGCCCGTGTCAAGGTTGAAACAGTGAACACATTTCTTAAGTCTATTGAGAATATCTATCTCAATAGTGCAATGAAAGCAGCTTCTGGAAGGGCCTTTGATGCAATGACAGAATGCATAATTATACAAAGTGATGAACCATCAAAGAAGAACAAGCTTTTTGAAGAACCAAATACAGTTTTTACAAGCATTATCATAAATGGAGATCTAACCACTGCAACAAAAAATAAAGATAAAAAATCAAACAAATGTGACAATGTAATCCATAATGCAATGTCTAAAAACGGCATATATGACCCAAATGATCCTGAAAAACTTGTTATTATTTCCAACACATTAAAAGACTTGATTAAAGCAGCAGATAGCATCGGCTTGATTCTTGATTTTAATCCTGATCCAAATAAGAATTTGCCTGATTCTTATTCTATAACAATGACACAAACAGACCCATGGATAGTTAATGTGAGCATGCCTTTAAGCTTTAACCTAAAGACCGCAGATAGTACTGTAGAATGGCAGATTGATAATTTTCGGGTTAACTCAACAATCAGTATAATAGGATTAAAAGATCCCTTATATGCAGCCTCTGATGGAGAAAGAATACCTATCTCAAAATGGAATGGAGCAGCAACAGACTCAGATTTACAAAAGATTATAGATAACTCAATGTTTTATGATCCTATAGCTAATGGCAACAGCCTGACTGGAAATCTGCCTCCTTCTTTCATAGAGAGGTTCAATCAAGATAGATATAATAATGGGCAGCTTAAATGCAATAACATTGATGGATATTGTGGAATAGAAACATTAAGGAATCCGGGCACAGGCAAAAAGATCTGGGTTGATTATCTGCAGAATGTAGATCCTATACCTGTAGTAGAAGATGTATGCTTAAACACAGCATATGCTGTAAGGATAGATCAGCCTCGTAGAACAGCATATAACTGCCAAATCATATAGTTGTTGTTGTTGTTACAGGCTTTGAGATTAATCTTTGTCTTGCTAATATAGATCTTGCATTTTGGCTATCTGCTCCAAGCAAAGAAGAATCTGAAATAATTACATCTATATCATATTGCACAGGAACAAGTCCTGTTTTTGCAACAGGATTATTATAAACCAGGTCATTAAAAAAATCTACCGCATCCTGATTGTTCTGGTCATTTAAAATAGAAATTCCTTCAATAAGCAACAAGCTGCTATCCTTTATTTTTCCATCCCATACTTGAGAATCAATAGTTTGATATTTATTTGTTAAGTCAAGATCATCTATCTTAATATTGGTGAATATGTTCAGCAAATCCTCAGATACAAAAAATTCCTGGTGCAGCGAATGGCTTGAAACAAAAAAGCCATAAACCATGGCCAAGGTCAGCACAAACAATATCAGCCCCATAAAACTATCTAGAGAAAAGAAGAAACCTTCCTTTTTTCTTAAAGATTTTATTTTGCTTTCCACACACTTATCCCCATTCTGATAATTTCCCCTTTCCCATCACCATCCTCATCGTAATACACATATCTAAAAATATTAATTCTGTTATCCGCATCAATTGCACTAAGTATATTGCCAATTGTTACTGGAATTGGCTGAGGGGTGAGTTGCTTTCCATAATATTCCTCTCCTATGATATTCCCATCCTTGTCCTGCATATAAATAATGTAATCAACATTTGCTCCAAGCAATATCTTGGATTTTTTATAACCATCTACATTAGAGCCTCCTCCAGGGTTTTGGCATCCTGAAGACGGATTTCCAGGATCAAAAGGTGTGTTCACAAGAGTCTTAAAAGCATTAAAATTATTATTTATTATCTTTGAGTTCTGCACAAAACCAATTCTTCCATAACTTTGTTTGCACCATTCTAGGTTAGAAGGAAATTCTGCCCATAATCCTTTGCTCATTAAGCTATTTGAAATGTCAATGCCTTCACTCAGCAAGACTTTTATCTCTTTTTCCCTATCAACAATATCAACAATACTTCTGGCAAAAAGAACAGCAACTATCAGAATGACAAATAAAGCAATAAGCAGGTCAAGGTACCAGAACTGCCCTTTTTTTTCTATTAAGCATGTCATTTATAATTTAGAAGATATGCTGACAGAACCAGAGTTTGCTGTTGATATTCTGTCATTCTTTGCTTTATACCTTACTAGAACATTAGGGAACATTATCATGCCTTGTATAGGCTTATTGGCTTTGACTCTATATGATATCACTCTCTCTTCTGCAGGTCCCATGGTTTTTATATTCCACACCAGAAGATAGCCTTTTTCATCTTTCTTAGACGAAACAGGCATTACAGATCCATATGCATATGGTGCTTGCATTGATCTAGGCAGTCTGTCAATTACTCTTATGTCTTTTATCCTTCTTCTGCTTCTGTTCTTCAGGCTTATCAAAACTTTGGTTTCGACAATGCTATTCCCTTTTTTAACACTTAAGACCCTCTTGCCTACAGTCAGAGAGCCTCTTAAATATATCACTAACAAAATAATAACAATTAATGCGATTATTATAACAACTAGGTTTGTGTAATTAGTTCTCACATTTATTGTATAGCTTTCTGTTGGTTTTATCTGAAAATACCATTTATAAGTATAAACTCCGCTGCTTTTTTCAATAAAAGATGGTCCTGGATCAGTCGTGGTAAATAGCTTTTGCACTAATGAAAGTTTATGTAAGTACATTTCTTCGCTGTCGTCATTTCCATTGTTGATTCTTGTTATTGACAGTTGTTTAACCAGAAGACCAGATGTCTCTTTCTTGAGCTCTTGTACATTTTTCACACTCCCCACATCCATCTTTTTTATTTCATTTGCTATAATCTTGTTGTCATATGTTGCTATAAGATTTACATCATAAGAACCCTTAATTATGCCGTTTTGTACATCTGGGAAAAATTCAATTGCCTTTTTTCCATTCGGCTCTAAATCAACATAACCATCTAAACTAAATATTTTACTGTTAAGTTTAATATGTATATTTATCAAAGATAGTTTGACATTATTTTGAACCTCTAATTTTAAATTATTCTGTTTACCGGGAATTAAGCCTTCTGTGCTATAAACAAAATTTGTTGTGATCACATTGTTCAGGTCAACAACATTGATGACAACAGGATTAATATCTTTTATTTTTGGATCAATAACAGAATAAACCTTTAAGTTAACAGTATAAATTCCGGGCTTTATATTTTTTGGTGGTGTCAGCTCAACCATGATTGTCTTTGAGTTTTTAGAAGGTATCTCAAAGCTCTTTGTATTCCATTCCCATCCAAGATCAGATGGAATATATGAAATCATATCCGAAGAGATGCCGTTATTTGTGATATTAACCTCAAAAATAGCCTTCTCTCCCTGTCCGGGCAGTATAATATCTTTCACAGGAGATACTGATGCAGATATCTGGGCATTTACAAGACCAGAAAACAGTAAGACTAAGAAAATCAAACTCATAAAGAAGAAAATTTTTTTCATTATTACACCTCTCACTTTCTTATCATCAAAGCCTATATTTAAATGTTTTTATTATCATCACTTTCATGTTCTATAAGCCAAAACTGTCATAAACAAATAAGTTATTGCTTTGTCTTATGGAAAATCAAACATCTCTTATTTCTGTACATAGCTTTTCTATTTTGTTCATTACGTCATCTGCTATAAATTTTGTTATTCTTCGGTTATTTTGTTTGTCATAATACTTTTCATAATACACAGGTTTGCCGACATGGATTTTTATTCTCGGAATCTTTTGGTAGATGTTTTTCCCTTTTGGCAATATGCCATATGTATTGACTAAACCAACAGGAATTATAGGAGTTCTGCTTTCTAATGCTATTCTCGCCACTCCTCTATGCGCTTCTGTTATTTTTTCACCACCCTTTACAGTACCTTCAGGGAAGATAGCAAATAATCTTCCATCTTTTAATAGTTTTATGGCTTTTCTTATAGCAGGTCCTGATTTTTTTTGCCCTTGTATCACGGGTATCTGGTTAGTCCATCTTAGGATCCATTTTACCATGGCAGGAGCATTTTTGCCGTAATAATATGCATCGTGCAGACAGAAATAATAAATCCTTCTTCTTGTTGTCATACACAAAAAAATAGGGTCAGAGACGTCGCTGTGATTAGCAGCAATAATCGCAGCTCCTTTCTTAGGGATGTTTTCTTTTCCTATTATCTTTGGCCTAAAGATAATGCCGTTTACTATAATATTCAATATCCACAATAGATAATATAACATATTCATAAAAAATTAATTCTTTATATAAATTTTACCCTAGATTATTATTCACAATACAAAAAATGCTTGCTTAGGTATTTATCATAACTCTGATATAGGTAAGCTTGCACAGAACATTATAAAAAATAAACTGGCCAAAATTATAAGGACGCATACAAATATATCTCTGAAAAATATCTTTGATGCAATAGCTTTATAAATATTTTTAATCACCTATTCTTCACCCATATGCACTACAGATATGTAGGAGGGAATATGTTAGACAAGACAAAAATATCAGATACATTAAATATTGTAAGAGAGCTGTCAAAGAAAAGAAAGTTTGACCAATCAGTTGATTTAGTTCTAAATCTAATAGACATAAATCCAAAGAAACAGGAAGATGCTGTAGACATATTTGTAATTTTGCCAATACATAGGAAAAAAACAGTCAGAATATGTGCATTAATAGACAAAAATCTCATAGAAAAAGCGAAAATATTTGACAGGGTCATTATAAAAGAAGATTTACAGAAGCTAGCAAAAAAAGAGATTAAAGAAATATCAAAGTTATACAACTTCTTTGTAGCGCAGATTACAATGATGCCTGCAGTAGCATCTGCTTTTGGTAAGATATTAGGCCCATTAGGAAAAATGCCTTCGCCAAAAATAGGTTGTGTAATAACTCCTGAATCAGATCTGGAAGATTTGAAAAGAAGGCTACAGAAGATAATAAGGATAAGAACAAGAAATGAGCCTATAATAAAGGCGTCTGTAGGTGTTGAGTCTATGAAAGATGAAGAATTAATAGAGAATATTTCAGCAATCTACTCAGGTCTTATCGGTGCTCTACCCCAGGAAGAGCGTAATATAAAAAATATAGGCTTGAAGCTTACGATGGGACCATTGGTTAAGATAGGTTCTAAAAAAGAAGATGTAATAAAAGAGCTTGACCAGAAAAATTTAAAGAAGAAAAAAATGAAGGATACAGGTTTAGAAAAAAAGAAATCTGAGAAAGAAACAAAAAAACCGAAGAAAGATAAAACATCAGGGAAAAAAGAAGAAACTAAAAAATGAAATCACAAGCTCATATATCAAAAAAGAAGACAGTAGAGGTTAATCTGATTAAGGAGAATCTTGATAAACATAAGGTCATTTTAATAGCAGACTTAACAGGCTTGCCAAGCGCTCAGCTACAATCATTAAAATCAAAGATAAAAGACAGAGCATTAATCAGAGTAACAAAAAAAAGATTGATAAAGCTGGCAATATCTGGAGCCAAGAACAAGAGTTTGACAATGTTGTTGCCCTATCTGGATAACTGCATTCCTGCGTTGATATTTACAGATGAAGATTCATTTAAGCTGTATAAATTCATAATAAAAAATAAGTCTAGCGCCTTTGCTAAGCCGGGACAGGTATCTCCTATAGATATAATAATACAGGCAGGTCCTACCAATTTTCCCCCTGGGCCAATCATAGGGGAACTAGGCCAGGCAGGAATAATTGCAGCAGTGGAATCAGGAAAGGTGACAATAAAGAAGGAAACAAAATTAGTGAAGAAGGGAGATGTAATAAATAACAAGGTTGCAGATGTCTTGGTAAAGTTAGGAATAGAACCAATTGAGATAGGCCTTAACATAGTTGCTTCATTCCAGGATGGTGTGCTGTATAGTAAGGATATACTCAGCATTGATGAAGAGACATATATCAACAACATTAAATTAAGTTATCTGGAAGCATTCGGCTTGGCTATTAGCTTAGGTTATGTAACAAAAGATAATATAAAGCTGTTAATAAAAAAATGTGCAGCAGAAGCAAAGATATTCTCAAAAAAACAAAACATATTCACCAGTGACACAGTAATAGAGGAGCTGCAGAGAGCAGAAATAGAACTTAAAGTTATGGAAGAAAAAGCTCCCGGATTAAAGGATATCAAGACAACAAAAGTATATCATGCTGAAAGAGAGATTAAAAAACAGACGAATGAAAAAGTAAAAGAAACACAGGTAGAGAATACAGTGTTACATACAGTGCCACATTTAAGAGAAGATGAAACTGAACAAGAGGAAGTGGAAAGAAAACAAAAGAAAGAAGTCAACAGGGATCAGATAGGATACACTGAAGATAATGTAAAGGCTGCTCAAGACATATTGTCAAGGTTACAAGACGAGAAAGCTAAAAAAATGAAGATAAGGGGAGATAAGAAAGGTTTTTGGGACTAACTTATATAACAGGAGGTTAAAATGGAATACATACATGCAGTACTATTGCTTAACAAACTCGGAAAGGAGATAAATGAAGCTAGTATCAAGAAAGTTTTAGAGGCAGCAGGAGCCCATCCTGATGAAGGCAGAATAAAAGCATTACTGTCTGCGATAGAAGGAGTAAATATAACAGAGGTAATAAAAGAAGCCTCAGTTCCAGTTGCAGCACCAGTTGCGCAGAGTGCAACATCTGCAAAAGAAGATAAAAAAGAAGAAAGGAAGGAAGAAAAGAAAGCTGAGGAGAATGTATCAGGCTTGGCATCATTATTCGGCTAAGCCGATTTACTTCTTTTTTTCCAAACTTTTTTATATTTGTTTCAAATCATATTCAGATTAAAATGGAGAACAATATCCTGATAGAAAAAATAAGAAAATTAAGAGATGATATTGCTAAGATAAAACAAGACCTAAACAGGTTGAACAAGGAGAAAAAAGAGCAATATGAGGCAAAAAATTCAGTAAATAATTTAATAGCAGAACAAATAAGGAATTTTAAGGCAATTAAAGATTCATTAAATAAAGATAATATTTCTTTGCACGAAATTAAGAAGGAGATAGCAGAATACAATCAGAATATAAGGGATTTTATATCAAAGATAAAAGAGCAGAACTTAATAAAACAAGAGCTGCAAAAAAAACACGGCAAAGACTTTGATCCAATAAGTTTGAAACTGCTTGCCGAGAGGCTAGAGCAAAAAATAGAAACAGAAGCCCTTAAAGTAGACAAAGAGAAAGAACTGATGAAAAAGATAAAAGAGATAAAGAAAAAACTAAAGCAAGGCTCTGAGCTGTTAAATATTTACATATCTATCAACAAACTTTCAAAAGAAATTGATGAATCTAGGAAAAAACATAAGGAAAGCACGGTAAAACTGCAGGATATACTAAAAAACATAGATTACACCGAGTTAAAAGATATAACAAAAGAGATAGAAGAAAGCAAGAGGAAAAGAGAAGAGTTAAACAATAAGATAGGCAATATAAAAGACCTGATCTCAAAAGATATGATGGGCATAAGGGTAAAGGTTATAGAAATATCAAAGATAAACAGAGAACTAAACTCAATTAAGGAAAACGTAGACAAAGAAAAGAGATTAAAAGATCAGAGCATAATCATGGATAAGCTCAAGCTTGTAGAAGAAAAGATTAAGAAAGGCGAAAAACTGACTAATGATGATATCCAGATATATCAGTATAATACAGAAAAAGAATAAGGATAATAAACACTAAGATTTTATTAAAAGAATGAATATTGAAAAAAGAGGTGGTAATAGCATAGTAAATATATTTCTAACAATAAATCATTCATCTATCTATAAATATTTCTACACTGCTTTTACATATATAAAAATAAAAATGAAAAAACATAACAAAAAAGACATGATCAAAAAAAAATTATCGATGTCGTTTGTATTTTTGATGTTTCTGTTATTCCTGTTTTCAATACTCTTTTCAGAGAATGTTAAATCTCTTGAAAGACAGGAGCTTAATTACTATGACAGCATAAAAGTAAATATTTCTATAGGATCAAAAGTAATCATACTTCCTTCTTCCAGTGATTATGTTATAGATAATTTCATTGCCAATCTTAGCATATTTCCAAGAACCTCTGCATCAGATGATCAGACAAATATAAACAAAGTAATATCATCATCACCCAAAGCAAGCATATCAGAGGATTCGTCTTCTGTAGAATATACATGGAGCAAACCAAAAGAAAAAGAATTACTCTATTCATACAATGCAGAAGTTGATTCCAGGATAAAATTCCCGAAAGTTAAGGAAAAAGTCCAGTTTCCAATAAAGCAGGATACTCTTCCTGAGGATATTAAAGTGTATATAAAATCAGACGAATTCATAAATTCAGATGATCCAGAAATAGTGGCGCTGGCAAATAAGATAGCTGAAGGTTCTGATGATCTCTACGATGTAGTCTTCAAGGTGTCAAAATGGACCAATGACAACATAAATTATTCATTGGAAACGCTTACTGCAGAGCTGCAGCAAAGCTCTACATGGGTCCTGCAAAACAAAAAAGGTGTCTGCGATGAATTGACAGTGTTAACAATAGCAATGCTAAGATCCATGGGCATTCCAACAAGGTTTGTTTCAGGATCTTCATATACAAATGTAATAGGTGATTTTGGGAACCATGCATGGCTGGAATCTTATTTTCCACAATATGGCTGGCTGCCTTTTGATCCCACTTATGGTCAATATGGCTTTGTAGATGCTACACACATCAAGTTCAGATCATCAAGTGCAGCAAAAGAAGGTGCAGTGAATTATGCATGGCGCTCCAAAAATGTTGATATAAAACCAGAGAAATTAAAGATAAATGTAACAACTCTGGAAAAAGGAAAAAAATTAGCCCCACTACTGAACATAAAGATAAATCTGCTAAAAAATAAAATATCTGGTGGCAGTTATGTTCCTGTAGAGATCATACTGGAAAATGCAAACGATTTTTATGTTCCTGTATCATTACACATAACAAAAGCTCCGACGCAGGTTTTTGACAATAAGATAGAGTTGTTGCTCAAGCCATTACAGACAAAAAAAGAGTATCTTATTGTAAATATCCCTGAAGATATAAAAGACGGATTTGTATACACATCAACAATAGAAATGGTTGATTATTTCGGTAGTAAAGCAGAAGCTGATGTTGAGTTTTCTAAAGGATATGACATATATCCGAGAAATAAAGCTGAAGAAATGGTAAAAAGCTTAACAGAAGAAGAGAAGAAGATCTATTCGAGGGATGTTGATTTAGACTGTAAAGCTCCAAAAGAAATATACTACAGATATGAAAATACAGGAAATTTAAAATGCATAATAGTAAATAAGGGCAACACAAATCTGGAAGACATAAATGTATGTCTCGAAGATAACTGTAAAAAGATAAATATCCCAATAAGCAGATCGGAGAACATTGATTTTGTTTTTCCAATAGTAAACTCTAAGGATTTAAAGATAACAGCAGAGAACAGTGAAACACTGAAGCATTCGTTTGTACCTATTAAAGTCTTTGAAAGTCCAAATCTAATAATAACAGAAATGAACTATCCTGAAACAGTCAGGTATAGGGAAAACAATAAAATCTTGTTCAGCCTCAAAACAGATGCCGCGGTGGTCAACATTACAATAAGTGTTGATAAGAAAAATGTCTTCAACATTCAGGATTTCCAGGACGAGCATGAGTTCAGGATACCTTTTGAGGGATCATATTTTTTCAACAAAAAATCGAAGATTGTAATCCTGTATAAAGATACAAACGGCAAGGACTATTATCTGGAAAGCCCAATAAATATTAATGTTAAGGATGTACCATTTATCAATAGGGTTATGGCAAAATTTTTTAATATATTTAAGAGAAGCTAAACAGCTAAACTAAGCTTTTTATTAAATCAGCCTTTGTAATCAGACCTGAAATGGTTTCTTTATTTTTTACCAGTACAATCGGATAATACATTAATAATTGCCTTATAACCTCAATTTTGGTATCAACTGATATTAATGGTGGGGAATTATCCATCAAGTCCCTTGCCCTTAATTTTTTTATCTCATTCAGATTTTTGCTTAATATAGATGATTCAGAAACAAGGCCAACAACATGCCCATTGTTGATAACAGGCAATTGTGATATCTTATGCTTGTTCATTATCTTTATAATATCAGAAATCTTTTCATTTTCATTTATAGATATTACATTCTTATTCATGAAATCCCTTGCTTCTTTTTCATGGCTTCTTGTTAAATCATTAAGGGCATTTTCTATCTTTTTAACTTTAGTATATGTTGGGTCTAACCTTCCAGATTCTATCTTAGCTATCATGCTCTGGCTTACTCCAGCTTTTTGTGCAAACTGAAACTGTGTTAAGTTTACCTGTTTTCTTATTTTTTTTAGTTGCGTAATGTCAAATACCATGTTATTTGTAAAATCTTAATACTTATAAATATTCCCATAAGAATATTTTTGTCAGAAATTTATTTTAAACACTATTCTCCTTTGTTTTTTATGGCAAATGTAATAAATGTTAAATCTATTTATGATAAAGGAGAATACATAGCTCTTGCTAAAAATTGGTTATGTAAGCAAAAACCTAGCGAGGAATCCTTAAAAACACTGGAATATAAGATTACCCAAATAGAAAAAGAAGCAGGAATTAAAGTAGACTCTCAAAGTATAATTCATGAATTTGAATTAGAACAAGATGCTCGGTCAGTATCTAAAGAAGCAAAAAAACAAAAGTATGAGGTTATTGTGTACAGAAGACAATATACTCGAGGACTTGGGGCAACTAAAACATTATATCCGGAAGTAGACGAGGTATTAACATGCGATTATACATTATTTGGAGATCCAAATGCTTTTGATTGGACATATTTTTTTAAGCAAAGAAAAAATCCAGGATCAGCAAGAATATATCTTAAGAGACAGTTAGGAGAACTAAATAAGAATATAGCAGAATATTTTGAAGCAAAGAAGTCAAAAGGAATTGGTCAAATTGATTCTAAATTTGGCTATCATATAATTGATTATTCAAATCATATTAAAGATAGATTAGAAGAAGATCTTAGAATTTCATTGGGAAATGAAAATTCACAACAAATAGAAGGATATCTGTTAAATGAATCTATAAAAGAGTTTAGAACTAGAGAAAAGGATACACCACTTGCCCATAATTTATTATTTTGGAAAATGACTGCAAGAGAGCAGTTTATTGTTCTTGGGAGAGATTATAGATTATTGGAAGCTATTAATCTTATTTTTGAAAAAAGGAATACACATGACCAATTTAAAAATAAATTTGTCAAAATAGCAGATATTATCATAAATGGAAAAGATGATTTAATAATAAATGATAAATTCACTCCGCTTTTAGAGCAGGTATCTGAAGATATTGCTAGAAAAAAATCAGATGTTATGATTTCTCATGGTTTATATACAGAAGCAATAGAGCTTGCAAAATCTGAGGGAAGAAGCGATTTATTAAGAGAGTCTCTGTTGAAATTTACTGAATACAGGACATCTAGAAAAGAAAATTTGCAGATTAATTTAAATCCAGTTGGTTTAAACACGTTTGAAACTTTCTGCAAAATAGGAGATATTGGGGGTGCTAAGGAAGCATATTTTATGACAGAAGGAAAACATGGCGATGCTTTCTATTGGTGGGTTTTAAATAAGCGCTATGAAAAGAATTTCGAAGATGAAATAAAACAAGCTAAAGAATTATTTTCCAAAAGACAGAGAATAATTGACCTGCTGTCAGAAGAGCTTAAAGAACAGCTTTTCTATAGTCTGGTAAATAAGCTTTACGAGGAAAAAGATAAGACAAAGGCACTTGCAAGAGCAGAGATTTTATCTAAAGAATTTAGTAAAGAAATCCCATTGGAATTAGTATCAAGATCTGCATTAGATATTCTAGATAAATCACATAAAAGGGAGGATATAGAAAAATTCCTAGATCTAGAAAGCAATTTAGTATCAAGATTGTCAGGAAACTCGAAAATCATTGATAAATTAAAAAAAAGAATAGAAGATGGAATTGATTCTATTGCAGACAAATACCCCTTTGAAGATAGTTTTTATGCATTAAACGAACAAATATGGGCTGTAAGAGAGTATGTTAGATTCTCTAAATGCATTGGTCTTCCATATCCTAATCAACCCTATGAAAGAAGCTTGTTTCAGTCTATAAAAAAAATTTTCAGTGACGTTGAGACAAGTTTATCTAATTCAGATGATTGGAATTATGAAAAATTTGATTCTAAGATTGAGGATGTAGAATCTGCATTATCAAAAATTGAATGGATATTAGATGTGCAAGAAGATAAAGAAGACATAAAAATTGCCCACATACTTGGGGGAAAAGGAAACAGAATTATATGGGATGTAAAAACCAAGAAGAGATTAAAAAAGATACTAGCTGAAAAAAAAGAAAAATTAAAGGATATTTTTAAGTAAATTAATGCGTTTGTTAAGAAAATTAAATAAACAAAATGACAGATAAAAAATACGAATCAAAAATAGAATTTTTAGAAAATAATATACTAGAAATAGAAGTAACATATGAGGTTCCAATCACAAGAAAAGATGTAGAATCTTTACTAAGATATTTCCAATATAGATTTTCTCAAAAAACAGGAAAACAAGTTCCGATTGAAGAAATAGAAGTTAGTCCAAAAGAAGGAGAATTAAGACAAGAAACAACATCATTTAGAGTTAATAATTTAACAGATTCGTTATATTTAGGTTTAAAATATCTACATATCCAAGCGCCTTATGTTTTACCAAATTTAATTGATGATTTAAGAAAATATATAGAAGAATCAGATATTGGTCCAGATAAAGCTGATATTGTTATAACTACAATTCAGAAACTTGAGGAAATAGTAGGAGATAAAGAAAATTATTAAAATACAATAATTTTGGAAGGAATAATCTAATTGAGCTTAAGGGAGAATTTAAAAAATTAGGTTTGAAACTTTCCGGAAATTAATATTACAAATAAGAAGAACAGAAATGGGAAAATCATTCTACTGAGGATTAAAATAATTTACACTACAAAAATAAAGAAATATTAAAAATGTAGGGGTAACACTAATAACTTTTAGCAACATATACAATATGGCTCGCTTTTTCCCCACATACTATACATTTCAATCCTTCTTTAACATTATCTTCTTTTGGATATAAAACACCACAAACATTTGCTGTTGTATCTTGTTTTAATTTCTCAGCACATTCCGCTCCATCCATTTTAATAGAACAAAAAGGAACTTTAACAAAACCTCTGTATTCCTTAATTATTTTTTTTAATTCCACATATGAATTAGCAGATTTCATTTTATTTTTAAAATATAAATCAGCATTTTCTTTTATTTCTTCATCTATTGATTTGGAGTATTTTTCAATTTCTTTTTTTAAATCTTTTAGTTTAAAATTTATTTTATTTTTATTAATCCTTAAGACTAAGGTAATTTTATCTTCTTTTACCTCTTTTGGTCCTATTTCTATCCTAATAGGAACACCCCTTAACTCCCATTCATTAAACTTATATCCGGCAGAATTTTCACTATTATCGAATTTAACTCGATATTTATTTAATCTATTTTTTATCTCTTCACATCTCTTAATGACTAATTTATTATCTTTGTCAGAAAAGAGAATAGGGATTATAACTACCTGTATTGGCGCTATATCAAATGGTAAAATTAAACCTTTATCATCACCATGTATTCCAATTAAAGCTGCTGTAGTTCTCCATATTCCTGGACCAAAACAGGTTTGCCATGCATATTCCATCTCTTCATTCTCTTTCATAACTTTAATATCAAATGCTTTAGCAAAATTCCTTCCAAGATCATGTGTGGAAGCTAATTGATTTCTCTTACCATCCGGCATTATTGTATCTGGCGTAAATGTATCATCAGCACCTTTAAATTTATCCCATTGCGGTCTTTTAAAATATAAAAATGGTACTTTCAGCTTATCATAAATAATTTTTTTACAAATCATCAAATCTGTTTCAATCTGTTTTAATGCCTCTTCATGAGTATTAAAAACATCATGGGTTTCAAAAAATAAAAATTCCCTACCTCGTAAAAAAGGTCTAGTAGTCATTTCGTTTCTGAAAACAGATATTCTTGACTGATAACCTTTAAAAGGTAAATCTTTATGGCTTCTGAACCATATGCTGTATAAAGGATAAATTTGAGCTTCTCCAGTTGGTCTTAAAGCAAATCTTTCTTCTAGTTTTTTATCTCCAGCTTCGCTTACCCAAAATACCTCTGGAGTAAAACCAGCATGTTCTTTTTCTTTTCTCAGATTCTCTTCCTTTACAACACTAGGGAATAAAAAGGCTACATGTCCGTTATTTTCTATTTCTTTTTCTAAATATTCATAAATCTTTTTAATAATAAAGAATCCAAATGGTCTATGTACAATAAAACCCTGTATACCAAACCTTATATCAGCTAATTCAGCCTTTTGTACAACTTGAGTATACCATTCACTAAAATCCTGGTCTTTCTTTACTGTTATTCCTTTCTTCTCTTCTTTAATCATTGAATAATAATCAATGATATTATATTTAAATATTGCTAATCATTAAAATAGCTATAAAAGACAAAAAAATAAAAATAAATAAAGAACAGAAAAAAATTGCCAAAGAAATGATTCGGCTAGAAAAAAGGTTTAAGATAAATAGCCAGAAATCTAGCTCAGCTTTGCTGAACGATCACTCTTTAGGGTACGAGAGGACGTCACTTTAGGTTTTAAAAGATATAAAAGCAAAGATAAATTATATAATAGATTTAAATAATTATCTGAGGTTGCCAGGATTTGAACCTGGATCTCAAGCCCCCGAAGCTCGAATAATAACCAAGTTATAACACAACCCCTTAGGTTTTCCTGCAAATCAATAGCATATGCAAGCTCATATCAACAACAGAAGGATGAGTACACAACATGTAATGTGCATTAATCCAGTTTTTCCAGGCTTTACGATCTTGACTAAGCTTGTTTATGCCTTCCGGTGAAGCACTGCCCAAGCCTTCAAGGCCAACAGCTTCTAAAATTTCTACATTTTTGAATTTAGATAGTAAACTTTTCATTTCTTCCAATGTGAAAAAGTGACAGTAGTATTTGCCATGCCATTTATAATCTTCTCCTAAAGAAATAAATCTTTGAAAATGCTGTTTGACTTTTATCTCTTTTGACCATTTGGTTGGTGCTTGTGATAATGTTCCGATCTTGCTCATTACAGAGATAAAAATAAATGAATTTTTCTTAGAAACTCTGACAAGTTCACTAACACCCTTTATTCTTTTACCTTCTTCTGATATATGGGACAGAGGTCCTCCTAAACAAATAACAGAATCGAAACATTCATCAGGAAACACGGACAAATCAGTTACTGAACCGTTGAAAACACCTTTTATATTGTTTTGAACTTTAGCCAGTTTAATCTTTTTTTTGGCAAAATCTGTATTGTTCTTGACAAGGTCTAGTAGTGTAACATTATACCCTGATTTAGCAAGCTCTATTGCATATCTTCCAGGACCACCCCCGGCATCTAATATGCTTCCTTTCTTTTGTAGATATTTCTTCAAAAAATAAAGAGTTGTCTGGAATTCCAGATTATGGAAGGAATCTTTAACCAACCTTTTCCATTCACGTTTTACCTGTCTCGAATATACATCCTTTGTTAAAATTTCTGATTTGTCTTTTTCCATTTTAGCTTTAGAGATGAGCCTGCTCGGATTTGAACCGAGATCAACGGGTGTCTCCTGGACAGGCATTCGAAGCCCGATGTACTTTCCAGGTTATACTACAGGCCCATAAATGTATGTTAAGGCATGGTATTTATAAAAATTAGCTATTACTATTTTTTTTAAAGGATTTAAGACATTTGCTAATCTTCGGCAATATAATTAACATAATATACTTAGCATGATTTAGTATAAGATTTATCACAAGACATGACAATTTGAAAGTCATAGCAAAAGGCTTTTATATCAAAAATATATCTATTTCATAATGAAAAGCTCAAAAAACTGGACGATATTCTTATCGTTTGTGTTAGTACTCATAATCTTTTTTTTATTAGGTGTGGACATATTTTCTTATTTACCATACACTTCAACTTTTGCAAGGGAATACACGATATTGAAAAAAGTGGTAAACACAGTAATAATAATAACTCTGGCAATATTGTTCATGGAGATAACAAGTGGTATGATAAGGAGATACTTACAACATAGACTAGACAGTTCAGAGCTTAAGCTGATATTATCAGTATACAGGTATGCTATGATATCACTGCTTATAGCAATCGGTCTGATAATATTGTACAGGAAGTTCAGTACAATAATCCTTTCAGTCAGCATAATCGGTTTTGGTCTGACTTTATCATTGCAAAAACCAATAATCAACTTCGTCGGCTGGATTTCAATAATAATAGGCAAGCCGTTCAGGATAGGGGACAGGATATCAATCGGCCATTCCAGTGCAGCAGGATTGAAGGGTGTTGTTTATAACATTACACCCATGTACACCAGCCTAGCAGAGCTGGATGAGAATCTTGAACCTGCTGGAAAATCAATTAATGTACCAAATGAGCAGATTTTCACACAGCCTATAATAAACATGACAAAAGGCTCAGGATACATCTGGGATGAACTAAAAATAAAAGTAAGCCAGTCAACAGATTACAATGAACTGAAAAAGGTAATGCTTGATGTAGCAAATAAAACAATAGGGAAAGAGATGAAGAAAGTTCTTGCAGACCTGAAATCAAAAGAAGCTATAAACAGGAATGATGCATCAGATACACCAGTAGTAAGATATGATGTAACAGCATCCTCAATAGCTTTATCTCTGAGATATATGGTAAACGCTACAAAAAAAAGAGAGATAAAAAGCAGTATAACTGAAAAACTTATCGAAGAGCTTAAAAGAAGGAATATAACCCTTAAAGAGTAATATTATTTTTTGATTAATCTTTTCAATAATTCCCTGACCAGTTCAGGATCTGCTGTTTTTCTAGTCAATGACATAACTTTTCCAGCAAGGAAATTAAATGCCTTCTCTTGGCCTTTCCTATAGTCTTCAACAGCGTTCTTGTTCTCTTTTATAACTTTCAGGCAAATACCTTCAACCATATCAACATCGCTGGTCATTGCTAATTTGGATTTTTCAACATATTCTTTCGGCGAAAATGATTTTTCAATTAGTTTGATTAAGATTTCCTTGGCAGTGTTATCAGTAATTTTTTTATCTTGCAATAATATCATCAGCTCTAAAACATGATTCTTATCAAGGTTAATTTCTTCAATGGTTTTTTTGCTTAGGTTCAGCTGCCTCATCAAGTCTCTTCTTAGCCATCTTGCAACTAAAGTAGGATCGACTTTCGCAGCACAATATTCAAATAGCTCAGCAAATTTGGGATCATATGCAATTACTTCAGCATCATCCTTGTTAATTTTATACTCTATTATATATCTATTAACTTTATTGAAAGCCAATTCTGGAATTTCTTTGTTTATCTCATCTATCATTTCTTGAGTTATTTCAGTTTTTATTAAATCAGTATCTATGATGAATCCATAATCAGCCTCGGTTTCTTTAGTTCTTAGCAAATATGTTCCTTTCTTCTCAGAATCCCACCCTCTGGTTTCCTGAATTTCTGGTGGATTACTTCCTTGTCTTTTAATCTCATAGTTTAAAGCATCTTCCACATCTTTAAAACTTGTAATATTCTTTATCTCAACTCTAGCGCCTTGCGTAGAAATGTTTGCATCTACTCTTAAGCTTCCTTCTAACCCAGAATCAAAAACTTTAAGGTAATTCTCTAAGATAATACTCATCCTCTGCAAAAATATCCTAACTTCTCTTGTTGTAGTAAAATCTGGTTCTGTGACAATTTCACATAAAGGAATCCCTGCTCTATTATAATCAATTAGAACATAACTTGCCTTACTTATGTCTTTACCAGAATGCACCAGTCTTCCAGGATCTTCCTCAAGGTTAATTCTTCTAATTCTAATCTTTCTTGCTTCAATATCCATATATCCTTCTCCGGCCAAGGAAATTTCATATTGTGTTCTTTGATAATTATTAACTAAATCATTGTAGAAATAATTTTTTCTTGAAAAATAAAACTCCCTTGGTAGTTTACAATTTAACGCAAGAGCTATTTTTATTCCTTTATATACAGATTCTTTATTTAAAACTGGTTTTGCTCCAGGATACCCGAGGCATGTTGGGCAAATTCTTGTATTTGGACCTTCATTTCCTCTAGTTGGGCAAGAGCAAAAGAGTTTACTATTCGTTAACAGCTGGACATGGCATTCGATTCCTATTTTTAGCATTTTATTTATTATTCTAAACTCTCAAGACCATACAATTTATTTTCATTCAAGTGATCAGCAGTAAACATAATTCCAACAGGCATCTTATCAACATATCCTCCATTTACATTTAAATGAGGTAACCCAGCTAAGTTCGCTCCGACAGTCAGGATATCCATCATATAATTCTGCAAGGGAGTTAATTTCCCAACTTCATTAAATTTAGGAGCAATAACAGGCATTGTCGGGCTGATTAATAAATCAACATGTTTGAATGCTCTCTTATACTCCTCAATAATTAATCTTCTAACCTTCATTGCTTTTAAATAATAAGCTTCTCTATAACCGGCCATTCTTGCAAATGTTCCAATAATAATTCTTCTCTTAGCTTCTTTTCCAAAATTTTCACTTCTTATCTTACTGAAGTATTCATTGAAATTCCCTTTTAAAGGTTCTTCAATTCCATATCTTAAACCACAATACTTAGCTAAATTTGTGCTTGCCTCAGACATTGCAAGAATATAATAACAGGCAATACCATATTTTTTAACCAAGGGAAGGGAAATTTTCTGGTAATAAAGATCATTCTTATGCAGGTAATCATACATTTTGTCCTTTATCTTATCATCAACATCCAAGCTTTCCTCAATGATTCCTATTCTTCCAACTTTGTCTTCTTTCTTGATTTCCTGCCTTAAAGAAGTAGAGTCTTTTTCATCATAACCGGAGATCACATCCATGACTAGCTTACAATCATTTGTTGTTTTTCCTATTACACCTATCTTGTCCAGGCTGTTGGCATAATCTATTAACCCATATCTTGAAACTAATCCGTATGTGGGCGTTAACCCGGAAACACCGCAGAAAGAAGCAGGGCATGCTATACTTCCTCCAGTGGATTCAGCAATTGCAACATGGGGGTTTTTTGTTATTCTTGTAAATCCAGCAGCTCCGCCAGATGATCCTCCAGTAACTCTTTTCTTGTCTATTGGATTTTTAGGAATTCTCTTACCAATACCGACATTTACATTAAAGCTTCCAAAACCAAACTCATCCTGGTTAGTTTTTCCTATGATTACAGCACCTTCATTTATCAGATGCTTGACAGCAGTTGCATTGAATAATGGCCTGTAATTGCTTAGTATTTTGCTTCCAGCAGTGCTTTCAACATCTTTTACACATATGCAGTCTTTAATAGAGACAGGCAAACCAGTTAACCTACCTTTTGGATCATTATCAGCCTTTTCAGAAAGTTCCAAAGCCAGGTCTTCGCTTATGACATTAAAATAGTTATAATCTTTGTTTATTCTTTTAGCTTCTTTCAAGATATTTTTTGTTGTTTTGATAGCAGATATCTTTCCATCTTTCACATCTTTTATGTAATTTTGTATACCCATCTATATCACTCTCGGCCCTTTGAAAAATCCATCTTTTTTGTTCTTGACATCTCTAAAAACATCTTCTTGATTCAGGCATTTCTTAACATTATCCTCTCTCAATATATTCTTTATATCAATTGGCTGAAAGGCAGGTTCAGTATATCCTGTGTTTATACTGTTTAATGCAGAAAAATACGACAAGACTTCTTCAAGCTGCGGCAACAATTCCTTAATCTCACTCTCACTTAATTTTATCCTTGCATTCTTTGCAACCATCAGTAAAATATCCCTGTTTATTTCCATAAGACATTCCACAAGTTGTTTCATTATATAAAATTATTCATAAACCAATGAATACAGCCGGGCAAGGCAGAATAAAACAATTTTTAATTTTTACATTTCATAATGGCTAGCAGATAGATTTTGTGCAGTTTTAAGATATATGCCATATAAAATTAGTTTTATCAGCCAATAAAAAGATATTTAAATATTACTGATATAATTATTACATGGTATTATCAGAAGAAAAAGCCAATGAAATAAAGGAAAGCTTTAGAAGAGAATTTCTAAGTGACCTAGATTATTTAGTGTTAAGTATAAACAGATCAAAAGAAACTGAAACCAGTCTTATTGGCGATTATTACCTTCGTTTATCTTTATATAGAGATTCACCAACTGAAATCCCTGAAACATATAAAGGTATGAAGGTTTTTTACAGCGTTCTTGATGATATATCTTTTGCTTAGCATAGTTTTCTATTAACGAGATTTATCAGCCAACTCCAGCTTAATGTTCAGCTCTTTTAGCTGTTTGTCATCAACATCACTTGGAGATCCATCCATAGGGCATTGGGCATTCTTGTTTTTTGAGGTAACCTTATTTTGGGATAAGGCAAGTAAAATTTAGAACCATTAATTATATAAAGAAAGTCATATAACGTAACATCATTAATAAAATGATAAGAGCAAGACACAAGATAAATAAGGAATTAACAGCTAAAATAGTCCCAATATTAAAAAGGCACGGAATAAAAAAAGCTGGAATTTTTGGAAGTTATGCAAGGGAAGACTATAACAAGAGAAGTGATGTTGATATATTAATAGAATTTAATGGTAGCCTATTAACATTAGTGGGTATAGAACTTGAACTAAAAAAATCTTTAAAAAGAAATGTAGATTTATTAACATACAGAGGAATAAACCATCTATTAAAAAAGAGAATACTAAAAGAGGAAATACAAATTTTATGAAAAAAGAACCGATATTCTTTATTCAGCATATTACTGAGAGTATAGGCAATATTGAATCATTTATGAAGAATATTACAAAATCTTCCTTTTTAAAAAACAAAGAAAAACAGAATGCAGTTCTTAGAGAGATAGAAATTATAGGGGAAGCAGTAAAAAATTTGCCTCTTGAGTTTACAGTTAAATATTCACATATTGAATGGAATAAAATAGCAGGTGCTAGAGATAAAATAATACATCATTATTTTGGAATCGATATAAATATAATCTGGAAAATGATTAAGGAAGACATTCCTACTTTGAAGGAAAATATGCTAAGTATTAAGAAACTATTAAACGAGAAAAAAAATTAAAAGAACGTCTTATTTCCTACCCAACTCCAGCTTAATGTTCAGCTCTTTTAGCTGTTTGTCATCAACATCACTTGGAGATCCATCCATAGGGCATTGGGCATTCTTGTTTTTAGGGAATACAATTACCTCTCTGATATCAGTATACCCTAACATTAATGCTATTAACCTGTCTAAGCCTAAGCCAAAGCCAGCATGTCTGGGACTGCCGTAGCGATAAGCTTCCATTAGAAACCCGAATTTTTTCCATGCATCATCTTTCGATATTCCAATAACGTTTAAGACTTTTTCCTGTAATTCAGGTATGTTATTACGTATGCTTCCAGAAAATAATTCACATCCATTCAGTACAAAATCATATTGGTACGAAGAAACACTTCCGGGGTCATCCTCTAGTTTATCCCAGTATTTTTCTTTTGGTAGTGTGAAAGGATTGTGTGTAGCGTCCCATGATTCTGTTTCCTCATTAAACTCAAATAAAGGAAAATCAGTTACAAAACAAAATTGCCACTCATCTTTTCTAATCCTATTCAAATCTTTAGCCAATTTTTGTCTTACCTTGTCTAAAATAGAATTTGCTTTCTTAGGTGTTTCAGCTGTAAACAATAATAAATCGTTATCTTTTGCATTAACTTTTCTGATTATATCTTTTTGTATTTTTTCAGAAAAATATTTATTGATATTAGATTCAAATTTTTCATTGGCAATTTTAACCCAGGCTAATCCTAACGCCCCTTCTAATTTAGCAAATTCTGTGATAGCATCTATCTGATTCCTTGTTATATCTTTAGCTTTATCAACACATAAGCATTTTACAATAGCACCATTATTAATAGCATTTTTAAAAACTTGGAAATCAGAATTTTTTACTAAATCTGTTATAGTGTATTGAAACATCTCATATCTTAAATCAGGTTTATCTGTTCCATATTTTTCCATGGCTTCACTATAAAGGATTCTTGGAAATTTATTTTTTAATTGAATCTTTAAAACTTTTTTGAATAAACCTATAATCATTCTTTCAGTTAATTCGAAAACATCCTCAGGATTGACAAAAGACATCTCCAAATCTAATTGTGTATGCTCAGGTTGCCTATCTGCTCTTAAATCTTCATCCCTTAAGCATCTGGCAATCTGATAATAACGGTCAAACCCGGAAATCATTAATATTTGCTTGTAAATCTGAGGGCTTTGAGGCAGTGCATAAAACTTTCCACTATTCACTCTTGATGGAACAATATAATCTCTTGCACCTTCAGGAGTTGGTTTAACTAACATAGGTGTTTCCATCTCTAAAAAATCTTCTTTATCTAGAAATTCCCTTAATGTTCTTATGATATTATGCCTGAATATAAAATTTCTTTGCATAATCGGCCTTCTTAAATCTAAATATCTGTATTTTAATCTTGTATCTTCATTTGCTATTATTCTATCATCAATTTCTATAGGAGGAACTTCAGCCCTGTTTAAACTTTCAATTTTATTAACTAAGACCTCTATTCCTCCGGTTTTAATCTTATTATTGGTCATATCTTTAGGCCTTACCCTTACAACACCGGAAACAACAATTACATACTCTCTCCTTAATTTCTCAGCTTCAGAAAATAATTTTTTATCTTTAGGATCAAATACTATTTGGGTAATGCCATACCTGTCTCGTAAATCAATAAAGATCAAGCCACCATGGTCTCTCTGAGCATGAATAAACCCTCCTAGTTTAACCTTTTTTTTAACATCTTTTTCATTAAGTTCATTACATGAATGTGTTCTTATACTTGTGCTTAACATAGAATATTAATTTTCTGTAATCTTATAAATCTTATTATTCTATAGGAAAGTCTAGTTGTTCTTCTTTTATGCCGATAGATATGCCGTATTTCAAAACACTTTTCCAGGTTTGCTTCTTATCTGTTAGGAATTCAAAACTTTTACCATAAAAAACAGCAATAATTTTATTTTTTTGCCAAAAATGTACATACCATTTTTGTTTTATACATCTCTTCAAATCTTCTATCTGTTTTTTAGTTGCATAAACCCAATACAAATGCCATCTACCTTTATTTCCATATTTATCAATGTCATGCTCGTTTTTAGAAACCTTAACTTTATAGACATGAAATTTGTTTATAATGCTTGGTTCTTTCAAGCTCTCAGATATTATAACCCCTTTCCATTTCTCCATAAAAAATATTGGTTTAGTATACTTTAAAAATCATTCTTTTTTTATTATTATGTATGTTTAAGACGATCTCAGAATCTGGAAGCGCAAGATATGGAAGATTAAAAACACAGCATGGAACAATAGAAACACCATTCTTTATGCCAGTAGCTACAAAAATGGGCTTAAAATTATTAAACTCTCAGGATTTAAAAGATATTGGAATAAAAGCTGTAATATCAAATGCCTTAATCCTTTATTTAAATCCTGGACTGGAATTCCTAAAAAAAGCAAAGGGCATTCATAATTTTGTAAATTATAATGGTATAATCTTTACAGATTCAGGCGGTTTTCAGATGATATCAGATAACCTATTAGTTTCTATAAATGAAGAAGCAGTAAGGTTCAGGTCTCCATTTAACAGACAGATTCATAAAATAACACCAGAAAAAGATATTAGAATTCAAAATGAGTTAAATTCAGATGTTGCAATGTGTCTTGATTATATGCCTCGTTTTGAGAATAATTATGAATCAATAAAAGAATCAATAAAGATAACATTTGAATGGGCCAAAAGATGTAAGGCCTCGCATGAAAATAAAAAGCAGTTATTGTTCTGCATTAACCAAGGGGGTACATATAAAGAATTAAGAGAAAAAAGTGCTTCATTGCTCTCATCTTTAGATTTTGATGGTTATGCTATAGGCGGTTTAGGCATTGGTGAAGGTCATGATCTGTTAAAGAGAACAGTTGATATGGCAGTTAAAAAAATGCCAAAATATAGGCCAAAATATTTAATGGGCATAGGAACTTTAAATGATATAATAGAATCAATAGGCAGAGGCATTGATATATTTGACAGCTGTTATGCAACAAGGCATGCAAGGCATGAGATGGCATTTACCTACAAAGGCGAAATAAGGCTTGGAAAAGTTAAATATGAAGAAGATTTTAATCCGATAGACAAAAATTGCAGGTGTTTTACATGTAAACACTATACAAAGGCATATATACATTATCTGATAAAAATAAATGAGCTGTCATGGAAAAGGTTAATGACGCTGCATAATGTTTATTTTATTAATAATCTGTTAAAGGAAGCAAGAACAGCAATAAAAGAAGATAATTTCAAGAGCTTTAAAAATAATTTCTTAAAGGATTATAATGTTAAGAAAACCTCGTTACAGTAAATGTTAATTTAAAAATTTTTGAATATGTTGAATCAAAATCACATAGCCTATTTTTTGTGAGATAATAGTTCAGGTCTCGGATGTATCCTCTTTTGTTTTCTACAATTACATTTGTTCTATAAGCAATTTTTCCGTTTTTTTCTTTTGCTGAAAAAAATACTAACTCTTCAAGGTTTTTATTATCAATACTAAAGCTTAACCATCCCTGCTCATAATTTTGGTAACCTTCTTGGCCCATAGCAATATGGGCTAGCTTATAAGATATATCCTCATTATCAATAGATTCGATGCCGAACTTGCCACAATAATCATGTCTAACAAACCTTAACTCGCAGCAAACAGTAAAGAAATCCTTCACAGAGGCATCTTCTTCCCAGATATTAACGTTAGTAGGTTCCATAACTTTATTTAATTCAAAAAACTTATAAATGTTCTACCTTATTTCGGAATAAGACATTTTTAAAAAATTTCAGAAAACTTTAAATAGATAATCGTTTTGTATATTATTATGGCTCAGAGAATAAATTTAGAAATTGTAACTTCTGATTTTAATAAATCCAATTCTCCCAAACCCGCACAGGCACAATAGTGCCTCCATCATTTTTTGTCCTGTCTTCTTAAGATGTATCAGGATATTTTCTAAAGAACATAACGGAGGAAATAAAATGAGATTAGACCAAAGAATGGAAGAATTTGAAGGAGGAAGCATAGAAGCTTTTGGGAATACCGATGGTTGTATTCCTTCTGAGAGATAAAACTATTTCTGTAATAGGCGCAGGAAGGTTAGGAACTGCAGTGGTTGATTCTCTCATTAGAAAAAGACACCAAAAAGTAATTGCAACAAGAAGAGATCAAGAAAGGCTAGAATATCTAAAACAGCAATATAAGATTGAAGTTACCAATGACAATTGCTATGCTGTTGAAAATTCTGAAGTTGTGGTTCTTAGCGTAAAGCCATATCTTATTGACGAAGTATGTAATGAGATAAAATATCATACTAAAGATAAGTTGGTAATCTCCCTTGCAGCAGCAAAGGGCATAGCAGAAATAGAGAAGATTCTTACTGATTCAAGAGTTTGTAGAGTAATAACTGGTATTTCTGTATATGATGAAGTGGCTGCATATACATTTGGCTCTCAAAAAATTAGAGAAGATGAAACTGCTGTGAAATACATTTTTGGAGTTTCAGCAAGAGAGGTAGAAGAAGGTGTTTTGGCAGATAGGACTTGGATTGCTTGTGATACAGGTTTAATAGCAAAAGCAATAGAGCACAAAATAAACTCTTTAGATGGATTGAGTAGAGAAGATGCAAGAATCATGTATGCCGCAACTCTTGAGGGGATTGCAAATAATTTGCGAAGAGGAATGACTGGAGAGGAAATCTACAATCTTGTGGCAGGTCCAGGAAGTTTTACAGGGAAATTACACGATTTCCTAATGGAAAATGGGAGCTACAATCTGATAACTGAGTGTGTAAAAAAGACAGTTATTACATGTAGAAAATAAATTTTCTAAGTCTTTTCTTTTTTTAATTAATTAAACAGAAATTCTTTTTAGCATATCCAGGTATATCTTCTATATTTTAAGAGAGATTAGGTTTCCAGAATGGTTACTTACCCAACTACTAACATTCTCAAAAAATATATAAACAGCTCTATAATTCAATAAAACATGAAATTAATAAATATAAAAAATCCAGCAAGAATCTTAGTCAGAACCTGCTTAAATGTTAAGAAAAATGAATCAGTTTTAATTATAACAGATAAAAATAAATTAACAATAGCAAGAGAGATAGAAAAACAAGCAAAGAAAATAACCGATAAGGTAAAATTAATAATTATCCCTGTTGGCAAAATTCATGGAGAAGAGCCGCCAAAAGAAGTTGCTGGGGAAATGTTGCATTATAATATTCTTATATGCCCTACAACAATGTCTCTGACGCATACTAAAGCAAGGGTAAATGCTTGTAAAAAAGGGGCAAGGGCAGTTACACTTCCCGGAATAACAGAAGAAGTTATGCAGATTATAGATATTGATTATAAAAAGATGAATGCATTAACATTAAAGTTAAAGCACATACTGGACAAATCTAAAAAAATTCATATAACTACTCCATCTGGAGCTGACATAACATTCTCAACAACAAAAAGAAAATGGGAACCAGACCTCGGAATAGTGCATAAAAACAAGGAAGAAAGCAATTTACCGGCAGGAGAAATTTATATAGCGCCAGATGAGAATAAAACTAATGGGATTATCATAATTGATTCCTTTAAGGATGATGATGCTGTTTATTGTAAGCCTAAGACAAGATTAATAGTCAAAAGCAATACAGTTGTTTACATCTCAGACAAAAAGTCAAGATTATCAAAAATTTTTAACACAGTAAAGAATGCCACTAATATTGCAGAGTTAGGAATAGGAACAAACTATAAAGCAAAGGTAATTGGGAATATACTTGAAGATGAGAAATGCAAGGGAACTGTACATATAGCTTATGGAAATGCAGCTGCTATGGGTGGAGAAGTGTATTCAACCGTGCATTTGGATTGTATCCTGTTTAAACCAACGATAAAAACAGAACATAATATAATAATGAAAGATGGAAAATTTTTAATATGAGAATAAAAGAGTTTCAGAGTTATTTAAAAAACAAAAAAATAGATTACTGCTTATTATTAAATTCAGAAAAGTCCATAGACCACAATTTTACTTATTTTACACAAATCCCTGAATCAATGGCAGTTTATTCTCTGCTAATAATCCCCGGAACTAAAAAACCATTCTTACAGGTCTCAAATTTAGAATATTCAATAGCTAAAAAATATTCAAGAATTAAAAGAATATTCAAGATTAATAAAGAACCGTTAAAACAATTAAAATCATTGGTAAAAGGAAAGAAAATTGCAATAAACAAGAATAACATAACTCTAAACCAATATAGATTATTAAAAAAAGAATTGAAAGCAAAATTTGTTGATATTTCTAGGTCTCTGTTAAAGCTAAGATCTGTAAAAACAGAAGAAGAAATTAAACTACTTAAAAAGTCTTGTTCTTTCTCTTCTTTAATAATGAAAAAAACGATTAATTATTGCAATAAAAATAAAACAGAACTTCAAGTAAAAAAATTTATTGAAGATGAAATTAAAAAATTGAATTTAGAACCTTCATTTCCTCCCATTGTAGCTTCCGGAATAAACTCCTCTAATCCACATCATCTTTCAACAAATAAAAAACTAAATGGATTTACAGTTATTGATTTAGGTGTTAAATACAAAAATTATTGCTCAGACATTACAAGAACAATTTATATAGGAAAATCAGATAAAAAAGAGATTGAAATTTATAATAAAGTTCTAGATGTAAATAAAGAATCAATAAAATCAAAAACAATTTCTTGTTCTAAATTATTTATCAATGCTAAGAATAAACTAGGTAAATATTTTATACATGGTCTAGGCCATGGAATAGGAATTGAAATACATGAATTCCCAAATTTAAAAGAGCTATCAAGGGATAAATTAAAAGAAAATACAGTTTATACAATAGAACCGGGTTACTACAAGGGAAGAATCGGAGTAAGGATAGAAGATTCAGTTTATGTATTAAAAAGCAAAAAAGAAATTCTAACAAAAGTTAATAAAAATTTGGTTATTAAATAAAATGAATAGTGAAATAGAAAGAAAGTTCCTAGTTAAGGATTTACCAGATTTATCTAGAAAGAAATCAATTCACTATGAAAGATATTTTCTGAAAGTAAGCCCAGATTATGAAGAAAGGATTCAAAGAAAAGGAAGCGTATACGAGCTTGAGAAAAAATTCAATTTGTCAAAACTATCAAGAAAAACAGAAAAATTAGAAATCTCAAAAGAGCAATTCGATAAATTAAAGAAAGGTGCATCAAAGTCAATAATAAGAGAAAGTTACACAATCTCAAAAAATCCAAGCGTAACAGTAAAGATATATCATGGTGATTATAAAGGATTAATAAGAGCAGAGGTGGAATTTAAATCTGTTAAAGAGGCGAAAATCTTTAAGCCATTGAAATGGTTTGGGAAAGAAATAACAAATACTTCGTTAGGAAAAGATTCTAAGCTTATAAACATTAATAAAATAGAATTCAAAAAATTAATAAATATTTACAAACAGGATAACAAATAATTATGGAAATATTTACTTTTGGAAAAAATCATTATTATATCTCATCGGATTTTTACAACAAAAATAGTTCATTAAGCTATTTAGAGAAACATCTTGAGACAATGGTAGGATTATTTACAAAAAGAAAATCATTTTTGGAGTTATTAAAAATCCATAGCCATAATCAAGGTTTAGAAGGATACATTCTGTTTGATGCACACGCATCTGAAAACTGTGATTCATGGATGTTTATAGATAATAAACAAAAATTCAGCATTCAAGACTGGATAGATGAAGTAGATGGTATTGGACGGGTAATATTACTTTTTTGTTGTAATACTTATAATTATGATATTCACTCAAAAAAATCAGTTGTTATACATCCTAAAAGTGATATCAGCATTCGAGACCTAAAAAGGAGAAGTAGAAATCTTAGAATCTATTTTCCTAATCAGGGATATCTAGATTATAAGTATTACACACTTAGAAGATTAATTAAAACTATAGAAGAAAAATCTTTTGAATTTTTTTGATTATAATATGACCTATACATTAAAATCTCTTTTTTAAAAAACTTACCTCTCACAAAAAAATAAATTACTTAGTGCCTTTTTCATAAAATTTGGTCCATTTAATATTTCTTGATTTCCTGTTAAGTTTCAGCATATTTTTTTCACATTTGCTCTTGCAGAATCTTAGGATTCTGGAATCATTTCTAATCAATGTGACACCTGAACCAAGCTTTATCAGATTCCCGCAAAAACTGCAATTACTCATTTTATTTTCTTCCCTGGGTTAATTTTCTTGATTCTATTTCAGTTTCCCTAAGCATTAAGACATCTTCAACTCTTATTGGACCTTTAACATTTCGCCTTAATATTTTCCCAGAGTCTCTCCCTTCAAGTATCTTACATCTCACTTGGGTTACTTCTCCTCTCATTCCAGTTTTTCCAATAACTTCCTCAACAGTAGCAGGAAATGCCATAGAAAACAATGTACTTGATGGTTGAGAGAACACCATCTTAACATTTCCTTGTCTTGGATTTTCATTTCTCCCTTTCTTGCCTTTTTCTATCATGTTAACCTAATTTATTCAATTATTTTTTAAGTTTGATGCTTATCTCTCTTATGATCTCCTTAGCATCACCTTCCTGTATTATCGCAATGCTTGCAGTCGGCACATCAAGGCCACAGGAAGCTCCAAGGTCTTCTTTGCTAGGGACATGCACATAAAGTATGTTTTTTTCATCGCATAAAATAGGCAGGTGCATTATTATCTCAGGTGGGTTGACATTTTCTGCAATGACAACAAGTTTGGCAATACCCTTTTCTATAACTTTAGTGACTTCATTAGTGCCTTTTCTTATCTTTCCTGTCTTCTTAGCAATTTCAACAGCTTCATAAGCTTTTTCTTGTAATTCTTTTGAAACTTCAGCCATTTTATTCCTCCATAATTATAATACTATATCTTAATAGGCATAAAATAGGTTTAAAAATCTTTTGGAATGAAATAATATCAGGATAACACAGGAATAAAATTATTATCCAATATGGCTTATAATCATACCAATATAGGAAGTTATCCCGGTAAATACATATATAACTCATGTTATATATACAAAAATGATTAGAACTGATAATTACAACTAATGGTTATTTTTTTATTAACAATTATTTCAATCGAAATCCAATTATTGTATGTAACTCAATAATTCAATATAATGTTCTATATGATTACAGAACATATTTAATAATCTAATTAAGAATATAAACCACATAACCACAAGTCAAACGCGTCAAATATAGACTGACTTATACAGATATATGACTGACTTAATTAATTCTTTATCGACGGTAAATTTATATATCAGTAAATCTCAATGAATATATCAAAATTATACATAATAATAAAAAGAGGTCCAATGAATAGACTCAATTATCTTTTAGTATTATTTTTTTTACTAACATTAGGAACTGTAGACGCCCAGCAAACAATAAAAGTTCTCGGGACAGAAGTTTCAATGATAGTGTTCTTTCCATTGATTATTATAGCCTTATGTCTTCTTATCTTTATAGTAATATTCATCAAAGATACCTTTTCCAGTAATCAGGAAAAAGCTGAAGAGAAGAAAGAGCAAAAAGCAGCAGAACAAGTCATGGGGGAAAATAAACCTCTAAAAGTGAAGAAACCTGAAGAAAAGCAAAAAGAAAAGAAGAATTATACAAAACAGATCAATAATCTGAACTTATCTTTTAATGAATTAAACCAGCAGGAAGCTCTCGACAGGTTCTCGGCTATGTTCAAGGATTATTTCACAGATGTATATAACCTTGAGAGGCAGTTCACATATGATGAACTAAAAACAAAGACAGATAATAAGGAAGAATATGAGATACTTGAAAACTTGAACCTCTATAAATACAGCGGAAAGCCATATGCAAAAGAAGATATAAAATCTCTAATGTCAAAATTCAGTGCCATACTCAAAAAGAGAGAGGCAGAAGAATACTTGATTGAACAACGCGCATTGCGCTATAGGATAGTAAATTTAGTCAAGAACATTTTTACATTCCACAAACCAGGGATAATAAAAATAAAAGAGAAAGCAGAGGTAATAAAAGAGGTAATAAAACCGAAAGAAACAGCTGCCAGTCCATTGACAAATGTGCTTAATAATGTTAAGTACAAAAAAGAAAAGGAAAGGATATTTGGATTAATAAAAACAGGCCGATTCCTGATCAAACAAAATCCATTAAAAGCTAAGAAAGTATATGCATTGGCACTGTCTTATTTTTATAAGCTCCCGGTAGAAGAGGAAAGCGATATTGTTGATGCTTTTTCTGATTTTTACAAGGAATTAGAGATACACACGGGAAAGAGGAATATAACAAGGGTAACAAGAAAAATAATAAACCTAAAACATAAGGAGAGTGCCCCAACAAAAAAAGGTATAAATCACCTAAATAGCCTAATAAAAGAGATTAAGAATGAAGAGAGATCAATAAAAAACAATATATCCCATGTGTTTAAGGATTTAAGGGGCTATGAGGATAAATTCCTTGATACAGTCTCAGACTACATAATAAAGAGAGAAAATCAAGGTACTTCTTTCATGAGATTAGAAGAAGAATCATTGATAAAATCACTTAAAGAAACATTGAGAAGCATAAACCGAAAAAGGAGATTAACACTATCATACACAAAAGATGAATTCTTCAATATGGCTCAGGCAGTAACAGATGCAGTTCTCGCTATTAAAAAGCTGGAGATGAATACAAATGCATTCATTAAGGATGAAGAAAAGCATATGGTGCTTGCTGTAAAGTCTTTCTTTCATTATATAAAATCAAGGGAGTCAGATATAGTTAATTCAGTCAATACTTTTGAGACAAATCTTACAAATAAAGAAAAGGAAGAATTTAAGAAAATTGACCATGCATTTACACATGAGATATTATCATTCAGGACGCTGGTCAAGGAGATAAAAGAATATATATTTGAATGCCAGAGAGAAGATTATGAACAGATATTAGAAGAAGACATACGTTTCTACAACGAGATTATAAGTTTCCTTAATGCTGTAAAAAAGAAAGAAGAATTGGGAATTAATTATACAGTAAATTTTGAAAGAAGTTTTGTTAATAACATAAAACACTTTTTTATCAGGCAGAAACAGATGAGAAATCGCCTGAAGATAGAGGTCTTTGAAGCATTGCCAAGCTATGTTGAAAGAAATATGCCGAAAATACATATAAAAAGACCTGAACTCTCTTTCATTAAGTACATAAAGAATGAAAAAGAAGAGATAAAGCATAAGCTGTTGCAGTCAAAAAAGAGCACAAGTCACATACATAACATATTCAAAAAAATAAAAGGCTACTTGCAGGAGCAAGAAAAGAAGACAGTAGGATTCCTGAAAGAAGAAGAGAGATTCTTATTAACAAGGTTAAGACAGTTAAATTCTAACATACAATCAAGGGAAGAGCATATCATCAGTACAATAAGAAACGGATTTAGCCAGGAAGAATCAAGACTAAAAGAAAGGATAAGTGAAAGTCATATATTCGCTGATATTGAGGAATATGTTGCAAACAAAGAAGATCAAGGGCTGAATATGCTTGAGCAAGAAGAATTAAGGTTTGTTCACAAG
>Ga0209542_10000428_pt1 | contig 101917 bp, 111 predicted proteins | sample RifCSPhighO2_01_FD_184028 | JGI IMG/M metagenome (GOLD analysis project Ga0209542, IMG submission 184028) | Soil microbial communities from Rifle, Colorado - Rifle CSP2_plank highO2_0.1 (SPAdes) (version 2) | ecosystem: Environmental > Terrestrial > Deep subsurface > Rock core/Sediment ...
TACCGCGCCTGCTGGCACAGAGTTAGGCGCCCCTTTCTTGTATGGTACCGTCAAAGTTCTTCCCATACGACAGCAGTTTACAACCCGAAGGCCTTCTTCCTGCACGCAGTATCGCTCGGTCACACTTTCGTGCATTGCCGAAGATTCTCGACTGCAGCCACCCGTAGGTGTCTGGACCGTGTCGCAGTTCCAGTGTTGGGGGTCGTGCTCTCACATCCCCTACCCGTCGTAGCCTTGGTGAGCCATTACCTCACCAACTAGCTGATAGGACGCAGGATCTTCCGGAAGCGATAAATCTTTACTAGGAGAACTTTCATTCTCATAGACCATGGGGTATTAGTTCACCTTTCGGTGAATTATTCCCCACTTCCGGGTAGATTTCCAACGTGTTACTAACCCATTTGCCACTATCTCTACAATCTTTTTAGTATTGCTACCAAATTGAAAAAAGAGATCGTTCGACTTGCATGCCTTATCCATACTGCCAGCGTTCAGCCTGAGCCAGGATCAAACTCTTAATAGTGAATAGCTCTTTACAATCGCGCAAAATTGCGCATCTATTCTTGTCCGTGTCAAAGTCCGCATGATTCTTTGCACGGGCTGTAATTGTCAAAGTTCTGTCCTAGAATCAAAAAAGACTCTCTCCAGTCGTATAAAGCAGTATACGTGCGGTAAATACCCTGTCAAGCGATATTACAGGGCAATAACGATAAGGAGTGTGAGGATGATTCCAACGAGCGCGCCTACGAACGCTTCGAGAGGTTTATGGCCCAGTTGAGTTTCCAAAAGCGGGAATGTTTTTTGCTCTTCTTTGGGAAGTTTTGAGATGAGTTTATGAAGGGCTTCTCCATGGTGGCCCAAGAAGATTCTCATGCGCAGCGCATCGTCCAAAATAATGATGGCAAGAACGACTGCTATTGCAAAGGCTGCACTGGATATTCCTTCTTCCCACGCAATAACTGTAAGCAGTGAAAACGCGAACGCCGTGTGCGCGCTCGGCATTCCTCCATAATGGGGAAGATGCGAATGTATCGCCGTCATTTCTGAGTGCCAATTTTTATTAAAAAACCGTTTCGAAAACTGGGTAACAAGACCAACTAAAAGCGGAATTAAAAACAAAAATGTTGTCATAGGGTTGGGTTTTTCCGCCACGTAGCAATTGCCTCGTGATTACCTGATAGTAACACACTGGGAACATCCCAGCCGTTATATGTTTCTGGTTTTGTATATTGCGGTGATTCGACGTAGACGGTAGACGGTAGATTGTAGTCTGTAGGAGTATTAAATGACTCATCGAAGAGCGATGCGGGGTTGCCGAGTACTCCAGGGACTAATCGTAATGCAGCTTCTGCAATGATCAATGCAGGAAGCTCGCCACCCGCAAGCACGTACGGGCCAACAGAAATTTCTTCATCTGCTAGGTGGTCTGCAACGCGTTGATCAATGCCTTCATATCGGCCACAGATTAAAATTATATGATCAAGTTTTGATAGCTCAATTGCTTTTTGCTGCGTAAACTGCTTCCCGCGTGCAGACAAAACAATAACGTGCGGTTTATCGGGGCCTGCTATGAACTCAACGTGGTTCAGGGCTGTGTGAATCGGCTCAATCTTCATTACCATTCCCGCACCGCCTCCGTACGGCGTGTCGTCTACGGTTTTGTGCTTATCTTGAGCAAAGTCTCGAATATTCGTCAGATGAATATCGGCAAGCTTATCTTCCTGTGCACGGCCAACAATGCTCGTGGCAAGGTACGGCGCAATTGCCTCAGGAAATAATGTTAAAATATCGATTCGCATATTGTGAGTATAGAGGAGTTGCAGTTTTTGTCATGCCGGACTTGATCCGGCATCCAGACAATTCGACGTCGACGTGGATCCCGGCTCGGGGGCCGGGATGACAGGCGTGGTAATAATTAGAGCAACTAAAAACCCGCTCGTAAGCGGGTTTTTTGATACTTCAGTGAGTTGTTACAGCTCGAGGTTATCGAGTGCTTCTTCTACTGATTGCTTTGGCATTTCTGCTACAGGAGCTTGTGCAACTGGAGCGTCAGCTACTGGCATTACGGGCGTTCCTTCAGCTGCAGCAGGTCGTACTCCGCGAGTCGAACCTTCTGGTTCGTTAATCTTCAGGTTAACGCGTGCGTTGTTACGTGCGCCGATCACACGAAGAAGTGTGCGGATAGATTTTGCAGTCGCACCTTGGCGTCCGATAATCTGGCCCATATCTTCTGGGTTTACGGTGAGGGTAATAAGCACTCCCATTTCGTCAATCGTGCGGTCCAGCTTTACATCATCTGGGTGATCAACGATAGATTTAACTACGTATTCCACGAATTCTACATCGTGAGACTGGCGATCATTTTCTTCCATAGGAATTTAGGTTGAATACTTAACGATTAATATGTATATGATAGCAAAAAGCTGTTCCCGCGTCAATGTTGCTTACGCTGCGGGGGTTGCTTCTGCCTTCACCGGCTTTGGATGCCACAGCATCCGCTTTTCGCCTTTGATGACGTTATGTTTGATCAAAAGGTTGTGAACGGTGTCTGATGGATGTGCGCCTTTACTAATCCATTCCTGAACAGCCGCAGCATCTACCTCAAAGGCATCTGTATGAGGATTGTAATGTCCGAGGTCTACTAAGAACTTGCCCTTAATAGGAGCGTGCCCGTCAGCAACAACTACTCGGTATGTTGCATATCCGCGCTTTCCTCTTCGTTGAAGTCGAATTCGTACCATGGGTGAAATCCTATACTGCTATGGTTGGCGCGTCAAGATGCTCTTGTGCAATTTCTTCTAGTTTTACCGAATACAGGGTTGAAACGCCATCAGCATGCATTGTGACCCCATATAAAACATTTGCAGAGGCCATTGTTTCTCTATTATGGCTAATGACGATGCTTTGAGTAGTATGGGATTGCTGTTTGAGCAGCATGGCAAATCGGCGAGAGTTTGCTTCATCGAGCGCCGCATCAACTTCATCAAGGACGATAAAGGGGGGTTCTTGTGCGTTGAGTATTGAAAGTAAAAGGGCGAGGGACGTAAGTGCTCGTTCTCCTCCAGATAGTAGGGATACGTGCCGTGTGCGCTTTCGAGGAGGAGTGACGGTAATATCAATTCCCTCATCGTTTTGAGTAAGATGTGCACTTCCTCCTCCAAACAGTTCGATGAAAAATTTTTGAAACGAAGTATTGATCTGCTCGAATTGCCGAGCGAATGTCTCGTCCATTTGCGCAGTTACTTCTGTAATGCATCGCTCAATGTCTTGCATTGTGCGTTCAATATCGCCAAGTTGTTGAGAAAACTCTTGTGCACGCTTGGAAGCTTCTTCATATTCTTTCACTACAAGCTCATCGCGTTGCCCAACTGCGGATATTTTATCGGCTAGTCGGCGCAATTCTTCAGGATTGATAAACGCAGTTTCAGGTATGGGGGTGGACGGAATTCTTGAGAGAAACTCGGTTCCGCATTCCCGCAAAATTTCTTGCTCCAGTTCAGCTGCTTCACGCTCCGCCTGCTGAAGGCCAATGCGCGCAGTTGCACCCTGGCGCTCGGATGCAATTTCGTCTTGTCGTGCGCGCTCCAGTGCAGCAGATCGGGCAGTATAGTCCGGATTCTGTGATGCTGTCTTTTGCGCAGGCGCCTGTTTTTCTTCCAGCAGTGCCGTAATAGCGCCTATGAGCTTTTGGAGTTCTGCATTATCTAGGCTTTTGCCTCCCAAGATGCTTGCAAGAGCATGCTCAGAAGCACGAAGAAGGGCACGCGCCTGAGTGGTGAATGGTGTTGTGGGTACAGTTGCTTGAGGAGCTACCACCGATTCCATTTTTGCTTCCTCGGCTGCAATGCGAGCATTTCGTGCACGAATAATATCTTGTTCTGCCTCTTGCAGCGCTGTTTGCGATGCAAGAATTGCACGTTGCCCTTCATGCCACGCAGCTGTATACCACTCATGCTGCTTTTCTTTGAACTCCCGTTCCCACGCATCGCGCTTTTCGTAGCGGTCGATTTGACGCTGCAGAAATGTTACTTTCGGGGTAAGTTCGGCAAGCACAGCGCGAATTTCATCGGCATGAGTTTTCGCCCGTGCTAATTTTAGATTCGATGTATTCAGGGTGATTTTTAGAGGTTTAATTCCAGTCGCCTCATCAAATAGTTCACGGCGGGCCGCAGGCGTTGCAGTTAAATATTGGTCTACGGTGCCTTGAGAAATAACGGCATAGCTCTTGGTGCCTATACCTGCTTGTGCGAGCATGTGCTGTAAGTCTAGGAGTCGCACGTCTTCTCCGTTAACGGTATAGCTGCTCTCTCCGTCTCTATACAGCGTGCGTGCAATTGCGATTTCTGCTGCATCTATGGGGAATTTGCCCGATTCGTTATCAAACGTAAGTTGTACAAACGCCCGATCAACAGTTCCGATTGATCCGGAATACAAAACATCCGTACGTTCTTTTGCGCGCAATGCTTTTACGGACTGTTCTCCTAATACCCAGCGGATTGCTTCTGCAATGTTTGATTTTCCGCTTCCGTTTGGGCCAACTACGCCCGTAATCCCGGGTCCAAATGATACATGAACTCGTTTCGCGAATGATTTAAATCCTTGGATATCAGCCGAGAGAAGCTGCATGGTGTTAGAAAAAGACTGCGATGATAAACGCGGCAATTAATGCAAGAGATAACAGGAATTGGATGATCGCTCCGCCTATAATGCCAACCATGGATTGAAAGGCCACTCTCGCAGCAGTGTTTGGTGAGCTGCCCTCAAGTAGCGCGCCTACTAGAGCGCCGGCAAATGCGCCAATAAAAATTCCCACTGGGCCGGCCATTGTGCCGAAGAGTGCGCCTACAAATGTACCGACAAGTGCTTTTTTCTTTCCACCGGCAGACTTTGCAGCCCATACTGAGCCAAAATACTGCGCGCCGGAGGCTATGAGCGCAGCTATGCCCAAATACACGACCGTTGAAACTTCGATCGCTGTAAAATGATCTGCAAATGCGTAGATCAGAATGCCCGCATACACTAGCCCTATACCGGGCAGCGCAGGGATAAGGGTTCCGAGGACGCCTAGTAAAAAGAGGATGATTGTAATAACGATGATGAGGATGCTCATATGGTCTTGCTTTCGATGGTGCGCATAAGTTCTGCTAGCGCAATCGCGGCAGCGTGCTGTTGCGCCTCTTGTTTGCTACTGCCTCGCCCTTCTCCCATGTTTTTGTCGTGCAGGTATACGCCCACAATAAATTCCTTTGCATGGTCGAGGCCAGATTCTCTCATCACTTTATATACGGGGGTGATGCGATAGTGGTCTTGCGCCAGTTCTTGAAATTTACTCTTTGTATCAATGTGAAGGCCTTTCTCTACAACTTCGGGTAGTTTTGAAGTTATAAATGTATCTACTACCGTTTTCGTTGCATCGTATCCTTGATCTTCATAAATAGCACCTATAACGGCTTCCACGGCATTTGCTAAGATATAATTGCGTGCCTTTCCCGTGTCTTTGCTCTCTCCGCGCGACATAAGTAGGTATTCTTCCAGTCCCATCTCTCGTGCAACTGAAGACAGCATTTCTCCGCGCACTACTGCTGACCGTAGGTTCGTCATTTCTCCTTCTGGCAGCTTATATGTGCGATAGAGGTGGTCAGTGACGATCAGTTCGAGAACTGCGTCGCCCAAAAACTCAAGCCGCTCGTTATGATCGAGCTCAAAATCGGGATTTTCATTTAAATACGAACGATGCGTTAGCGCCTGCAAAAGTATGTTGCTATTTACAAACGATACTCCCAGGCGCGCCTGGAGCGCCGTTAGATCATGTGGTTCTTGCATATATAAATGTAGGTATTATTCTTCTTTTCTCGGTTCTCCCATGTTCTTGTATATCGTGCCTAGTACTCCATTCACAAATTTTCCTGATGAAGGGCCGCCGAATGTTTTCGCAAGCTCGATAGATTCGTTAATGGCAACTTTAGGGGGCACGTCGGGGGCATTTGCAAGTAAAAGTTCGTAGATGCCAATTCGGAGCACATTCCGGTCCACATTCGTAATCTGGTCTAATGGCCAATCTGGAGCGGATTTTTCAATCAAGGCGTTAATCTCCTTCATATTATCCTTTACGCCGTGCGTGAGGTTAAATATGAAGTCGCCATCCTCAAGGCCTGGAGCAAACTCATCAATATTATGTTTTGTGATCGTATTGAGCATATCCTTTTCTTGGCTGCGCATATCCCACTCGAAGAGGCTCTGGAGTGCAATCGATCTGCTTAAATGACGGTTTGCCATGGGGTATGAAGAAAAGTACTAATGATCAAATAACTCTTATCTTTTTATACAGCAAGTAGGGGTAAAAATCAACAAAATACTTGTCATCCCGGACTTGATCCGGGATCCAGACAATCGTATGCGTGGATTCCGGCTCGGGGGCCGGAATGACAACAGCTTTAGGAAGCGTTGGCTTTTGCTTTTCGCTTATCTTCGATTTTTCGCAGTTTCTTGGTAACGTCCATTACTTGTCTGCCTTTGTACATTCCACAGTTTGGGCATGCAACGTGTGATGGGATAGGAGATTTGCAGTTTGCGCATACAGCAAATTGCATTGCAGTTTCAAAATGATGGCTGCGACGTGTCCTAGTTTTTGAATGCGATAGTCTCCTCTTTGGTACTGCCATAGGTGTATAGGGTAGTAGCTTATATATAACTACTTACTGTGTCAAACGCGCTATGGGCGCATAGCTCTTCCGATGATGCTCGGTGGCACCGTGGGTCACAAGTGCGTCCATGTGGATTTTAGCACCATAGCCCTTATGGGAGGCAAAGCCATACTGAGGAAATTGGATATCTAGCTCAATCATCGTCGTATCCCGCGTAACCTTTGCGAGAATACTTGCAGCAGCAATCGAGTACGAAAGTTGGTCGCCCTTGATGATGTTTATGGTCGGGATAATTTTTGATATTTGTGCCGGCGTTCCGTCAATCATAAGAATGTCGGGTACGGTACTCAGCGCTGCAATTGCCCGTTGCATAGCCAGGTGCGATGCCGCGCGAATATTTATGGAATCAATTTCATCAACAGATGCACTGCCAATTGCCCAGGCTTGGGCGTGTTGTTTTATAAGCTCAACTGCTTTCTCGCGTTGCTTTGGAGATAACAGCTTGCTATCTCGAACGGGTGTTTTTTCTACCGCCGCTACAAATTCTTCAAAAGAATCTTTTGAAAAAATCACAGCAGCTGCAACAACAGGGCCGGCAAGTGCGCCCATACCAGCCTCATCAATCCCGGCGATATATTGAATGCCTTGTGACCAATATTGCTGTTCGTAATCGAATGTTGGTGTTTTCATGTTTACTCTGAATGTATCGAAGAGTGCCCTCGGCAGGAATCGAACCTGCATCCCCTCGTTAGGAGTGAGGAGTTCTGTCCATTGAACTACAAGGGCATACTGGTAACAATCTAGCGTACATTGACTCTTGCGCATAGGGGCGCTTAAAGGCAGTATATAACCCATGTCACCATCATCTATTCATATGCCTCGCCCTGATTCTATGGGCAAAAATATCGGCGTTATCCTTCTCGTTGTCTTGGGTATCGGCCTTCTTTTAAATGTATATGGCCGTCCGCTTGAAGAGCAGCGGGATGTAAGCTTAACGCAAGTTGTGGACGAGATTTCAAAAGATAATGTAAGTAACATTACCGTTGACCAAAACGACCTATTGGTAACACTTAAAAATAATAAATCTCAGAAGTTGGTAGCCCAGAAAGAAAACGATGCATCTGTTACAGAGACATTATCGAATCTTGGTGTTTCGGAAGAATCTCTACGAAAAATAGAACTTACTGTGAAAAAACCATCTGGGTTCTCCTTTTGGAGCGCAGCACTTGTTCCGGTCGTGTTACCCTTCGTTCTTCTCGGCTTTTTCCTGTGGTTTATGATGCGTGGAGCACAGAATGTGGGTAATCGGGCAATATCGTTTGGCCAAAGCAGCGCAACTGCTGTAGACCAAAGCAAGAAAAAGCGCACTACCTTTGCTCAAGTTGCAGGAAATGAAGAAGCAAAGCAGGAGCTACTAGAAATTGTTGAATTCTTAAAGCACCCGAAGAAATTCCAAGATATCGGCGCAAAAATCCCGAAAGGCGTGCTCTTAATTGGCGCACCTGGAACTGGCAAAACGCTCATGGCGCGCGCAGTTGCCGGTGAGGCAGGAGTGCCATTCTTTAGTATTTCTGGTTCTGAATTCGTAGAAATGTTTGTGGGTGTTGGAGCGTCCCGTGTACGCGACTTATTTCAAAAGGTAAAACGCGCTGCTCCTGCAATTCTCTTTATAGATGAAATGGACGCGGTAGGGCGTCATCGTGGCGCAGGCTTAGGCGGTGGTCATGATGAACGCGAGCAAACCCTGAACCAAATCTTGGTTGAAATGGACGGGTTTGAACAAAACGATAACGTGATTGTACTTGCAGCAACCAATAGGCCAGATGTTCTGGACCCTGCCCTGCTTCGTCCGGGCAGGTTTGATCGCCAGGTAACGATGGATTTGCCGGATATTAAAGAGCGTGAGGCAATTCTTGTGATTCATGCGGCAAAAGTACAAATGGAGAAAGATGTGGATTTGCGGAATATTGGAGAGCGTACGCCCGGTTTCTCAGGTGCTGACCTTGCAAACCTCATTAACGAGGCCGCAATTTTTGCAGCAAGAGAGAATAAGAAAAAAGTTGCACAGCGGCACTTAGAAGAAAGCATTGAGAAGGTTATCTTGGGGCCAGAAAAACGCAGTAAAGTGTATTCAAAGAAAGAAAAAGAACTTACTGCGTATCATGAGGCCGGGCATGCAATCGTTGCCTACTACACTCCCGATTCAGACCCTGTTCGTAAAATCTCTATCATAGCCCGTGGCATGGCCGGCGGATATACGTTAAAACTTCCAGAAACGGACAAGCGTTTGCATACAAAGACAGGCTTCTTGAGCGAACTTGCAACGCTGATGGGCGGATATACGGCTGAGCTATTCAAATATAACGAGCTTACTACGGGCGCAAGCAATGATTTGATGAAAGCAACGAAGCTAGCACGCAGAATCGTAACGCAGTTTGGAATGTCTAGCTTGGGCCCTGTTACGTACGGCCAAGCAGAGCATGAAGTGTTCTTAGGGCGTGATATTAGTGAGCACCGTGAGTATTCTGAAAAAACGGCTGCATTAATAGACGAAGAAGTAACGGGAATTCTGAAAAATGCGCAAAAGCGCGCTGATGAAATTATTAAAGAACACAGCGATAAGCTTGAATTAATTTCAAAACGCCTGATTGAAAAAGAAACCATCGGTCAACAAGAATTTGCAGACTTGATGGGTGGCATAGATCCGGATGTTGCAAAAGAGGAAGCGGAAATAAAACCAGCTGTTTAAGTTGTGCGCACGGGAAGGACCCTCCTGCGCTTGCGAGCTCCGGTAGGGCATGGTCGAACTTTTAATAGTGCGTGCGAATGGAATCGAACCATCTACCTCTTCCATGTCAAGGAAGCGCTCCACCACTGAGCTACGCGCGCCTACCTGCCGGTAGGCAGGCATTGCCCGCACTATAGCCAAATTGATGCGCTTGTGCAATAAATATGCTACAGGCCTGTAGCTCAGTGGTTAGAGCGCCGCTCTTATAAGGCGGATGCGGGTGGGTTCGACTCCCCCCAGGCCTACAAGAGTAAGTGTGGATTGTTTTTTCACAATTTGATGGAGAAAATCATGCCCTCGAAACTTGCTGATGCTACGATCGAAACAATCTACGCGGCTCATAGGGCGTTTTTGGAACAGTTTTGGGCGGCGGGAGGACCACGTCGCGCACTAATCAGCCTTGAAAGGTTTTCTGCATGGTGGGCAACTCTTACTGAACCACACCGCACAAACTATGTAGATCAATACGAGGCTGGATATCAAGATTTTTCTCAACAAGCATTTGGCATTGATCTGGAGAAGATGCTAAACGAGCCATTGAAAGTAGTAGATCCAGAACTCATGACGCTTGTGGAATATTGTCACCAAAAACCAATCTCAAATGAGGAGTAAACGCTATAAATAATTTGGGTGGAAACAACGAATATGCCGAGAGGAATTTCCTCTCGGCTTTTTTCTTATTCAAATCGCAGTGCTTCAATCGGGTCTTTTTGGGCTTTTATTGCTTACGGGCTAAAATAAGAAGATGAGACAAGAAACACTAAATAACCAAATGGTTATCTATCAGACCAAATCTGGCGCTCTTGAATTGCGCCAAGATTTTGATAAAGAAACCGTTTGGGCAACACAAGCTCAAATTGCTGAAGCGTTTGATGTAAATGTACGTACGGTGAGTGAACACATACAGACTATTTACAAAACAAGAGAGTTGGGCAAAAAGACAACTATCCGGAATTTCCGGATAGTTCGAACCGAGGGGGATAGAGCAACTACAAGAAATATTCAGCACTATAATCTCGATGTAATACTGTCTGTTGGGTATCGCGTTAATAGTAAAAAGGCAACACGATTCCGTAAATGGGCAACTACAATACTCCGACAATATATTGTGGACGGATACACTATCAACAAATCCCGAATCGCAACCCACTACCAGCAATTTCTTGAAGCGGTAGCTGACATCAAGCAGTTGTTGCCGAAAGGTGCTGCCATAGATACTGAAAGCGTTTTGGAATTAGTGAGCATGTTTGCAGATACGTGGCTCTCGCTGGACGCATATGACAAAGATGCGCTTATAACGAAGGGTACAACAAAAAAGCGTGTTATTTTGACGGCCGAAAAGCTTAAAGCAAGTCTACTACAGCTGAAAACAGCTCTTATAGACAAAGGCGAAGCAAGTGAGTTATTTGGCGCTGAACGAAGCGCGGGCAATGTTGCTGGAATTGTAGGAAACGTTATGCAATCCTTTGATGGTAAAGATTTATATGGAAGTGTGGAGGAGAAAGCTGCTCATCTTCTCTATTTCATAATCAAAGATCATCCATTTACTGATGGCAATAAGCGCAGCGGGGCCTATGCGTTTGTTTGGTTTTTGAACCACGCAAAGATTTTGGACACAAATCGATTAACGCCCCCTGCGCTCACTGCGCTTACTATTCTTGTTGCCGAAAGCAACCCCAAAGATAAAGACAAAATGGTACATCTTGTTTTGACCCTTCTGCTCGGCTATCCAAAAAATAAGTAACTATTCAAACCTCAGTGCTTCGATAGGATCCTTTTGCGCAGCTTTGCGAGCAGGATAGATTCCAAATATTAATCCAATTGCTGTTGCTACTCCAACGCCCAATACGATGCCAAAGATGGGCAAATGGAACGGCCAATCTAGATTGAATTGTGTCTGCGCAATAGTGCTCACGAGCGCCGATAGTACAATTGCAATTGTTGTTCCACCAATTCCACCAAGTGCAGTTAAGATGAGTGATTCAATCAGAAATTGCGTTAAAATATTCTTATTCGTAGCCCCTAATGCTTTGCGTAATCCGATTTCTTGAGTCCGTTCTGTTACCGACACTAACATGATGTTCATAATTCCAATTCCGCCTACTACAAGTGATATAGATGCAATGGCAACTAAGAATATGGTAAGTACTTGAGTAATCGTACTTACCCGCTCCACAATATCTTTCTGTGCCACCACGAAGAAATCATCTTTTGCGGGGTCTGTGATGCCGTGGGTTTCGCGCAATGTGGCTTTTATGTCTTCTGATACCTGGTCAACGTCCGCATCGCTCTGCGTGCGAATAAAGAGCTCGTGGAAGTAATTCACGCCCAGCAATGATTTTTGTGCTGTGGTATACGGCATGATAGCAACTTCATCCACGTTAAATAGGCTCACTTGCCCACTTGCAGGCAAGATTCCTACTACCTGGAGCTTTTGTCCGCGCACGCTTATAAATTCTCCCAATGCATCAGAATCGCCAAACAGTTCTTGCTTTACCTTCGACCCTATCACAATCACCTTGGCTTGTTGTCGTACGTCATCTTCTGTAAACGGCGAACCTTCTTCTGGGTACACATTAAATATTTCTCCTAGGGCGTTTGGGGTCCATCCAAATACCGTAGCGCGATACAAGTTGTCTTTATATGAAACGGATCCTGGTACGAGCATGGCAGGTTCGATAGATATAACTCCGGGCACGTTCACCGGCTTGTTGAGTGCTTCCACGTCTCGCATTTTTAATGAGTCAGCAAGAATAGATTCTGCAACGTCTGATGGGCCTGAAGGTTCTCGTCCGGGGCGTACGATAATACTATTGGCGCCAATACTTTCTACTTGATTCAAGATAAGGTCTTGGGCACCTTCTCCGAGTGAAATGACAAGAACAATTGCGACAATGCCGATTACGATACCCAAAATAGTCAGTAACGATCTGCCAAGATGTGCTCGGAGTGCCCGCAATGACGTTTTGATTGTGCCGGTAATGTTCATTTGTGGTAGTGGGTATGGGTAGTATCCGTTTTCTGATCACTCGCAATGCGCCCGTCTCCAATTTGGATAATGCGTTGCGCAAATGCAGCTGCAGTAGTTTCGTGAGTAATCACAACAATGGTCCTACCGCTTTTGTGGAGCGCATCAATGGTATTCATAACTGCTTGGCCGGTTTTAGAGTCGAGGTTGCCCGTTGGCTCATCGGCAAAAATTACCTTTGGGTTATTTACGAGCGCACGAGCAATAGCAACTCGTTGCCTTTCTCCTCCAGATAGCTGACTTGGCATGTGCCCTAGTCGATGGCTCATGTTTACATGTGCAAGCGCCGCTTTCGCCATAGATGCATACTCTTTCTTTGGAACATTAGAGTAATACAGTGGCAGCATGACGTTTTCTAGTACACTCGTGCGTGCAAGTAAGTGGAATGCTTGGAATACGAACCCTATGTTCTGGTTTCGTGTTATTGCCAATGCCTCGTCGGTCATGGTTGCAGTATTCTCTCCGGCAAACGTGTATGTGCCTGTTGTTGGGCGGTCGAGTAACCCCAAAATATGCAGGAGCGTTGACTTGCCAGAACCCGAGGGGCCCATAATAGATACAAACTCCCCCTCCTCTATAGCAAAAGAAACGCCGTGGAGTACTTGGGTTACAAGCTCACTTTCGCCATATGCTTTCGTTACCGAATTTACTTCGATGAGGGCCATTATTTCGACGTAACAACAATTTCTCCCTCTACAAGGCCCGAGGTAATTTCTACAGTGCCATCAGATCCACCAAGCCCGGTAGTAACTTTTCGTTCTTCTTCGGATGTATCTGCTTTTTGCACCCTTACATATTCCTCACCATTTTTTGTGATAATTGCGCGTCGAGGGATGCCGAGAACATTCTCCTTTTTTGCTACATGCACGACGATGTTTGCGGTAAGGCCTGGGCGTAGGGTGGAAGGAGTGTTTGCAAGCGATAACGTAATCTTGAATGTTGGAACTCCTTGGATGACAGTTGCTGCAGGGTCAATGGCTACAATGCTTGTGGTAATACGGTCTTGGGATGGGAGCGCATCCAATGTTGTGTCGGCAGACATGCCGGCAGCGAGTGAAAGGGCATCAGTTTCTGGCACGTCGGCAGTTAGATGGAGGTTTGATACCGTTTCAATAGTTAGTACCGAAGCTCCAGCAGTTGCAAGTTCTCCAATTTCAGATGATTTTTTAGTAATAACACCATCAAACGGAGCTCGCAGCACACTTTTGGCAGCCTTGACTCGTGCAAGTTGCTCAAGTGCTTCTAGCGAAGATAGGCCGCTATTAGAAATGCTAGCCTGAGTAGTGCTGATGTACTGTGCATACGCAATGTCCGCAGTTTTTTGAGCGGCAGCATTGGATTTTTGTACACTTACAAGGCCTGTTTCAAGAGATTTTTTTGCTGCATCATATGCATTCTGGTTTGCGACAACAGTGGAGTATGTTGTTTTAGTTGCCGATGCATCCTCCCCTGATTCGTCCGCTTTTGCGTTAAAAACTTCTGTTGACTGATCGAGTGCCTTTTTTGCATTGCGGACTGCTTGGCGCTTTTCTTCTAATGAACGAGCGTTTTCAGCTTTCAGATTCTTTGCATCTTCCGTAGCATTTTGCCACGTAACAAGTTGAATAGAAGTGGAGCTTGCGGCGTCGGCCTGTGCCTTGGCAAGCTCTAATGAAACGCTTTCGGGGTTGAGAAGAGCAAGTTTTTGGCCTTGTACTACAGAGTCGCCCACGTTCGCATACAGTGCCTGAATACTTCCGGTAAGTTCGAACGCCAAGTCAGCAGACTTCTGGGCAGTTACGGCCCCGGTAAATGCAATATCCTTGGTAATGGTTTGAGCCCTTACGGAAACGGTGCGGACGGGTGTTTTAATATTGCCTGCCACAACTCTCCACCCTATAAAGCCGGCAATACTGAGTAGGAGAATTGCTGTAATTGCCCATTTGATCCATGTTTTCATATCCCCCGAATAGTAGTATGTATTCGCTTTTTGCGCCAATATCCGTACAATAGAAGCCCTATGGAACACATGTTCACCGTATCCGATGAATCCAGCGGCCAACGGCTGGACGTATGTTGCACGGCTGCAATATCTGGATATTCCCGCTCTGCCATTCAAAAGGCCATTAAAGACGAAAAGGTATTGGTGAACGGATCCCCTGCAAAGCCTCGCCAGGTGGTAAAAAAAGACGACCATATCCGTATCCGTCTCGAAGAGATGCAGGCGGTTTCCGAAGCTCCTGTAGACGTAGACATGAACATCCCTATTGTTCATGAAGACCGGGACGTGGTTGTTATTAATAAGCCAGCGGGTATCGCGGTTCATCCAGGCACGGGTATTCGGTCAGGAACCATTGCTGATTGGTTTGTAAAACGATACCCCAGTGCTGTCGATGTGGGCGAAGGCGAAAATCGGCCGGGTATAGTGCATCGGCTCGATAAAGACACGAGCGGCGTTATGATCTTAGCAAAGAACGAAACGGCATATACGCACCTAAAGAAGCAATTTCAGGATCGTAGACCAAAGAAAGAATACTTAGCATTAGTGTTTGGGGTACCAGGTGGACGGGATGGGCGCATTACGCAGCCTATTGCGCGCAGTCGTCGTAACCCGATGCGCCGAGCAGTAGATCCGCTTGGAAAAGAAGCGGCAACAGATTGGGTGGTAGAAGAAAAGTATCCAAGTGGTTATTCTCTTATACGTGCATTCCCACAAACCGGACGCATGCACCAGATTCGTGTTCATATGCATTTTTTAGGATTTCCTATTGTTGGTGACCATCTCTATACATTTAAACGTCAGAAGCAGCCGCAGGGAGTTACGCGCCATTTGTTGCATGCCGAAAAATTAACAATTAAGTTGCCAAATGGCGAAACCAAAACATTTACAGCACCGTTAGCGGAAGATTTTGCAGCCGTTCTCGCGCGTATTTCTCCCCCTGCCCGAGGGGGAGCGTGAGGGGGTGGGAGTGTCGTATGTCCGAAGACGTATATAACAAATTAATAGCCGACGGCTTTGAGCGCATCGAACGCGATGATCGTATGCTTGATGTATTCCCGAACGAGACCCGCGAAAAAGGCGTCGAATTATGGGATAAATGGACTAAGGATGAAGTTGAAATTATTCGGTTCCATCTTCCTAGTGGCGAAAAAAGAACTACTTCTTATGTGCTTTCGCGAAAAGAAGTAGAAAAGGCTCTGGTGAATAATACGCAGATTCAATTGTAGTGCCCGGGGCGAGACTCGAACTCGCAAGCCATTGCTGGCAGCAGATCTTAAGCCTGCCGTGTATGCCATTCCACCACCCGGGCATTGTATTCAACTGTCTGAGGCCATGGCCGGAATCGAACCGGCGCATAAGGGATTTGCAGTCCCATGCGTTACCACTTCGCAACATGGCCGTGTATATTTAATACCAAACAAACACCCGCTTGACCAGCGGGTGTTATCTTTTTATTTTGTTTCTGTTGGTTCCTCTGAAGTTTTTTCTTCGGCCTTCTTTGCCTTTTTCTCTTCTTCTGCAGCGGCTTCGTCGGCTCGCTTTATTGCCTCAGCTGCAAGTCGTTTCTTGTCAGACTCTTCTTTTACGTGACGTTGCATTGCAAGTCCATCTTCCTTCACGCGTCGGCGGCCTTCTTGGCGGAGGTAGAACAGCTTTGCTCGGCGTACCTTTTGGCGCTTCACGATCTCAATATTCGTAATTAATGGGCTATAGAGGGGGAATACACGTTCAACGGCAAATTTGCCAGTCTCTCGGCGCACTGTAAATGAAGTAGATGGCCCGCTTCCCCTAACTCCTAATATCGTACCTTCAAAGGACTGGACACGGGATTTATCGCCTTCCACAACCTTTGTTCCGATACGGACAATATCGCCAGCCTTTAAGATAGGACGGTTAATTCCTTCAATCTGCTTAAGTTCGAAATCACGGACAAGATCCATAGATATCTATTCTATGGAATCACCCAAAAAAGTCAAATGGGGTGAGGGGAATCGAGCGTGTATTTAACGCTCGCTCGGGGCAGTAATAACTTCAATAAGCAACGTTCTAGATCCAAAGTTTTGGGCTGCATCTAGAGACGCCATCCATATATCAATACGATATTCTCCATTGTATCGCTTACTCATCCGGTCTTCTACAGTATATATTTCTTTTCCAAGCCTAATTTTGGTCCCTAATGGCAAGAAGTTAGCGGCAATAATTCCATGGCGGACATGAGATCCGCTTGCTGTTATGAACGGAGAGCTATCGGTTTGTTCCGGCGTGGAAGAATATGCCGTTGCGGTCACGGCGAAAAAGTTCTCTTGGGGGAAGTATGCAGGGCGTGGAGATAGCACTTGTGCAAAGGCGAGTGCTGGTAGAGGGTAGGCATTCATTGCGGCTACAGCAATGATCGTAAAGGCCCCAAGCAATTGAACACTAAAGTTGTGTGTGTTTGTTTTTGCTAGCTCCATGTTACATATCATTATAGCACAAAAGAACATTACAGACAAATGCCTGCAATGTTCTCATGCGAGTGGCGCAGGGCTTGCCCCGTGATCGCATCAGCGATTTTACGGGGTCAAAACACTTCAACTTTTACTTTTCCAAGTCCGCCTTTCATTCCAATTGCCTGCTTTGTTCCAATTGTAAGATCGGCAACACGATTTCCGTACTTGTCTTGGTAGAATCCACCAGTGTCAGTGATTCGTACTACTACAGACTGTCCATTAGCGAGGTTGGTAACCTTTGCCTGGTACCCCACCAAATGCTTTAGGTGGGCACCAATGGCCATTGTAAGCGCGCTATCATCAAGAACCTGTCCATTTGCCATTACAAACAAGGGGTTGCATCCAAGGCATCCTGCGCGGCTGTAGTAGCTTGCAATACCCTCTAGTACTACAGGTTCGCTCAGAGGTCCGCGAGGGGCCCTTGTGCGCTTTACTGGGGTTTTTGGCGCAACGCTCATATATGTGATGGGTGAGGACGTAGCTACGAGCGTAGCATCCATATACCCATCAGAAATTTCAACTTCTTCCTCAAATACGATAGGAGGGGTTATTTCTGGAGGTAGTGTTGGAAATTCAAAAGCCCATACCTGCACTGGAGCAGTAAGTGCCCCGATTAAAGCGATGATTGCGATTATACGCATAGGGTTGAGGGGTAAGTGCTTAGTTGGTGTTCCCAAAATTTGGGCAACTAAAAAGCCTGATAGAGTGAAGATCTATCAGGCAAACGGATGACTATAGCACAACTACGGAATATGTCAAGTACTATTTAGAAGTGTTCGTCAAAAAAGCCAAAAAACGGCCACGCTAGGCCGTTTTAATAGCATCTAGAGCTGGAGTTCTTATGCTTCGCTACAGAGCTCCTTAATTCGGTTTACTTGTGCATCGAGTGCGTCTTGCGCTTCTTGTGGTAGCTGCTGAGGGCTTTCCGATCCCATATATTGGGTAGTGAGTTGTAGTAAAATGCGTGATACGTCTTTCTTGGGTAGCCTATATTTCTCCATGAGAATATTTTTGGATGGTTTCAAAAGATCTTTTTCAACATCCTTTGTAAGTCGAAGGATGCGAGAGAGTTGCTCGTCTACTCGGTATGACGTGATTTGGTATTCTTTACCTCGTACGTAAGAAATAAAATCAGATGGCCGTGCGGCAATAAGTTTTGATTCTGCAGCAAGAACACTGTTTGCAATTACGTAGCCTGAAGTGTATCCGTCAATAACATTCGTTGTAGTTGGTTCTGTAGCTTCGCTTTCAAAGATCTTTGCATGTGCAAGAAATGCCCCTAAAATTTTTGAATAAAATCCGTATCCATCAACTTCGCCCATGAATACCGCTCGGCGCCCAGTTGAAACATATTTGCCACCATCGCTTACCTTAAGGGGTATATCTATTCTAGAGCCATCTTCTGAACCGGTAATATCAACCCTAACCATATTGTCGGCTGTTCGTTCGAATGATGCGATAAATTCTTGCTGCTTATAAGTACCCGTATCACGATTGGTGCCTTCAAGCGTAAAGATTCGTCTGCTGCTTCCTTCTTGTAAAGCATCTTCTAGCGCACTGGTAACTCCTATTTGCTCTGCCAAGGCTGCCCGGTACTCTTCTGTGCCACGGGTTCCGGTAACTGTATCCATAATATCGAGCTGCCTTTGCAGGCGCTCGTTTGCCAGGTCTGTATGATTGTTCTTAAAGGATGGTGAGTTACTCATGCGCCTGAATTGCTCATCAGAAAGAGTAAGCAGAGTGGTGGGTGCTGTAAGATCTACATTTGCCGTTGCTTTGCCATCAAGGAGTTTTGATATTTCCCCAATAATAGTGGGCAGTCGTATTGTTCCTAGTTCAATTTCATCTTGTACACCCCCTATATCAACGGACTTAGATGCAACGGGCAGTTTCTCGCTTCGTAGTAGAACGTAGATATCGGATATCGGTTGATCTTCTTGCATGAGTCTTCCTTCAGGCACCTGCTCATGCAAGGCGAACCGTTCTTCGGGATACTCTCGCATGAAATTGACGATATCGGTAAGGAGCGGAGAAAGTTGTTCGTCTCGTTCACGTGCACGCCCTATTTCGGAAAGCAGCATATCCACCTCAGGTCGCGGATCAAGTGACTCGTGTTCAGCGGTAAGGTCTGATTCGGGAAGTGTAAGTGGCTCGATTTCCATTTCATCAGTATACCTGTTTTTGAGCGGGTAAGGGGAGTCGAACCCCTGTCTCCTGATTGGCAACCAGGTGTAATAGCCACTATACGATACCCGCCTACACTGAAGCTTCGGCGGACAAGCCCGCTAAAACATGAATATAGTTTACGTTTTTTCAACACCAATGCAAACAGTATTTGTGTGTCGAAGGGTGCCGCGGGGCAGAATCGAACTGCCTACGCCTGCCTCTTCAGGGCAGCGCTCTACCATTGAGCTACCGCGGCATGTATTCAATTGTTCTACGAGCATAGCAGAATACAGCTATTTTTCAAACCACTCCCCAAGATTTCGAAGCTTTATAGTATCTTCGTGACAATTGCACTCATGTCATCATGCTTTGATCGAAAATGACCTGAGCGGCTCCGGGTACGAGCTTCGCTAACCAAGCGCTCGGTTGCTTCGGCACTCGTTTGGGCCTCGGTGAGAATTTTTGAAATTTCGTTATCTGTTAAGTTGTCTGATACTCCGTCAGATACAACAAGAATCGTATCACCCGCCATAACATCTACTGCGTGTGTTCTAACTTCCATATCAGTATCGCCTAAATGGTTACTTATTTGGCTCCGATGGCGTAACATATCTCGTTCTTCATCAGTAAGATCTGTGCTATTTGTCACGTTATTTAATTTTGTTTGCATGACGCGCGCTGCTCGATTACCAAAGAAAGTTGCACGCACTATACCGTCATCGAGCGTTATTTGTTCCAATGTTCCGTCAATCCTCTGGATGTATACTCTGCTGTCTCCAGCATTCACTACTACAGCCTTTCTTTCGCCCGTTGGGCCTTCCCATATTTTTACAAGTGATACTGTAGAGCCCATGCCTTTGAGGTCAGAGTTATTATTTGCCATTTCGAGGAGACATTTGTTTGCCTGGCCTAGTATTCTGCTCAACTCATCCGCAGTCTCCTCAAGGCTCATCGTGTCAGATAATTTTTCTATCTCGGCTATAATCACCCTTCTAGCTTCTGTAGATGCTCTATCCCCAGCAGGATGCCCACCCATTCCATCGAGCACACCAAAACATTGCTGTGCGTTCCGTGCAAATAAGGCATCCTCGTTGCGATCCGGATGGTTTTCGTTGGCAATCGTCATTGCAGCAATGTCGAGCGGTTCAGGAGATTGTTCTAAGGAGGGTGGCTGTTCTGGATTAAGCATAGTTCTGTGTGGGCGGTGAGGGACTCGAACCCACGACCTACTGGGTGTAAACCAGGCGCTCTACCAACTGAGCTAACCGCCCTTCGACTACGCTCAGGGTAAACCCCTAAGCTGTGCGGCCGGTGGGACTTGAACCCACACGAGTGTGAACTCACAAGAACCTCAATCTTGCCGGTCTACCAGTTTCCGCACGGCCGCGTATTTAGGAGAATAAGGGTTTTTTATTGTTAGAGCAAGCGCTGTTGCAGATCTGCTTCTTTGCTTCCTTCTGTACTAGTTTCCATCTTTGGCGGATTCTTAATAAGCTCGATAGCTTTTGGAATCTTTTGAAAATCGGCAAGTAAAACAGGGCGAAGCTTGCCGGAGTAGAGTGCGGCTGCCGGATGGTACATGGGCATTACAACCTGCCTGCCGGCAGGCAGGCTCGCCCTAGCTATGCTCTGTGCCTGCCCGTGGATTTTTGATATAGAAAAGCCAGGCCCTAATACAAATTCCATTGAAAATCTTCCCAGCGTCACAATGATTTTCGGGTCTATAATATCGATTTGCCTCTGCAGCCATGGTGCGTATGCCGTAATTTCCTCTGGGAGCGGATCTCGATTCTCCGGAGGGCGGTGCTTGATACAGTTTGCAATAAAAATATCTTCTCGCTGTAATCCTATGGATCCGAGTAGTTCATTTAAAAACTTCCCAGCTGCGCCCATAAAAGGTTTGCCTGTTTCATCTTCTTTTGCTCCTGGTGCTTCTCCAATAAACATAACTTCTGCATCAGCATTGCCGTCTCCTGGCACCACCTGCTTTGCTGTTTTGTGTAAATCTGATGCAGCCGCAACTATCGGTAGTTGTTCTTCTGTTAATAATCGTAGCGCTTCTTCTTTGTCTTTTTGTGTCATGAGCGGTTCTTCATCAAAAATTCCAAGTCTTTCTCAATATATTCGTCATGCTTGGTTTCCAAAATAAAGTTCACGTGCTGAAAATCTTTGTGCGCAAGCACGGCTTGTAAGCCCTTGGTTCCAATTTCCCCAATGCCCATATGTTCATGCAGGTCTCGATGGCTCCCTACTTCTTTTTTGGAATCATTCATATGAACGAGCTTAAGATGCTCTGTTCCAATTGCAGATCGAAACTGCTTCATAGTTGCTTCTACTGCTTCTTCTGTACGTAAGTCGTATCCTGATGCAAACATATGGCACGTATCCAGGCATACATGAACGTCTTTGCGGCCGAGCCCTTCTAAAAGTGTAGCTAATTCATCAAACGAGTCTCCTAATACCGCTCCAGCCCCAGCGGAAATTTCTAGCAAAAGCTGTGTAGTAAGCTCTTTGTCTGTTTCGTATATCTTTTTAAGCCCCTCTATTGCTTGTGTAAGAGCCTCAGGCGGCACCACTGAGCTATCTTTATCCGTTATATAGTCTTTGGCGCTCCCCATGTGCGTTACGACATATTTCACGCCAAGCTTAGTGCCTCGTACAAGCTCTTCCCGCACTGCATTAATAGACCCGTAGTAGATCTTGGTATTCTTTGATGCAAAATTAATGTAGTAGGGAGTGTGGATATAGCTTTCAAAGCCGTATTCTTCTGATTTGTTTCTGAACTCCGCAGCTTGTTCATCAGAAATAGGCGCTGCACCGCCTCCTCGCGGACTGCGTGAGAAGAACTGGAAGCATTCTGCGCCCATCGTCTTCGCATTATCTGGTGCATTTTGTACCCCGCCCGCTGCGGATACGTGGAGACCAACTTTCTGGTGCTTTTGAGACATAGTTACATCGTACTAGGGAAATAAGGCTAATAAAAGTACGTGCAGTTACTCTTATGTTATGTATACTGTAAATACTTTGGGGTTACCCACCGATCCCGGTTCACGCCGGGGGATGATTCTCAGAAAACTCAGGCATTACTTGAGTTTTTATTTTATTTAACTAGCGCTCGCAATTTCTTTTCAACTTTTGTAATAATCTTATTTGCTTTTGCAAAAAATAGGTCCAAATCTTCTTTTGTGTATGAATTATCGATATCCTTAAGCGCAGATACGTGAATTTTATTTCGTGCCATTCGAATTTCTTCAGCTACATTATATTCTTCTTGGTTTAATATCTTTCCACGCAAGCACGCTCTGTTGATGTCTATAAAGTTAGTAGAATTTGTAATATCAGCATAGTCTGCATGTTCGATAACGTATCGTATCTGTCTTTGTTTTGAAAATGTATGAATTATTCCTTGTGCCTCCTCTTTCCAAATAGCAGGGGATATTTGAGATGTTTGTAATTTTCCTTTGCGGATGTATTCACATAGTGCGTATGCCAAACAAGCTTCAACAATTGATCCAGTATAAACAAGCATATTTTTATACAGCGAGCTTCTAATGAGCTTTTTATGACATTCTTTACTTGCGGTGTCGATCAGAAAGATGATGTACTCAAATGCAATAGCAATATTTTTCTTGAGAGTGTCATCGTCAATGAAAGCAAACCTTCTTTCGAAGGCTTGCTTGGGCATTAACTCTCTGACATCATTATTTATTTCGCTGGCCAGTTGCATCAAGAAGCTTGCTCAGTGAGGGGAATCCTTGCTTTCGTAAATAATCACTTAGTTTTTTGTCCGATTGAATGGCAAAATCACGATTATACTTTCCCTCAGAAGCTCCTGTTTTGGCATTAGATCTTTTTTGTCGTATCTCCTTACTCATATTTCCATTATATCGTACGAGTAAAAAATAGAAAGGGGAATAAAATCGTACCTCCTCAACGCTTGGTGTTTTTACCGTTTAACACCAAGCGTTTTCCCGGCGCCGTCTCCTCTCCTTACGAAGGAGAGGCTGGGTGAGGTTAGCGTGCCAATGCGTCTGCCCTTGTTTCCCGAATGACGTTCACCTTCACGTCTCCTGGATACGTTAATTCCTGTTCAATTTGCTTCGCGATACTCTGAGCCAGCTTAATTGCAGCAAGGTCATCAATTTCGTGCGGTTCTACGAATACGCGGATTTCACGGCCTGCGTAGATTGCATACGCCTTCTTTACACCCGCGTAGCTGGCCGCAATCTGCTCCAAGTCTTCCATACGCTTCACGTATTCCCCGGTGTTCTCTTTACGAGCACCTGGACGTGCTGCGGAGATAGCATCTGCAACCTGTACGATGATGGCTTCTCTCGTATCAAATGGGTAGTCTTCGTGATGCGCTGCAGCGGCTTTAATAATTTCCTCTTTAATGCCGAACTTTCGCATAATCTTTTCCCCAATCTCTACGTGATTACCTTCAACCTCATGGTCGATTGCTTTTCCAATATCGTGTAAGAGTGTTGCCTTCTTTGCAATATTTACATTTGCGCCAAGCTCTTCAGCCAACATGATTGCAATGTGAGCCGCTTCCCAGCTGTGCTTTAAGATGTTTTGGCGATAACTAGTACGATATTTCATGCGGCCAACTAAATGCACAAGCTGTGGTGGAAAGTCCACAATTCCCAAATCATATACCGTAGCTTCTCCTGCTTCGCGGATATCGTCGTTAATCTTTTTCTTTGCTTCTTCCACTACCTCTTCAATGCGGCCTGGGTGCACTCGTCCGTCTTTAATAAGGGCTTCAATAGCACGCTTTGCAACCTGGCGTCGTACGGGAGAGAAGCCAGAGATCATAATGGAGTTTGGTGTTTCATCAATTACGATTTCGCATCCGGTAAGCCGTTCAATGTGTTGAATATTGCGTCCTTCTTTTCCAATAATACGGCCGATCATGGATGCATCTGGCACATCTACGTAGGAAGTAGAGTTTTCTGCAATGTGAGATGCCGCATACCGCTGCACAACAGTGGAGAGAATATTGCGAGCCTTTTCTTCCAGTTGTGTTTCCCCTTCTTGCTCCAGTTTTCGAACGCGTCGAACAATTTCTTCCTTTGTTTGTTCTTCCATTTGTTCCATAATCCGCTCCGCTGCTTGCGCTGCAGTAAGTCCGGATATCTCTGTAAGGTGCTTTTGCTCTTCTTCTAGAGCATGAGCAAGCTTCGCACGGTCTTTCTCTAGCGCTTCTTTTGTGGAGGCGAGTTCTTGCTCTTTTTGCTCTACAGATTCTATCTTTGTTGTAAGCTTAGTTTCTCGTTCAGCAACACGAGTCTCCAGCTCAATAATTTGATTACGACGAGCATCAGCTTCTTTTTCAGCTTTCTCGCGTAGTTCTTGTACTTCACGCTCTGTTTCAGCGCGGAGAGCTTGAACCTTCTGCTTTGCCGCAGCAAGTTTTTCTTCGATTTTACCGTCTACATGTTCTGCTTTTTGAGAGCCCAGTTGGCGGGATGCTAAATACCCTATACCAACACCGAGCAGTGCTGCCACAATGGCAGGCACGTACGCTGATAGAGCCATATTGTATGGTGGTTAATAAATCAAATTCGAGGAAGATTCACCCTTTTGTGATGATTGTGTCAATAATTCCGTACTCTTTCGCTTCCTCTGATGACATATAGTAATCCCTATCTGTATCTTTTTCCACTTTTTTCAAAGGCTGGCCTGTGTGGTGGGCAAGAATTTGATTTAGTTTATCCTTGGTTTTCAGGATGTGCCGAGCGCTAATTTCGATGTCGGATGCTTGCCCTTCTGCTCCGCCCATGACTTGGTGGATCATAACTTCGGCATTTGGAAGCGCTGCGCGCTTACCAGCCGCACCCGCACCCAAGAGTACTGCTCCCATACTTGCTGCAATGCCTACGCAAATAGTAGCAACGTCAGGTTGAATAAACTGCATGGTGTCGTACATCGCCATACCGGCAGTTACTTGCCCGCCTGGCGAATTAATGTACAGCTTAATATCTTTCTTCGGATCCTCATGCTCAAGGAAAATAAGCTGAGCAATGATGACGTTTGCGACGTCTTCATCAATCGCACCACTTAAAAAGATAATGCGCTCTTTCAGGAGACGAGAATAAATATCGTATGCTCTCTCTCCAAATTGTGATTTTTCTAAAACGGTTGGTATAAGGTAACTCATACCAACTAGTATACCTCTACGATTTCTTGTTTGCTAATTCACCAAGTAAATCGAGTGTCTTTTTATTCTTGATTGCGCTTGCTGCGTACTCTTGGATGTCTTGTTGGTCAACTTCTTTTTTTGCCTCTTCAATAGATCCAAATCGTGCAAGCTCCTTCGTAACTTCTTCGGCAATTTCTTCTTCCGTTGCACTAATATCATGTTTGCGCGTAAGCTCACGGAGCGCTAATCCTACTTTTACTTGTTTGGTTGCGGATTCTCTCATGGTTTCGCGCATCTTTTCGATAGATGTGTTTTGTGCAAGCGCATACTCTTCGATTGAACGTTGTTGATATGAAAGCATCGTTGCGAATTCTTCCATTCTGCGGTCGATCTCGTGTTCAACTAGCGACTCAGGAATAGCTCCGAAGGTGCTGGCATCCATTAATTGCTCGGCCAACTCTCCCCTATACCGCTCTTCTTCTTTTGCGGTGAGCTCTTCCTTCATATTTGCACGCAGCTTGTCTTTGAGTTCGTCCATAGTCTTGAACGCACCACCTAGGCTTTGTGCGAATGCATCATCAAGTGCAGGTGCCTTTTTTTCTTGCACGCTGATAACGCTCACGGTTGCCTCCGCCTGCTTCCCCTTCAATTCTTGCTTGCCGTAATCTTCGGGGAAATGGATAGGGAATGTTCTTTTCTCCCCTGCGTTCATGCCAATAATGCCATCTTCAAATCCAGGTACAAATCGCCCTTCCCCAATAGTAACGGGATGGTTTTTGCTTGCGCCACCCTCGATAAGAGATCCGTCTATTTTGACTTGAAAATCTACGAGTGCAACGTCGCCCTTGTCCGCAGCGCGTGTAACTTGTGCTGTGGTAGCTCGCATGTTTACCAGATGCTTTAACTCATGATCAAGTTGTTCGTCTGATACCACAACCTCTTTCTTTTTTGCAGATAGTGCGGAAGGATTACCCAATGTAATATCTGGAATCACATCAACAGTAGCCGTAAATTTGAACGGGGTATCGAGACCTAATTCTAAGATAGAAATGGCTGGGCGCCCAACTACTTGGACATCTTCTTCAACAGCAGCCTTTGCAAAGAAATGAGGCAACGCTAAGTCCATAGCCTCATGCAGGATACGATCTTGACCTACATGTTCCATTACCAGGTTTCGCGGAGCCTTACCTGGGCGGAACCCTTTTAGTTCTACGCCCTTCGCAAGCGTTCCAATTGCGCGTTCCACAAAAGGTGCAAACGATTCCTTTGGAACGGAAACAGTAATCTCGGCTTGTGAAGCCTCTTTTTTAGGGACAACAGTAATTTCCATATGACGTTGTTACGCTTGAGGTTCTTCGGGTGCTATCTCAGCTTCTGCAGCAGGTTCTGGTTGTGCCTCTTCGCCAGCTTTAATGATATCGATTCTCCAACCCGTTAGTTTTGCAGCTAATCGAACGTTCTGTCCTCGTTTGCCGATTGCTAGTGAAAGTTGATCTTCTTCAACATGGGCAAGTGCACGTTTTTCATCTTCGAAAATGTCTACGGCAATTACGCGCGCAGGGGAGAGTGCATGGCCAATGTAGCGAGCAATATCTTCGTCCCATTGGATTACGTCAATTTTTTCTCCGGAGAGTTCCGCAATAACAGTCTGGATTCGTGTTCCGCGCTGGCCAATACACGCTCCTACAGGGTCTACGCCATCTTCGGTTGCAACAACTGCAACCTTAGAACGTTCACCAGCTTCGCGTGCAATTCCTTTAATCTCAACTGTACCTGCAAATACTTCCGGAACTTCCATTTCAAACAGGCGTTTTAACATTCCAGGGTGGCTACGAGACAAGATGATCTCAGGCCCACGGCTGGTTAATGCAACCTTTACAACATATACGCGGATACGTTGATTTACGCGGTACCGTTCTCCTCGTACCTGCTCGCTTGGGAATAATAGTCCTGTTGTGCGTCCGATATCTACGAATACAGTTTCTCCTTCAATGCGTTGCACTATTCCGGAGATAATCTCCCCTTCTTTATCTTGAAATTCTTCAAACGTTGCCTCTCGTTCCGCTTCACGGATGCGTTGGATAATAACCTGCTTTGCTGTCTGTGCTGCAACGCGCCCATAATGAGGATCGGTTGGAGTAACCTCTTCAACGTATTCCTTGCCAACTGTAGCTTCAGGATCATTCTTTTGAGCCTCAGATAGAGTGATTTGTGCAACTGGGTTTTCAACCTCTTCGTCCACAACCACAGTTATAACCTTAAACACTCGTGCAGTGCCGTCATTTTCATTGAACTCAGCGCGGATATCTTGGCCTCGTTCGCCCATGTCTTTCCGGTATGCAGCAGCAATAGCTTGCTCAATAGTATCAAGCACTTTATCTTTGCTTATCCCTTTCTCTGCAACGATTTGGTCGATTGCGAGAGAGAATGAAGGTGTGTCTTGGCTCATATGTAATTGTATCTATTAGGTTGTTTAGTTATAAGAATTCCGCGGCTCTCGCCACGGAATCTGATGTCTTGAATGTACTACCACGCACTACCTGTGTCAAATGCGTCTGGTATGTGGGTTATGGTTGGAGTAATTCCCGCATCCAATATAATTGATACAACATCGAATCGAATATCTCCCCAATACTTTTCTTTTTGTTGATAATATTTTGCTGCACGAATAAGTTTCTTTTGCTTCTGAATAAAAACCGTCTCATCGCCATCACCAAAAGTTGTTTTACTTCTCGTTCGCACTTCAACAAGTACGCGCACATCGCCGTCTGCAAATATTAAATCTATTTCCCCTACTTTGCAGCTCCAGTTTGCAGTCAAAAATATAAGTCCGTTTTTTTCCAAATATTCTTTTGCAATGCGCTCGCCCTCGGCACCTTTATGCGCGGGAAAATTCATGACGAATGATTTGGTGCCCACCCTCTTCAAAGATTCGCGTGATGCGTTGTTCATCCGCAAATTCAAGTTCAGAAAATATGTTCACACGTGGTATGTATTCTCGCAGTTCATTGTCGCTCATGAGTGCAAGATTATTCCCGGTAACGCACACATCTTCTGACGCAACGATTCCTATGTTGCGTGCAATTGATTGAGACAAGCGAAGTGCCATGGGGGATACAATTTTTATCTGAATCTTTTTTTCGTGCAGTGAACGAATAATGCGAGAAGCATCTTGCATTAATTCGAACGAAGTATTTGCGAATCCAATTAACGTTAGCTCATGAATAGTATCTCGGGAAAGTTCTGGAGCATGCGTATGTTTGAACGCAATTCCGATTGGGAAAAATCCTTCAGATTCTTGTGTAAAAATTTCTTGTTCAATTACATATCGAGTCTGAGAATCAAGCGAGCAATAATGTAGTATCGTGCGCGCATCACCCGTTACCAATACTATATTTCTTGCCTGTGTAGGATGTTCGAGAAGCGCAGCGCTATAAGGAAAAGGAGATTGAGCCGGAATAGATGCAATAGGTTTCCAAGAAGGCTGTGATAGCTCAGGCACTCCGTGTAATTGAGTGTGTGGAGCATGTTGCAATGCCATGTGCGATAAGTGCGTGTAGTGAGGATTTTCTGGGTGCGGAAGACTATGCAGCGTTGGGCGCTCCGAAGTAAAAGTTCCTCTCCAATCAGTGAGTACGATGTCCACCCCTGTATTGTACTACGAGTATGCTACAAGTGATAAGTAGTAGGCTCGCGCCCAGCTGTGTTATGAAATAATGATCTAGAAGAAGAGGTGGAATAAGTGCTAGTAAGACAGGGCGATACTGCTGTCGAAAAAATATGTACAGAAGTATGGCAAACATACCGCTCAAAATTGCTCCAAATTCACTGAACAGCAAAAGGGGAGCTGAATGTACGGGAGCAATATCCCAAGTATTATGGGGAATAGCCGCTGTTTTAAGATACGCAGTAAGTGCACGCTCATAGTTCCCTATTCCGTACCCTCTCAAAAAGCTTTCTTGTGTCGCCATCTGTTTCATCCAGGCAACTCCGCTTACTCTGTCTTCGAGCGCAACTCCATGCGGGTCAAAAGAACGAGTGAATAATAGTGGGCCGAAGAGCACTAAAGGCACTAATGTAATAACAGCAATCCAGTACTGGCGCTTTTCCAATATAAATCCAAGTAGTACAAGTCCGAAGCCTACAAGTCCGGCACGCGAAAAGGAGGTAAGTATGCTGATCGAGAATATCAACAAGACGCTATAACTATATAGCTTGGAAGATGATCGAAGCGTGTATAGGAGCATGGTTCCAAGTACGATACTTCCAGCCAAGCTATTAGAGTGTGCAAATGGCCCATACGCGCGAATATATTTTTGGTAGCCGCTAGAAAAAGAGGCGACTCCAAGATTGCCCACAGCAAGTCGTGATTCGCCAATCACATGCAGCCCAAGATCGTGTTGAACAACAAATTGTGCAATGCCCCATTGTGCATATAGCCCAATGCATCCAACAAGAGTAGCAATTAAAATTTTGCGATGTGCATGGTTGTCAGCCAGAAGTACCCACGTCGCAATCCCGAAGCATGTTGCAATAATCCAATATAAAACGGCATACGTATTAGCTGGAAGCATGCCTATAAGAAATGCAGAAGCTATACCCAGAGCAGCAATTAAAAAAGATATTCGGAATAACGATTGAACACAATAATGATACGAGTAAATAAATATGCCAAACGCAATTATGCACGCAGCTAAATAAAATTTCGTATCACGGGGAAGGCTGTTGTCTTCAATTGAAAAGCGAACCAGTGGTGAGAGCGCGAGCAGTATGGTAAGTGAGAGGCATGCGTATCTTTTTTTCATACTAATATCATACACCCCGCAATTGCGGGGTGTAGTGTTCTGTTATTTTTTCTTTGCCTTCTTTTCTTTCTTTGTTTCCTTTACTTCTTCCGTAGGCTTTTTTAAAGAGAGGCCAAGCCGATGTTCTTTCGGTTCGATAGAAATGATAGTGAATTCCATCTCTTCCCCGGCATGTAGATGCGCAGTCGGATCCTTTTGGATATCAGCTGGCAATTCAGATACGTGCACAAGCCCATGGATGTCTTTATCAAGCTTTACGAACCCTCCAAACGGGGTAACCTTCAAAATTTTACCCGTTACCGTGTCCCCTGCATTGTACTTTTCAGCTGCCTTAAGCCATGGGTCATCTTGGAGCTGTTTAATAGAGAGAGAAATCCGCAGTCCGCTATCGATTCCAATAACTTTTGCTTTAACCTTATCACCAATAGATACGAAGTCAGCAGGATTATCGATACGCTGCCATGCAAGTTCAGAAATATGCACAAGGCCTTCAAGCTCTTGTCCGCTTTCTTCGAATTTTACGAATACTCCGAAGTCAACGATACCGCTAATCACGCCTTCTACATCTTTGCCTTTTCCAAGATGTTCTAATGTAGCGCTGATTTCGTCGCTTACCGCAGCTTTTTCTGAAACAATAAGTTTTTCGTTTTCAGGGTCAATCGTAATTGCCTTGAGTTTAAAGATTTGACCAACATAGCTTGCAAGCCGTTCTTGGATTTTAGACTTATCGCCACCCTCAACTCGCGGGTAGTGATCTGGTGCAAGTTGTGAAACAGGCAAGAATCCCGTAACGCCGTTTACTCGTACAATAAGCCCACCCTTGTTTGCATCAATGATCTCGCTCTCAAAGGCAACATCGTCGTCCAGTTTTCGACGAAGCTCTTCCCAGCTTCTCTCCCTTGTTGCAGAACGCAAGGAAAGCTCGATATAGCCGTCCTCGTTATCCAGCTCTTGGACGGTAGCCTGTACCGTATCCGCTATCTTGGACCGTTTAAACGTATCAAGGTCGTCAAATAGCTCTTTGCCATAAATAACACCTACTCCAAACCGCCCTATGTCTATATAGAGGGCATTGCTGGTTTTTTCTAAAATCGTTCCATTTAATACTTCCCCTTTTTCGGGTACGTGCGCTAGGTCGTCATGCTTTGCAAGCACTTCTTCCATGTTGATTTGATCCTGTGCTAATGATTCAGATTTCATACGAGGCATTGTGACACAAGCGGTTTACAAGGTCAATAACGCCATGGTACGATTGCTCCTATGCAACTATCTTGGCATGGCCAGTACACCGTAAAAGTCATTTCTAAAGATACGACACTCGTCCTTGATCCTACTGCGTTGCGCGCAAAAGCAGATGTGGTGGCGCTCAGCAATCCATCAGATTCTGAAATGAGCCAGCTATCAGGGATTCAGGGCGATCCGCTTCTTATCGATACTCCCGGGGAATATTCGTTCAGAGAATTCACGCTTCATTCAATTGGCTGGCATGCCGACCTGCCTGCCGGTGAGGTAGGAGATGGCAAAGAGCGTAACTTGCAACGGTGGATGGTTGAAGACATGGTCATTTTGCACGTAGGAGCGCTTAATCGAGACTTACAAGAACAAGAACTACGCGAATTGGAACGGGTAGATATTGACGTTTTTTTGGTCCCGATCGGAGGGGGCAGCGGCCTCAACGTAAAACAGGCACTCCACATGATCAGTGTTATTGAGCCACGTATCGTGATCCCTATTAACTACACAGAAGGCATTAAAGCTTTCGCGGAAGAAATGGGCGTATCGAACGTAACTCCAGAGAAAAAGGCTATTCTCAAGGCGAGCAAGTTGCCGAGTGAGGATATGCAAACAATTATCCTGGCTCCATAATACACAAAAATACAAAAGCACTATGCGACAAAAGATCCAAAACCACATCGAACGAATCCAGCAACACCCAGAACATAAAAAGGTTCGGGTAGTGTTTCTGTATACTATAATTGCAAGTGTGATTGTTATTCTGGTATGGGCATTCCTTCTGTTACCGGCACAGCTTCAGCTTGCTGCCTAGTACTGCATATCTATGGAAGAAATTTACAACAATATAGGAAAGCTCGTTAATCAGGGATTGTCCGAAGAAATCCAAAGGAGCTATTTGGATTATGCAATGAGCGTCATTGTATCCCGCGCCCTTCCGGATGTACGGGATGGAATGAAGCCAGTGGCGCGCCGTATCCTTTATTCTATGTGGAGACAGAATCTTCGTTCCACAGCAAAGTTTCGCAAATCCGCAAACGTAGTGGGTGACGTGATGGCAAAATACCATCCGCATGGTGATGCATCTATATATGATGCACTCGCCCGCTTGGTGCAAGAATTTTCATTGCGATACCCTCTTATCGATGGCCAGGGTAACTGGGGCAATATCGACGGAGATTCTCCTGCAGCAATGCGATATACGGAAGCCCGCCTTATGCGAGTTTCTGATGAAATGCTTACAGATATCTCAAAAGACACAGTTGATTTTATTGATAACTACGATGGTTCTAAAAAGGAGCCTGTAGTACTCCCCAGCGCAATCCCGCAATTTCTCGTAAATGGTACCGTGGGTATCGCTGTTGGAATGGCGACAAACGTTCCTCCTCACAACATGAAAGAGGTGTGCCTTGCAGCAATCCACCTGATTGAAAACCCAGATGCAACGGTGCAGGATTTGATGAAGTTTGTACAAGGCCCCGATTTTCCTACTGGTGGCGCTATTTATAACAAGCAAGACATTTTACAGGCGTATGCTACGGGCAAAGGCGGTATTGTAACGCGCGCAATTGCCGATATTGAAGAGGGTAAAGGCGGAGCATTTAGAATTATCGTGAAAGAAATCCCCTACCTGGTAAACAAATCTCAGCTCATTATACGTATCGCAGAAAACGTAAAGGCAGACCGTATCCAAGGTATTCGTGATTTACGGGATGAATCAGATAAAGACGGTATTCGTATTGTTGTGGAACTCAAGCGTGACGCATATCCGAAAAAGGTACTAAACCAGTTGTTCGACACTACTGATTTACAAAAGACATTCCATGTAAACATGCTGGCGCTTGTAGATGGTGGAAAGCAGCCAAAGGTACTAACGCTGAAAGAGACTATCCTGGAGCATATTGTGCATCGCAAACAAGTAATTACTCGTCGTACACAATACGATTTGGATCGCGCACGCGAACGCGCCCACATTTTGGAAGGGTTGCAAATCGCACTCGATCATATCGAGGAAGTTATTGCTATTATCAAAAAGAGTAAGACTCGGGAACTTGCGCACAACAATCTGCGCAAGGCCTTTACATTATCAGACGCGCAAGCAACGGCAATTCTTGAAATGCGTCTCTCTAGTTTGGCAGGGCTTGAGCGTAAGAAAATAGACGATGAATTAAACGAAAAGAAGGCGCTCATTAAAGAGTACGAAGGCATCTTGAAGGATCCAAAGAAAGTAGCTGCGCTTGTACGGGCAGATTATGAGGGTATTGTGAAGCAGTATGGCGACGAGCGTCGCACTCGAGTAGTGTCCGGCCCTATTGGTGAATTCTCTACTGAAGACTTGGTTGCTGATGATCCTACTATCATCACTATTACTCGGGGAGGATACATTAAGCGCCTTGCAACCAGTACGTACCAAGTACAGCGCCGCGGAGGAAAAGGTGTAAAAGGGATGACGACCAAAGAAGAAGACGTAGTAGATCTGTTTCTGGCAACTACAACGCACAAACAGCTGCTCTTCTTTACGAACCAGGGGCGAGTATTTTCTACCAATGCATATGAAATTCCGGCAACGGCGCGAGCTGCAAAGGGTCAAGCAATTCAGAATTTCTTAGAGTTGGCAGCTGGGGAAAAGGTTACGGCAGTGCAAGACATTCCCGATTCAGAAAGCGCAGGAGAATACCTTGTAATGGCAACTCGTGGCGGCGTTATTAAAAAAACATCTCGAGAAGATTTCTTAAACATTAGGCGTTCGGGATTGAAAGCAATTGAATTGCACAGTGGCGATACGTTGGAATGGGTTGGCGTTTCTTCCGGATCAGACCGTATTATTCTTGCAACTACAAAAGGTCAAGCAATTTTGTTTGAAGAAAAGAATGTGCGTGCAATGGGTCGTACGGCCGCAGGTGTACGGGGTATCAAGCTCAAGGGTGACGATGAAGTAATCGCGATGTATGTGGTAAAAGCAGGGCAAGAAGGTGGCCAAGTTATGGTGATTACTGAGCAAGGATTTGGAAAACGAACTGCGCTGAAAGAATATCGAATACAAGGCAGGGGTGGATCTGGTATCCGCACTGGAAGCGTAACGACAAAAACGGGTGCAATTGTACGGGCTATTGTATTGCTAGAAGCACAGATAGAAGATGCTGATATTCTCGTAGTGTCAGAGCGTGGTCAAGTTATCCGTATCCCAGCATCGCAAGTCCGCTTAGCAGGCCGTGCAACGCAAGGCGTTCGCCTCATGCGCCCATCCGACAAGAGCGGCAAAGTATCTACATTTACTGTTTGGCAAGAAGAAGCAGCGGAGTAAGTTTTCCTCCCCTCATATGAGGGGAGGCGAGGTGGGGTCAGCTCGTAACGTTACTACCCCCTCACGCTCCCCCTTATCCAAGGGGGAGAAATTCCCCGACAAAGTTTTTGTTGTGATATACTACATTGCATCGCTATGCCAGAAGCAAATTCCTTCATTCGGCCAGACGCCTCGCTTACTTCCATGGGTCTTCGGGCACAGCAAGTATTCGTTCACTTGGGCTCGGGAGCCGGTTTTTATCTCATTCCGGCTGCAGTCATTGTCGGCCCTAAAGGCAAAAGTATCGGAGTGGATATTCGGATAGATATGCTTGCAGAGGCAGAAAATAAAGCAAAGCAGCAGGGGGTTGAACACATCGTGCAGACAGTCCGTGCAAATCTGGAAAACTCTCCTGGCAGCACTATTCCAATGAAATCCGCAGATTGGGTATTAGTCGCAAATATTCTACATCAATCAGATCCCGCAAAGATTTTAACTGAAGCTGTTCGGGTAGTTGCGGCTAATGGGCACGTTGCTGTTATCGAGTGGAATACATCCTCAACTCCATTCGGCCCCCCTATTCATAATCGAAAATCGGCGGATGAAATGAAAGAAATAGCGGCCAGCTGCGGCCTTACGGTACAGAAAGAATTTTCCCCAAGTCCGTATCATTACGGCATTGTATTTATCCCCGCCGCATGAACCCTCTACGCTCCAAGTTGCCGTATGCGCTGCTTATTATTGTAAGCGGTATTTCCCTCATGGGGTTTGGGTGCCGTGCGCCGCAAAAAGTGCAAACAACAACAAATACTACGCTCGTAGTATGGGGTCTATGGCAAGATAGCGATGTAATGGGGCCAATTGTACGGGCGTTTAAAGAAAGCACAGGTATTACCATCGATTATAAAAAGATCGCATCTGTTGCAACATATGAAGCAGAGCTGTTGAACGCATTAGCAGAAGGCAGAGGGCCCGATATTTTTGTAATAAATAATACATGGGTAGAAGCAAAGCGTGGGCGCCTTATTCCCGCGCCTGTGGAGATTATAAACGAGAGGCAATTACAAGATGAATTCGTAGATGTAGTTGCAACTGATTTATCTCGTGATGGGCTGGTATATGCACTTCCAACATCGGTAGATACTATGGCGCTGTATTACAACAATAATCTCTTTAACAGCGCAGGTATTTCTGCTCCGCCTAAAACGTGGCAGGAGTTTCAACAGCAAGTAACTAAGCTCACACAAGTATCGCGCCTAGGCGTAATTGGCCAAAGTGGTGCCGCTATAGGCACGGCAGTTAACATTAACCGCGCACCAGATATTTTGCAGATGCTGATGATGCAAAGCGGCCTGAAGATTTTAGACACATCAAGAGGAGAGCGCAGAATAGATATTGCAAACGATGTGGGGCAGCGGGCACTCTCGTTCTATACCGATTTTTCTAACAAGAGTAAGCAGGTATACGCATGGGATGTAAGCCAAGATTATTCTATAGATGCATTTGCAGAAGGAAAAACAGCAATGCTGTTTAATTACTCGTATCAAATCCCTACGCTGAAGGCAAAGAATCCACGCCTGCAATTCTCTGTAGGGCCCGTTCCCCAAATTGGGGGCAATACCACCCAAGTTACATTCGCAAGCTACTGGCCATTTGCAGTATCGGCATCGTCCCGCTCTCCGCAAGCTGCGTGGCAGTTTGTGCGCTTCTTGGCATCCAAGCCTGTTGCAGAAACTATGAATCGCGCACAAGGCGTACCGCCTGCGCGGCGTGATGCAGTGCCAGATTATGTAGCAGATCCGATTATGGGAGTGTTTGCAGAACAATCATTAAAGGCACAATCGTGGCCGAGGGTTGATATAGTGGCAACTGATGGTATATTTACTACGATGATTGATAGTGTTGCAACCGGAGGTACAGCAATTTCTGATGCGCTTAAGCAAGCGCAAGATCAGCTTCAGCGAATAGCAACGGGCAATGGTGGGTAAGGTAATCAAAAGTACGCATCTTCTTTTGCTCCTAATGATATTGGCTTTAGTGCCAGTTGTAGCACTTGCTCAACAGCAGGGAATAACAAATCCTCTTGGGAACATTGGAACAGTGAGTGGCCTTTTGGCAAAAATCATTAACTACATGCTAGGGTTAGTTGGATTTATCGCATTAATCGCACTTATTACCGGTGGCGCTCGTATGATTATGGACTTTGGAAGTGAGGAGCAAGTAAAAAAAGGGAAAACGACAATTATGTGGGCTGTTATCGGCCTGTTGGTAGTGATGCTCTCATACGTGATTATTAATATCGTCACCGGTGAAATTTTAGGCGGTAATACAAATGCTCCATATGAAGAACCAGGCTCTCAAAAGTAAGTACGTCGCGTGTAGTATCGCTTTATTATGCACGGTTTCTTTTGCCTTTCCTGTTTTTGCAGAACCAGTAGACTTGTTTGCTGATACTGGAAGTAGTGGTGGAGGATCCGCGGGCCCAGCAACGTTTCAAGACGGCATAAAAGCAGTGGGCGATCTTGCGAAAACTAATAAACTAGCTCCGGCAAAATCTACCAAAGAAATTCTGCAAACAATCGTAAAGTGGCTTTTGTCACTAACCGGCACAATCGCAACTATTTCGCTTCTCTACGGCGGTTTCTTATACATTACGTCTCAGGGCGAAGAAAATAAGGCAGAGCAGGCAAAAAATATTATCCTGTATTCCGTTATTGGCATTATTATCATTGGTATATCGGCAATTGTCGTGAACGTTGTTATTAATGTCGCTACAAAATAAATATGTCTAAGCTTGGTAAAACAATCATGTTTGTAACAACGGTAACATCGTTGGCGCTCATTGTTTTTCCGGTTGCGGCGCAGATTACGCAAGTATCGGGAGGGGATTGCAGTGCTCTTGGCATTAAGTGTCAGGGTAACGAAGATACGGCAAGTCTCCTAGACACGATCCAGACAATCGTAAACGCATTCTTGGTGCTTGTTGGTATAGTCGCTGCTATATACCTTGTGCTCGGAGGTTTGCGATACATTCGTTCTGAAGGCGAAGAGGGTGAGGCTGAAAAAGCTAAGAATACAATTCTTTCAGCCGTTATTGGTATTATTATCATCGGTTTGTCCGCCTTAATTGTAAACTTTGCCATTGATATTGTTTCGGGCAATCAGGGCGGTGGCGCAGGTAGTGCCGGAGAGCCGTCATTTATTACAGTACCTCGTCGATAGTTTTATGGTACAGTTACTTCATCAGAATTTTAGCATTACAAAGGAGGTGAGTCGTATATGAACTTTATTAAAGAAGCATTCGCACAGGGCTTGCAGCCGGCAATTCCATTCGCGAATACGGCTCGAGGAGGGCTTATTCCTTCAGTGCTGAATATCGTAAATGGTCTGCTTGTTGTTGCCGGTATCGCAGCGTCTATCTACCTCGTGGTAGGTGGAGTCCGCTATATCACCTCACAGGGCGAAGAAGGAGAAACGGAAAAAGCAAAGAACACGATTCTATATGCTCTTATTGGGCTTATCGTAATCGCACTCTCTGCTGCAATCGTGAACTTCATCATCAACACAGTAGCGGTAGCATAATTAGTTTATTTCCTCCCCTTATATGAGGGGAGGCGAGGTGGGGTCTCGCGAGCGCAAAACTACCCCCTCTTAATCTCCCCCTCATATAAGGGGGAGAAATCATATATACTGAATATATGGAACTATCCGACATCGTCACCATTTTTAATATCGTAGCTGTTGTCATTGTTATTTATTTTACAAACCGCATGCTAAAAGCCTCTTCCGTGTATGACTGGAATCCTGGTGATTCCGAAATTCAAGATATACAAAAAATAAAAGCGTTGCAGTCCATTGTGAGCATTGCGTTTGTGGGTTTAATCGCCGCGATTATAAATATATTATTTGGGCTTGCCCCGTGATCACCGGGTGATTTTACGGGGTAAAAAAAGAACACCTGGCCAAGTACAAAGACTTGGGCAGGTGTTGAATATAGGGAACAACTTAACGATGTGTGATATCGAGTATGACCTCGATCCGCACATTCTTGCCTGGGATTGCTGGCGGAGCGATTGCCAGAAACGGATCCTCCTCGTGTACCGAATGGTTTCCGAAGATTTTCTCTGGTTCTGACAACACCTTAAAGGGTGTTTCGCTTGGCACCACCAATTCCAGTTTTTTGCTGACACCGTCTGTCTGAGAGGCTTGCGCTTCTCCGATGTGAATTGTAGCAGGGTACTGCTGCATACTGCTTGGAGTCAAGGTAAACCCTTGCTCGTCTGCAAATCGTACATACAGATTCCACTTGTAGGCTGCCGGTGCGGGCAGTCTACCCCAAGATAGATTCTCGCCCCCCTTCGCCGCCATTTTCCAAGTGGCAATCCGGGTGTGACCTTCTTTTGGAATTGCCTCCATGGTGTAACTGACTCGGCCAGGATTTCGCGATGAAACCCTTCCGTGTGTCATGTATGCTCCATGAAGGTTTCCAAGACCAGTTACGACGAGCTCTTCGGTTGGACGGGAGAGTGGAAACCATTTTCCCGTGTCCTCACGAAAGAAGATCGTATAGCTGCCATCTTGGACATACCCAGGACAAGACACCTGAATCTTACCGCCCCCCATAAGAGCGACATTCAAACCCGTGTACCTAGATTTTCCATCGAATGGAAGTGTCAACTCAACTTCCGTCGGAAGTGTTTCCCATCCCCAGTCTCGCCCGGCCTCAATGAAGTGGTCGTAGCGAAGATCTGATGAGTCGGCTTGCTCAACTTCCTCTGCTCTCGTATCGGACGTGTGTACGGAACCTGGTAAAAGGTCCCATTCTGAACGAGGAGTGCCATTGAAGGCACTATCCAAGACGGCAGCAGCCGCCTTGAATATGAAGGTTCCGGTAGCTTTGATTTCCGGAAGGAAGATCAAGGTCGCTAAAACAATCACGATCGTCCAAATCCAATGCTTTTTCACGAACTCTGGAATCATTCCGGGTAGATGGCCGGTCCAGCCAAGCGGAACGTAGGCAACGACGAGTTTCCATACGACCCTGATGGCTAAGACAATCAGTGCTGTAGTTCCAGCAATTTCTAGTCCGTTCATGTTGTTTTTCCTCCAAGGGTTTTTGCGATAAGTTCGGTTAATGAAGTGCCAATGCCAATCGGCGTCAGCATAACGTTGTCCTTGCCATCCAGGATTTGGCCGGCAAGTACAGTGTTCTGATCCACTTTGGGGAGCTTGTTAAGCATTGCTTCTGCAGCATCTGCTCTTGCGTGCCCCTGTTCCCGTATCACCTCAGCTTGTGCGAAGCCAGTGAGCCTTTCGCCCCTAGCCTTCTGCTGAGCGACAAACTGGGCATTCACAGCTTTTTTCGCCTCTGAAGCCCCTTCGGCTTCAGCGGCCATGTCTAATCCAGGATAGTTAACGTCGACAGCAATGACTCCTTTTCCAAAGAAAGTTTCTACGTCGAACGTTGGCTTCATCAGCTCTGCAATGAACTCTGCTTCATTCAACTTGACCAGCTCATCGGGCTGAACAAGAAGCCTTGCTTGGCCCATGAATGATTCGCGGGCCCCGAGTTCATAGAGTGTTACGAGCTCGAGTGTCCTTCGGTCATGCACAATTTCAGGCTCTCGAAGGCCTCGTTCGTGGTTTTGGTCCCAGACGAATAGGCCGGCAGCCCTTCGAATGGAATCACGCGCATTGCCTTGTACTTTTCTGTGCATGAGTTCAATAAGGCGATTGCTTTGGTACTCATACCCGGTTTTATCCTTAACCGTGCATGGAGCACTCAAGTTGCGCCACCGTGGAATTCCGAAGGCATTCAAGATGTGACGGATAGTGGCAACTCGCGGCGAAATAATCGCTTCAAGGGCGAGCTCCGTACGAGGGTTTTTTTCTGTACCGTTTGTGAAAACGTCAGTAGCCCTAATTTCTAGTCCATCACCGCTCGTGTTAAAGATCTTGATTCGCCATATTGGCCAAAGCCAAAAAACGATATCCAAGAACCAAGCAACTCGTATCCGGGGAACCTTCTTAAGCCTCGCGCGCTCTGAAGGTTCCAAAGATTTCTTGAAACCGCGTGGATGGTAGGTAAACCAGTGTTGCGCTGATTGGTACACTTCTGCACCCTGGTCTACATCCAGTAACGCAAAAGAGTTCCAGACAACCAGAGCACCGAAAAGGCCAACAAGAATCCAGAGAAGTTCCATGATTTGTTCTTTCTGTTTTGGGGGATGTACCCCCGGTTTCGTGTAGTTTTCAAGGAGCTGTAGAATACAGTCCAACATGAAATTATATACCTAAAAGTATGTATTTGTCAATAGTAAATAAAATAGCCCAACGGAGGGCTATTAATTGCTTATGTTAAGCTACTTATATGGTGCGGATGAGAGGACTCGAACCTCCATGAGTTGCCCCACATGGTCCTAAGCCATGCGCGTATACCAATTCCGCCACATCCGCCGTATATGCACTCTACAGGGTTACGCTGCTATTTTAAAGCTCGTTTTACGTACAATAGAGTCAAATGGCACTAATACGGCCTTTTTGTGCTTATATGCCCGTTCATACTCTTGGCCTATTTTAGTCCAAGTAAAGTGTTTGGCGCGCACTATTGCAGAGCGGTTAGTAGAAACTGAAGTAAAGCCAGCTTTTATAAGCACTGTGAGCTGCTTGTAATCAGTTGATACGTAATAGTTCGCTGTTACTCCGAGTAGCTCTTCGTGTAGAGAATCCGTTGTTGCAATAATCTGCCTGCCTGCATCCATTGCTTGCAGAATAAGAGGGGATTGGGCAGGATCTGCAGCAATAACAATGCCAGCTTGGCGCACTATCGAAGTTGCCAGCCTGCTTGTAAGGGGAGCATCTGTGTACGTAATTTTTGCAGATGATTTGCCAGCGCCAAATGCTACGAGCTTTTTACGTGTTTTTGCAGCTGCAAATGCGCGTGCAATACGCTGAATCTCTTTTTTGTCTTGCGTAAGGGCTACGGCATATTTTTCCTTCGTAAGCCCAGCTGCCCTTGGCGATATATCCGCAAGCCCTGGTGCCGTATACCCGTCAGGAATATACGTGCTTGTAACATTATATTGCGTTAAAAGCCTATATTGGACAGTTCTGCTAGTTGCACAAATTTGATCAAATCCAGCTGCAATACGCGCCGCAAAACGTGGTGGCATATCGTCTATAATCCAAACAGCACACGTCTTTTGTAGCAACAAAAGAAAGGGGCGAATCAAAAGAGCTGCTTTCCAATCTTGAACAACAATCGTATCCGGTCGAATAAAAAAGGCCGCAATGCAGGAAAGTAGGGTATATAGGTATCCGCCAGGGATACGAGGGTCGAGGGAGGGTAAACTAAGTAGCCGAATCCCTGTAAAATCGAGAGATTCTACACTTTTTTGTGTATTTGGCATCGAAATGGTCACGGCATGGCCGTTTTTGGTAGCCTGCTTGGCAAGCGCTGCTGCTCGTACTGCTTCTTGGCCGATGTAATATATATGCATAACCGTCCACCCTAGCACAGGTAAAGAAACTTGACAAGTGTACTTACTTATGTATATAATACGAGGTTCAGAAATGGATGTTTCTCGGAATTGAATGGACGCTCACAATTTACTAAGCGTTGGGCAGGCCAACGAATATATAATCCACCCATATCCTTATTGCACAGAAGGGAAATGTCATGGCGAATCAGCGGGTTAAAGACCCTGTCACAAACGAGGAATGTCTAGATGCTCTTCGAGCAAATGGGCAAAAGGAGAAAAGTGCTAGACAAGTCACCGATTTGATTAACCTCGCTCGTCAGAGTGGGATTGATAGAGAACAGGTGACGAAAGGTAGCGTGCAGTCATGTTTGTCGGTCATGGTTTCGGGGCTTACGCCTCGTGTCAAAGTCCGGACCGATGTGTCACCGCACCTGTACTCCGTCATTGAAGAAACCGTTAAACCCAATCACCCGAACCCAGAACCAGGAGACCAAAACATGTCGAACCCCAACCCAACACCCCCAACACCCCCAACACATCCAGTACCACCAGCTCCACCTATTCCACCAACACCTCCTGCTCCGGATCAAGCGCAACAATTGCGCCAACAAATTTGGGGCGAGCAAGGAGACGGGTTTATTCCCCAGGAGAGAAAAACTTGGGACGAACTCTTGCTTATGGACCCCCAGGCCCTTCAGGCATGGTTGGCTCATGTGAAGCAGCGCAAGGTAGCGCTAGCTGAGCAGCGTCAAAAGAAGCGGCAAGAGGAAATCAAAACGGCTGTCGAAGCGCAAACGAGGGATTTGCTGGCAGAGAATGCGAATCTGAAGCCCAAGGCTGACCTGTTGGACAACCTCATTAAGGTCATGCCAAATCTCAGCGTCGCGACTCTCACCGAGCTTCAGAAAAGGTCTGAGCCCGCTGGCAAGCCGTCAGAATGGGCAACACTTCCCAATCTGCTTCCGGCCAAACTGAAGAGCAAGGTCAAAACTCCAACGGAGCTCGTGACGTTGCTTGAAAAGAGTCGCAAGCAACAGAAGAAGAACGCCACGACAATCAAGCGGCTGTGGTGGGCCCTCGGGCTCGTCATCGCCATCGTTGTTGCTGGCGGAGGATATGCCTATTGGAATGGCAACCCCAATCTTCTCTCCGATGAAAGTAGTGAACTGGAATCAAAAGGTTCGTCTCCGGATGCGGCTGAAGAAGATTCGGATCTGGAAGCTCACCGAAGACGTATGAAATCTCAACAACAAAACGACGATGAATGAAAGGGAACCCCATGAAGTCGAAAACGATCCTGTCTGTGGTCGCAATGATTGTGGTCACGTGTCTTGTCGGATGTCAACGGTCATCCACAAGCACAAGTAAGTCTCAGCGAGAGAAGGACAACGAGCAATTTGCTGACATCGAAAGAATCGATGGACGGGTGAATAAGCTCGGCGATAAAGTGAAAGACCTGAATCGTCGGTTTCAGAGTCCACGGTTTGATCGCAGTTCGACGATCGGAATTCGCGTCGGTAATCAAGTGTTTCGTGCTGGTTCGGAAGATGAGGGGGAAATTATTGACCCCGCCGAACTCGCAGAGTCGCTTGGTGGGACAGTGCGTCGCATGGAAGAGGCTCTTCAGAGCCAACGACCTCCTGTCCCACAACCTCCTGTGGTCGATAAGGCCGCGGAGGAGAAAAAACTCGAAGATCTCCTCACGAAACTCGTAGAGAAAATCGAGTCGGGGCAAAAGAAAGAGGGTGACGCGTTCCGCAAGCTCCTCTCGGATCTCGAGAAAGAGCGGAATAAGGCACACCGAGATGGACAGAAGGAGGTCGCGGATAAGCTACAGCTAATCCTCGACAAACTCTGTCCGCCCGACGCCTCGAAGTAAGCAAGGAGGTTCTTTAAGTCAAAAACCAACAGCGTTATATCCCATGGGTGTAACGCTGTTTTTTCATGGACAATAAAGATGTTCATACCTATATACCATTGTATTTAGTTAGCGATAGCAGCACTATTGATATGTTATATGCAACATCAACGCGTTGAGGCTTTACTTGAATTGTCGGGAGTGAGCCCGACGAATGATGTGGTTGAAATTGTAAGCGCAGTGCAAGACGCACCCGATCCGGAGACTGCCGTATGCAATGTTATGGGCGTGATAAACGTCCAAAGCCCGCTCTTGCAAGATAAATGGAGAAAGCACGTTGCTCAGATGTGGTTTGCGTCCCACCCTAATATTCCAACAAGCTTTGCGTTGCCATTTAAGACGGGAGACGTTGCATATGCCCATGTGCTACTAGAGGCTCAGAGCCTACTACGTGAAATAGCGCATACGCCTGTGGATGCAGACAATGTACTAGAGGAAGAGGTACGGTTAGCTCAAGGGTTATCTGTGTTTCGAGGGGATACTATTGCGGTACGGCGGATGATGGCATTACTAGAAGAATTGCGCTTGATCCGGTTTTATCAGAATCAATTTCAGGTGGTCCGTTCTCGTACGCAGCGTTTTCAAGAACTTCCTCTGCCTGGCCAGTTTTATTTGCTCTGGCATGCCGATATGTACCATTTGGAATGGAGGCAATTTGACCCAGACTACGGCGTATCCCTTTCTGTATTTCAGCAATACTTGCCAATGGTATGGGAAATGTTAGTACATCGGCACGAGGGTACCGTGCAGCGCATAGATGAATTAACCTGGCAAGTAGTGCGTGCATTTCGACCATTGTGGCAGCAGCAGGGCGGAATAATACGTTCAGGAATGCAGTCTATGGTTGGTTTGTATGAACAATCGCTGCTACAAAGCATGGTAGAAACGCATTTGGTGCAGAAATCGTTGGCTCGCTACGGGTTAATATCGTATGAGGACGATGTTTCGTTTACGTGGACAGCAGCAGGGGAAGCGCTCTTAGACGCAGAGCGGATGGGAACATTGCCGTGTGCGGCAGACTTACTCCCGTAAATTGTGGTATTGCTCGTGGATATTTCGCAGCTGCGTATCGGTAATGTGCGTGTAAATTTGGGTGGTGGTAATAGAGGAATGGCCCAATAGCTGTTGTACGTGCCGAATATCTGCACCGTTACTCAATAAATCAGTCGCAAATGAGTGTCGTAAGGTGTGTGGGGTAATGTCTTTTGTAATCCCCGCAGCCTGGGCTCGCTTTTTAATAACACGTTGCATGGTGCGGGTGGTTAGTCGTAGATCATCTTGAGCGCCTATCCCTTTTTTGTGCCGTATAAACAGGGCGCCATCTACATCTCCTCGTTTGCTGGTATATGCGGCAATGGCATCGCGCGCGGCTTGGGATAAAAACACTACTCTGATTTTATTTCCCTTCCCCCGTACCGTAATTTCGCTATGCGCTTCCCGAATATCGTCGCGATTCAGCTTTGCCGCCTCTGAAATACGGATTCCGGTGGAAAATAGGAGCGAAACCAACGCAAAATCTCGAAAGTCTTCAATTGTTTTAGGGTGAAATGATGCAAGCAGCTGGTCCATTTCTTCGGGGTAGAGTACATCAATATCGCGCTCTGGAAGCTTTGCCAGCTCTATTTTGTCTGGGGAAAGCGCCTCAATATCACGTTTTGCTAAGTATTTTAAGAATTGGCGCAGAGCAATAAAGTAATAGTTTGATGTTGCCAGCATAACTCCTTTACCATCTTCTCCAGCTTCTTGGTTGAGCCATCTGCGAAATGTCCGAATACGGTCGGTTGTAATATCCTCCAGGCTCCCAACCTTTTGGTGGGTAAAAAAACGGGTTAGGTAGTAATCGTAGTTGTGCGCGGTCTTTCCCGACCGCCCTTGGCCAATTTCGAGGTTTTCTAAAAAGTCCGCTTTGAGGCTTGAAAGGGTGGTTTTCATGCATTTGTAGTATAACTGCTTTACTTTTTTTGGGATATATGTACGATGGTGAGGTATGAGCAAAGTTGAAGAACGAAAAGATACCATCATTAAGAAGTACAAGCTTCACACGGAAGACACTGGTTCACCGGAGGTTCAGATTGCGATTTTTTCCGAAAAGATTGAAGAGCTTGCTTCTCATTTGAGAAAGAACAAAAAGGACCATCACAGCCGGAGGGGGCTGCTTGGTATGGTAAGCAAGCGCAAGCGTCTACTCACGTACCTAAAGAAACAAGACGAAAAGCGATTTAAGACCCTCACCAAGAAATTAGGGTTAAAACAGGTGTGAGCACCCCAGGACAATTTCCCCAGCAGCGCGTGGGGGTTTTTGTAGACATCCAGAATATGTACTACTCTGCCCGTGCGCTGTATAGCCGTAAGGTGAATTTCAAAAATGTCCTCGAGCAGGCAGTTACAGGCAGGCAGCCAGTACGTGCCATTGCCTATGGAATTACTACCGAAGAGGCGCATGAGGGCGAATTTCATGAAGCGCTTGGAGCTCAGGGGTTTGAAGTGAAGACCAAGCCTTTGCAAACATTTATTGGAGGCCAGAAAAAAGGTGACTGGGACGTAGGTATTGCAACGGATATTTTGCGCCTTGAGCCGAAGATCGACGTGGCGGTATTGGTGTGTGGCGATGGCGACTTTGTGCCTATGGTGGAATTTGCAAAAGAGAAGGGGTTACGAGTAGAAGTAATTGGCTTCCGCGAAAGTACGTCGAAGAATTTAATTGATAGCGCAGATAGCTTTTTTGATCTTTCAAGTAATCCAAACCAGTTCCTTATCAAAGACACTCCTCGCGGACGAAGTCCACAGCGCAAAGTAAAGATTATTTCGTAGAAGCATGCTACATGCTGCTAGTAGCTACGCTAATGGCCGCAGGTGATCATTCTTAATACGAAGCGAGGGTAGGGAAGAGGTGTATGTGAAGAGTCTTTAGATCAATGCTGATTATACTACGCGGTAATCATGATTGACCTGAAGATCGTTCACCACATGCTTGCCTGGCTTTGCTCACAATTTTACTATGAGCGAAATGCATAGGATAGAAGTTGCTGCTACTATTGGCGCACAAGAATTAACAATAAGCACAGGAGAGTTTGCAAAGCAGGCGGGAGGGTCCGTATTGGTACAGTATGGGGAAACCATCGTACTTGGTACCGCAACTATGGGTAATCCAATGTCGAAAGACGCGGACTATTTACCGTTGTTAGTTGAATACGAAGAAAAGTTTTACGCAGCAGGAAAAATCAAAGGAAGCCGCTTTATGAAGCGGGAAGGGCGCCCAAATGATGACGCTATTTTAACTGCGCGTCTTATTGATCGTTCTATTAGGCCGTTATTTCCAGATGGAATGATTAATGATGTGCAGGTTGTGCTGACTGTGCTCTCGTATGATGGCGAGAACGATGCCGATGTGCCTGCAATGATTGCTGCATGCGGAGCACTTATGATTAGCGGCATTCCATGGCAGGGCCCACTTGGCGCTGTCCGAGTAGGGATTGTAGATGGCAATATGGTTATTAACCCAACTACGGAAGAACGCCAGCTAAGCAAGTTGGATCTTGTACTTGCAGGGAGCGCGAATAATATCACCATGCTTGAATCCGGTGCAAAAGAAGTTGCGGAATCTGATATGCTCGACGCAATAGAAGCAGGGCAGCGAGTACTTGGAAGTGTTGTAGCTCTTCTTGAAGAATTGAAATTAAAAGCAGGCAAAGAGGCAAAGGAAGCCATTTTTGCAGCAAAAGACGAAGCAGCGTGGGAAAAGATCGAAGCCGTTGCAACACCGCTCTTGCGAGAAAAGCTCGCAGTGAGTCGAGGAAAAGATGCTGTTGGTGCAGCCGAGCGCGATACGGCAGCGCTTATACTTGAAAGTATGACGGAAGAAGATAAAGAGGCTATTCCCGAGAAGAAAGTGCGACACATCGTGCACGAGATTCATGGAAAGGTAGCTCGTGCTCGAGTTCTTGAAGAAAGTGCTCGTAGCGATGGCCGTGCTCTTGATGAAATTCGTTCAATTGCAATCCGCGCAGGGGTATTGCCTCGTACGCATGGTTCTGGGTTGTTCCAGCGTGGAGATACACAAGTACTTACGACCGTTACGCTCGGAGGGCCTGATGACATGCTGATTGTGGACTCGATGGAAACGGAAGAAAAGAAGCGGTACATTCATTATTATAACTTCCCGGCATTTTCAGTTGGAGAAATTCGTCCAAGCCGCGGCCCAGGACGGCGTGAAATCGGGCATGGAGCTCTGGCAGAGCGAGCATTGTTGGCCGTGCTGCCAGACAAAGAATCCTGGCCATACACCATGATGTTGGTATCTGAAGTGCTGGAAAGTCACGGATCATCTTCTATGGGCTCTGTATGTGGTTCAACACTAGCACTCATGGACGCAGGCGTACCTATTATGAAACCAGTTGCTGGTATTGCTATGGGGCTCATGAGCGATGGTGTGAGCAACTTCAAAGTAATTACGGATATTGCCGGTATTGAGGATGAAAAAGGGGACATGGACTTTAAGGTTGCCGGAACTGCAGATGGAATTACCGCATTGCAGATGGATATTAAGGTAAATAGCTTAACTCGTGAGATTCTTGCAAAGGCATTAGATCAGGCATTGCAGGCACGTTTGTTCATCTTGAATGAAATGAATAAGGTAATAGCGGCCCCTCGCCCAGAAATGTCTCCATACGCACCTCGAATCCATACTGTTCGTGTGCCAGTTGAGAAAATCGGGGACTTAATCGGTCCAAAAGGAAAACATATTAATGCAATTATTGAAGAAACAGGTGTAGATATCTCGATTGAAGACGACGGGCTCGTATCTATTACAAGTAACGACCCCATGGCTATGGAGAAGGCGAAGCAATGGGTATACAACATGACCCGGGAAATCAAGGTTGGTGAGCGGTTCGACGGTAGGGTGGTAAAAATTATGGATTTTGGAGCATTTGTAGAGTTGCTTCCAAATGTTGACGGATTAGTGCATATCTCACAGTTCCGTGATGAACGAGTAAACAAGGTTGATGATATTGTAAAGGTAGGGGACATGATTCCAGTTGTAGTGGTTGAAATTGACTCAACGGGACGCATTAGCTTGTCTCACAAAGCGACACTAAAGAATCAGTCAGGAGAAAATAGCGGACCAACTGCACCATCTCCAAAATTTGAAGGCCCAAAGCCCCCACGAATGTGATATACTGGTGGTAATGCAGCCACCGGTACCGACAAATGAGCTCGTCATCCGCACCATGAAGGATGACATGAATCAAATGCACTCTGTGCCCGTGGTTTCATCTAGTGCGCCAGTGCCTGCTGCGTTTCCGCTATCGCCAAAGCAAGATAAGCCGTTGCCATCATCCATTCCCACTTCGCGTACTAAGCACAATATTTTTGTGGGGGTATCGTGTATTGTTGTGTTGGCGGGGCTTACGGCTGCCGGCTGGTATGGATACGTGTGGTGGGCATCTCGGCAAGTAGCTCCCGAAACCGTACAGCAGACACGTCCTGTTGCAGAAATGATTCCAAAAGAAGCAACGGCTATTGTTACATATTCGCTGGATAGCCAGTCGAGGCGGACAGGTGTACAGGTGTTATGGGATGCAAAGAGTCCTGTGGTGGCAGGCAGTGCGATTGATGGAGATCCTCGCGAGCTGCTGGCACTGCAAGATCTTACAGGAATATATTATATAGTCATGCAGGACAATCAGCGTCCATTTTTATTACTACAGAAAACAGAAGGAACAGATCAGTACGTGGCTACACAGAGCACCATAGAGCATATTGAAAAAGACGGATGGTATATTCTGAATCGGATAGGAACGGATCAATACACAGCAGCACTTGATCGCGGAACAGTTGCTGAGGCTGGTAGTTTGCCGGTGCTCCGATCTGCTTCTACAGTTGCGCAATACATTTTTACAGCACCATATGCTTCCAAGCTCTTTAATGAAATGGCTTCTGATGCCATTGGTATTTCACGAATATCCGAAACGGTATTTGAGGTTGATGCTCCATCGCAAGACGGCACTATTCGGGCCCATGCTGCAACTGCGATAGCTCCAGTACCGGAAAAGCTCACTCCCTCTGTGGCGGAACTTAGGAGCCTTGTCCCTGGCGACGCTGAATTTGGCCATATTGGATTTAATTTTGCTGACGATGTGGATACCTGGCAGCAAGAAACAGTGCGACTAGACGGGAGTATTATGCAGCAGCCTGCTGTTCGGCAGTTTCTATCGCTCTTGAATACACCTTATGGGTTCTTTAAGCGTACTGGATCAGATGGAGTGCGTGATATTGGCCTCATTATTCAACTTCCTGAATCGTTGCAGAAAAATCTGAAAACAGGAGAACCTATTATAGAACAGGCGCTGCCCGCATTTATCCCACTTATTGTAGGCAAAGCACTGGGGATTCAATCAGCATTTCACGATGGTATGTATGGCAATGCCCCTGTTCGATATACGAATATTACCGGCCAAACCCAAGCTCTTGATTATATAGTCGGAGATTCCTTTATTCTTATCTCTTCTTCTCGAGAGGGTATCGGTGCGCTTATCGATATCGCCAACGAAAAAGGGGATACTATACAGCAGAAAGATCCATGGAAGAGCTTGTTTGAAAAATCGGCTGCACTTGTAGAAGGAAAGATAGTTTCATTTGGGCGTATCCAAGATCCGTTACTTGTATCGCTGATGCCTATCCCAAGTGGGCTTACCCAAGTGCCCGTCATACTATCCGAGGAAGCTACCAGTACCGACTCTATTTTGCATGCTACGCTTCTTATTCAGCAATAAGGTAGTAGTCGGCCTGTTAGCAGGTATAGCGGCTCTGATCATGATTGTGGGCTGCACAAGCTCTCTATGGTTTCTTCGTGGAATGTGGGGGTCGGCTCTAGCCGAAACAGAGTTCGGATACCAACGCACAGCTGTAAGCGCTAGGTTTTTTGCAGAAAGCGGTAAGGCGATAGATCAGAAGATAGGGGCTATACTTAGCGGTACGCAGGATTATTATCAGAGGGTTACATATATAGCGGACGATTCGGGTGAGTACATGGCTCTTATCCCGCGGCTACGATATCAACTTACCGCAAAGGCGCATTTGAGTACTTCGGGTTGGCATGTATCGCGAGTGGGCTGGATACTGGTAGCAAGTCGGGCGCGTACCGATGCAGGCATTGCTATGAGGGAATATAGCCTATGGAGCGCCGTTATTGCGCAGGCAAAGGCCTCGGTGTACGACAAGCTTCCGCTGAGTCCGCTATTTTTATTTAGAACTAAGCAAGCCGGGATGTCTCCTATTGCGATATACGCAAGTCGGGAGGCGGGGGGAATTGCTGGCGTTGCAAGTATCGATGCATTTGAATTTATTGCGTCAGATCAGAGTAAGAAACATAGTGAAGTAAGTGGAGACGATACAATGATCGTCGCTTTACCAAGCACCGTATTGGCCGCTATGAATAGTGATTTTAGTGAAGCGCTCGAGAGGTCAATTGCGCAGTTACTCCGCTTTCAAAAGACGGTCCCTACTTTGCTTTCGTCCCTGCCCGCAGGCGAAGATATATACCTTACGAAGAATGCCACGGATATTGCGGTGGGTGTGCGTACGCAAGGCGAGGCATTCGGGAGGACTAGTCTTGATGCAATCAATGCAGAGCAGGGGCAGCGTCATCCGAAGAAAAAAGCATTCGCTCTGCCAGATCGTTCAGTGGGGTATGAATATGTCCGCGGCGCAGCAGATGTAGGGTTTGCGCCTGGCGGAACTACGAACGGATGTCTACCATCCGAGCGTTACGATGAAACTATTTTCTTGTGTGGAAAACAGGAAGCTGCGGTGTTGGCATCTTCAGAAAATATGGGATCAGCGCTTATCGATTTTATGAGCAATATTGGAGTGGGTGAGTGGCGAGGATATGTGCCTGGTGAATACCCACTGTATTTTTCCGGATCAGATAAAGAAATACACTTCTGGATTGACCAAAAATAGGTGTACACAAGATGTGTTCGAAAAAGTCCATTTTCTATTTGCTCCAAGCACCAAAAACTGCTATAATGGATACATCGCTCAGAAAGCCTGAGCAAAAAAACAAAACAAACAAGCAATACAAACGAATAGATCCTGACGAGAAAAGCCCGCGTACGGCAGCAGTCAGGGTCACCATTACAGGGAATGCACTTTTACAACATACGATAAGAATCTGTGGGGGAGCGAGGCAAGGTAGGGGGCGCATGGCTCACTGCTTTTCCGTGCTTCCTCAACAGATAGCACTCCCTTCACTTCAAGGACGAGCCGCTCTGCTGCGGCCACACATATAAACACAAAAACTGGTAAACAAGGTTTGTACTTTTGTTCATTTTCGCGGAGATGGTTACGCTCATAGGTGTCCGCTACGCGGCGCTTTGTAACTGGAACCGCAATTGTGGTGGAGGATAATTCTATGGAGCAGGACATAGGATAAGATGCACATAGTTCTTGCTTAACAAAATGCTATTAAGGGCAGGTGATAGTTGATAACGTACGAATTTTCAACTGCCACCTGCCTAAAATGGCTGTAAGCATGAGCTCAGAGCCCATATCGACGGCAAAATTTCACTATTGAGCTGTATCGTTTGGGCTCTATTTATTTACTGGAAAAAGCGAATTGTGATATATATATCATATGCATACACAACCATTTATCGATGAGATGAAAGCACGTTTGCAAGAGGAGCTAACGGCGCTCAAGGGCGAAGTGATCGAGGAGACTCCTGACTATGGTAGGAGCGAGGAGGATAATGCTACAGAGCTTGCCGACTATGAAGCACTTACTGCTGCATCGTCATCTGCAAGTATGCGCACGGAAGAGGTTGAAGCTGCCCTTGCACGAATTGCGGCAGGCACCTACGGATCTACAGAAGATGGAGTTGAGATTCCAGAAGATCGTCTCCGCGCAAACCCTGCAGCAACAACCGTTATTACGGCGTAATGAACATAGCGTACCCTCTGGTGCTGATAGCTGCAGGAGGGGCGAGCAACATACTAGATAGAATTCAGCTTGGGTATGTGCGCGACCCACTCGTATTAGGATCGCTCTATTTTAATGTTGCGGATATTTGTATAGCTATTGGAATTACTTGGGCTGTATACGTTCTCTATCAGTATAATAGGGTATAGTAAGCGCAATGCCCGCACATATACGATCTGCTGCAGTATTCGGAATAGATGCATTGCCTGTTGATGTAGAGGTAGATGTGCTGCAAGGGTTGCCAAGCTTTACTCTCGTAGGCTTAACCGATCGTGCTATTCAGGAATCTCGTGAACGTATGACTGCAGCGCTCACTAATTCTGGGTATAAGCCACCGCGTCGTAAAACAATTGTTTCTCTTGCTCCTGCAAGCCTGAAAAAAGAAGGTTCACTCTACGACATCCCTATTGCATTAGGGTTTTTATGTGCAAGCAAACAAGTTACCGTTGACGAAGATATTCTACGCACATCGTGGTTTGCAGGGGAGCTCGCACTGAACGGAGGTATTCGTCCAATTCATGGAGTGCTACCAATAACCCTCGCCGCAATTCGTCACGGCATGAAGAGGATATATATTCCAGTAGAAAATGTATCAGAAGCAGCACCTTTGGCAGATAAAATTGATGTATACCCCGTAGAATCACTCCAAGAATTGTTGCAAGGGCTTGAAACTGGGGAAGATACCCCATTGAGTCCAAGTATTGCGCAGGAATACAGCACGGCAACCGGGCCTGTGCCAGAAATCGATATGAATGAAATCCGTGGGCAAGAACACGCAAAGCGGGCGCTCGTAATCTGTGCTGCTGGTGGGCATAACGGCCTGTTGGTAGGCCCGCCGGGTACAGGGAAGACGTTGCTCGCACGTGCAATGGTTGGAATATTGCCCCAGTTAACGCGCGAAGAGGCGTTTATTGTTACGTCTATTTATTCTATCGCAGGGCTGCTAGATGGTAGAGAAGGATTGATCCGCACACGCCCGTTCCGAAGCCCGCATCACGGTGCATCTAGTGCCGCGCTTGTAGGGGGAGGCTCCATTCCAAAGCCTGGTGAAATAACGTTGGCGCACCATGGCGTACTCTTTCTGGATGAATTACCAGAATTCCCTCGAACCGTTCTTGAGCAGCTCCGGGCGCCTATTGAAGATGGTATGGTCACAGTCTCTCGCGCCGCACACACGGTTCGGTTTCCGGCACGCGCAATGCTGGTAGGCGCAATGAACCCATGCCCGTGTGGATTTGTAGGAAGTCAGCGTAAGTCGTGTACGTGTTCCGCAGCAGATATTGTTCGGTATCAACGTAGAATATCCGGCCCAATGCTTGATCGGTTCGATCTACACGTATTAGTGAACGATGTTCCGGCAGAAGAGCTGTTATCAAATGAGCGGACGGGGATGTCTTCGGCAGAATATTCCGATATGGTGTTATCGGCGCGCACCAAGCAGTGGGCTCGGCAAGGGAAGACGAATGCAGAGTTACGGCCGAGGGAAATTTCTGAATACTGCACCCTTACAGAGCCGGTGAAGGCGCTACTTATGAAAGCGCAGGACCGTTTTCACCTTTCATCCAGAGGAATTCACCGATTACTCAAAGTTTCTCTTACGATTGCAGATTTGTCAGGATCTGACATTATTGAGCCTCGTCATATGGCCGAGGCATTGCAGTATCGCGAACAGCTCGCCGAAGCCCTGCCCGATTTTGTTTAGCCTGAGCTTGTCGAAGGCTTTAGCTTGGGTGTGATACAATAAGAAGAAATCTCACACCACACATTGTGAAAAAAACATCCTCTCATACAATTTTGCATTCTTTTCTATACGGCAGTACGTCTGTTTTGTTTGCGCTTGACCTATTTTTCTTGGTACGTGCGCTTGTTACCGGAGCGCTATTTCCTGTTGTTCCGATTTTTGCAGGCGTTTGTATTGCAGGAGGGTTGCTCTTTATTCTGCATGCAGAAGGAAAGAGTCGTGAATACGATAGGCGAGAACACAGGAGCCTTTCCCGGGTTGCAACTCAATTAGAGCAGCCTCTGCAAGCACTGGAAGAGGATATTGAATATTTAATTAAGCATGCAGATTCATTGCCTGCTGAAGTTCGGTTGAAGCTCAAGCGGATGAATACGAAAACGAGAGTACTCTTGGAAAATATTCGCGATGTATTTTTAATGTTCCGCGCACAAGAGGGGGTTGTAGCGCATGATCAAAAGAAATATGACGCGTGTGTGCTTGTGGAGGATGCCATTGCTCGTGTAAAGCCGCTTGCTTCAGCTCGGAACGTCGAAATTATTCGTAAAGCCCACTGCGTAGATGCGCCAGTAAAGCTGGATAAAGGATTGTTTTTGATTGCGCTCACGCATATTTTAGAAAATGGCATTTTGTATACCATTACACCTGGCCTGGTAAATATAGCCATTGTTCGCGGGAAGAGTTTTGTACGTATTATTGTCCAAGATAGAGGAATCGGGGTGAAGCAAGAAGACATGCATGCGATCTTTGATCCGTTCATGCGTGGCAAGCACGCCAATCAGTATGATCCAGACGGAATCGGGGTAGGTCTTACATTGTCACGATTATTGATTCAAGAATTCAACGGAAAGCTCAACTGGCATCAACGCAGCGAATCATCAGGCCTTGAATTTGAAATAAGACTGCCCCTGGCGAAGTAGTGCACTCGGAGGGATTCGAACCCCCAATAACAGTTCCGAAGACTGTTGTGATATCCATTTCACTACGAGTGCGTGCTATGATATTCCGTTATTTTTTGGATATTGTCCAGTTTTTTCCAGAATAGAGGAAATGATAATACCGGTCGCCATTGCAACGTTATGGGAATTACCGATGCCGAGTATGGGAATTTCTATAATTGTATCAGCGAGTTTTAACAGCTCATCGCGTACACCCAAGCGTTCATGTCCTATTATAAGAATACTAGGGAGAGTAAATGCTGCATAGGTGTATGGAATACTCGTGGTCGTCTGTTCAAGCGCTAAAACGTGATAGCCTTCTTGTTTTTTTTCATTAATAAATTGGCTAGTATCCTCTGCGTAAAGCCACGGCTGATGCTCCAGGGCATAGACTGCAGTTTTCCGGATCCGGTTATCATGCCGAGTAATAACATTCTCGGGCCTGGTATCTTTTAGGGTTCTTGGATATCCCGTATATCCTGCCAATACCAAAAGTTCTATGCGAGACAGCTCACATAATCGGAACAGTAGACCCACGTTATCAAGGCTTCGGATATTATCTGCTATAACAATAAGCGGAACTCGAGGCATAGTAGCAAGCTCTTCTGTCGAAGGTCGTTCGTGTATCAATTCTTGCGTTGTCTTCTTTTGCATAAAGCGGGGCGGCTAGAGGGGATCGAACCCTCGTCGCCGGGACCACAACCCGGAGCTTTGCCATTAAGCTATAGCCGCCATAATCCTCGCAATATAGCACATAGTATGGTAAAAACAAGCATATTCACGCACTCGTAGCTCAGCGGATAGAGCAAAGGGTTTCTAACCCTTGGGTCGTAGGTTCGATTCCTACCGAGTGCACTTTTTTGATCACTGGGTTTGCAAGAGTTCAAAAATGGTATTTTAGGGGTCGGGGATGTATAATAGTGCTATGAAACAGGCTTCAAATATTACAATTATTGATAATGAAGTCTTGCGAGGCATATTGGCTCCAGCAGGCGCTTTGTCCAAGAAAGTATTGACAGACATGCTTGATTTTATTGAGCTTTCTAGCGATGAATCTTCAAAAGAGTCTGATATTCGCATCAGGGAAGCGGATAAGAAGAAGTCCTGGGAAACTATTGGTGAAGTTCGAGACGCTGCAGCAAGTGCCGATTAATACTCAGTAGGATGCTCCGCGTACTCTTGCATCCAAAAGCGAAGAAAGAACTGCTGCATCTTCCAAAAACAGTGCGCTTGAAAGTTCTTGATGCTATAGCCGAACTAGAAAAGGTAAACCATCCGCTTCAGCATCGAAATGTTTTGAAATTAAGTGGCCGGGGCCGGGAAGACTTCCGTTTGCGGTTTGGAAGCTATCGCGTAAAATTCACGGTACGCAATGTTCATGATGTGCTTATAACGCACATAGAACACCGCCAGGCAGGGTATTTATAAGAGCTAATGGCTTGTACAAAGGGATAAATAGTGAAATAGTACTGATATGTTTTTACATAGATACATTTTAGGTCGCCTCAAAAACAACTGGAATGGGCCTGCAGTCACGCTTATTGTCGGCAAAAAGGAAATCCGGATTGGTAGGGGGAAGAGCTTGGTGACTGTGAGGTTTAAGAGCAGATGGGCACTCTCTCGGCTCGCATTTTCGCCATCACTCGGGTTCGGCGAGGGTTACATGGACGGTAAAATCACAGTTGAAGGGAATATAATGGATCTTTTTGAAGGCTTTGTGCAAAGTGATGCGATTGTACCTACGTGGATTCGAGACTTTCAACGGCTTTTGAGCTATCTTCCTATTCCCATATCTGGCGCAGTTAAAAATGCTCAAAGCCATTACGATATCGGGAATGATTTTTATGGATTATGGCTCGATGAGTCTCGGACGTATACGTGCGCATACTTTTTACATGAAGATGACACCCTAAGTCAGGCTCAGTTTCAAAAAAATGATCTGGTATGTAAAAAAGTGAGACTTGAGAGAGGTATGACACTACTAGATATCGGCTGTGGATGGGGTGGAGCTATTTTCCATGCAGCTGTGCATTACGGAGCAGACGTTACCGGCGTTACTCCCGCAAAAGAGCAAGCTGCATATATATTGGACAAAGCAAAACAGCTTGGACTGCAAGATAGGGTGCATGTAATTATTGATGATTGGAGAAATATTGAGCAGCATACGAAGAACACTAAATTTGATCGTGTAATTAGCATAGGGATGTTTGAACACGTTGGCCGCGCTCAATACGCAGAGTTTTTTGCACTATGGAAGCGTGCACTTAAAGATAATGGCATCTCGCTGCTACACACTATTGGAAGGAAAAATGAAGAAAATAGCGGACAAGACCCTTGGATGCGAAAATACATATTCCCAGGGGGATACGTACCACTCCTCCATGAAATTATTCGAGGTGCAGGCAAAGAAGAATTGCTAGCGGTAGACGTTGAAAATCTGTGGCAGCATTACGCAAAAACATTGAATTGGTGGGAGAAAAATGTTCAGGGCCATAAGGAAGAAATCGTGAACATGTTTGATGAACGATTCTTCCGGATGTGGACGCTGTACCTAAAAGTTTCTGAAGCTGGATTTATCTACGGTGATATGCAGCTGTATCAGACGGTGATCCTCGGAAAAGACGCCAACTGGCCATTAAACAGGGAAGTGACAAAATAATTAATATTTTGTCATCCCGGCCCCCGAGCCGGGATCCACGTAGATTCCGGTTCAAGCCCGGAATGACAACGATTTGCGAAATTTTTGAAAAAATGTATGGTATAGATAGTCGTTCTTTACCCTAATTTTGCTCTTTTACTGTTCGCCAATACACATTGGTTTTCGCTGTCACGTAAGACGGTGAACACTATGTAAACGAATAGCCACGAACCTCACCATGAGGTTCTTTTGCCTTTTAGGGTAGGATACATACATGGCAATTACGTTATCTTCGCTAGTAACTGATTTAAAAGGGATCGGCCCATCTCGGGCCAAGGCGTTTGAACGCCTCGGTATTCGCTATGTTCGTGATTTACTGTTCCATTTTCCTCGCAAGCACGAAGATTTCTCATCTGTAACGCCTATTAAAGACCTACAGCTTGGGCGCCCGATGACGGTGCGCGGAACGGTGAAGTCGCTTAAAGACAAAAGCGGCTTTTATGGAAAACGGCGCTTGTTGCGTCTGTATTGTGATATTCAAGATGAAACAGGGGTTCTGCATGTAGTCTGGTTTAATTTACGATTTCTAAAAGATAAGCTTACGCCTGGAACTGAAATATACGTTGCAGGCACCGTAGAAAAATCAAAATTCGCTCCAAATGACTTCTCAATGAGATCGCCCTCCTTAGAATTTGTGCAGCGGGACGCATCGCAGCGTATTCATACTGCTGCCATTACTCCTCTATATAGTGAAACGGCAGGGATTTCGTCACGATTTATTCGATACCAAGTAAAGCAGCTCTTTCCGGCAATTAAACTTGTTCCAGAATACTTACCGGAAGACATTATTGAGCGCAATGATCTTATGGGTATCCAGGAGGCTATAGAGTCCGTCCATTTTCCGTCATCTCAAGAACAATTGGAACGTGCGAAGGCGCGGCTGCAATTTGATGAGCTGTTTTTCCTCCAATTGGCAGCATTGGTTCGGAAAAAACACCTCGAAGAGTCGCCCGCGTATCCAATACTCGTCGGATCTCTCGATGTGCAGGAATATGCGCAGCAACTGCCCTTTAGTCTTACGGAGGCACAGCAGCGTGCAATTGGGGAAATTGCAGAAGATATTGGCAAAGCTCACCCCATGAACCGATTACTACAAGGCGATGTAGGCTCTGGGAAAAGCGCAGTGGCTCTGCTTGCGGCCATGATGACATTGGCGGCAGGGAAGAAGGTGTTGTATTTAGCACCCACAGAAATACTTGCTCGGCAACAGGCAGATTCGTTTAAAAAATATCTTGGAGAAGGTCAGACTCATCTTTTAGTGGGAGCAATGAAGCCAAGAGAAAAGTCCCGTGTCATTTCATTGCTTACCGGGGAAGAGCCAGTCTGTATTATTGGCACGCACGCTTTGCTGCAAGAGGGGGTTGTGGGTGCAGACATTGCGCTCGCAATTATAGATGAGCAGCATCGGTTTGGGGTTGCCCAGCGTAAAGCGCTGTTGGCAATCGAAAAAGGATACGTTCCCCATTTGCTTTCTATGACGGCAACCCCAATTCCTCGCACACTAAACTTAACCGTGTATGGCGACCTGGAGGTTTCGGTATTAGATGAGCTGCCACCTGGCCGAACGCCGATTGTGACCCGCGTGCTGGATATCGAACATAAAGATAACGCAATTATTCATATGCTTGAAGAGTTGCATGCAGGAAGGCAGGCGTACGTAATCGCGCCGGTGATTGAGGATTCGCAGGTGCTTGCCGTAAAGTCCGCACGGCGTGCGTACCAAGAAATTCAGGAATTATTTCCTGGTATTGCGGTAGGGCTCTTGCACGGGCAAATGAAGAGCGAAGAAAAAGAAGCAGCAATGAATAATTTTACAGAAGGTGCAATCCAGTTATTAGTAGCAACATCTGTAGTTGAAGTAGGAGTCAACGTCCCCAATGCGACCATTATGATGATTGAAGGTGCGGAACGATTTGGCCTGGCGCAGCTTCATCAGTTTCGCGGACGAATTGGAAGAGGGGAGCATGCATCTACGTGTTACCTCGTGCCAACAAATGAGGATGGTACGGTGAGTGAGCGCCTGCAACTGTTTGCGACAACAAATAATGGCTTTGAAATTGCAGAAGCGGATTTGCGGTTTCGCGGGCCGGGAGAAGTGTATGGTCTTGCACAATCCGGGTTTGGAAATTTGCGCGTTGCATCATTGCTTGATTACAAAATGATTAAACTTGCTCGAAGTGAAGCTGCTACTATTTTACAAAATGATCCAATGCTTTTGCATCATCATGTGCTTCGAAAAAAAGTAGAGCAAAAAAATTCTTTGACGCATTTTGAATAATAAGTAAAAAGTTTTCCACTTTTTATTTTGTAAGACGTATAAAAAATAATATTTTTGATGAAAAAAATATTGTGTCCATTTTATTTTGAACTCTAAATTGCAGCTGTCATTCCCCGACTTGATCGGGGAATCCATGTCGCGTAGTGCGTGGATGCCGGATCAAGCCTGCCTGCTCGGTAGGCAGGTCCGGCATGACAACGATTAGGTTTTGATTAATCGATATGATCTGCAAAGAGATTGTATATTCTGAAAAATAGTTTTCTTGTGTGTATGAAAATTGTAGCGGTAGTTACGCGAGTGACATATACTTACTATGATGATTCAGGAAATTATTCTCGTCTATTTGCCGGCGATGGTGGCGAACATGGCCCCCATAATTGCGCATCGTATGAGGATACTAGCATGGCTTGATAGACCAATAAATCAAAGGATCTTGGGGGTACATAAAACGGTTCGAGGGTTTGTTGTAGGCGTAGGTGCAGGCGCAATTACTGCTGCATGTATGTCGTTTTTTATCGATACGTTTGTGTACGCAGACTTCGCAACTGCAACTGCGTTTGGTGCTGTTACAGGATTGGGTGCGCTCGTTGGAGATAGTGTAAAAAGTTTTTTTAAACGCCGCAAAAATATTTCTTCCGGAACATCGTGGATACCGTATGATCAAATTGATTTTGTACTTGGTGCAACGCTATTCGGATTATTTTTTATACGTATTCCAATTCTCATTGTGTTGATTGCTCTTGTGATCGTTGGGTGTGCATCGTACATTGTAAGTGTTGTGAGTGTTGCACTGCACATCAAGCGATCATTGTGATATACTAGGAACACATTCAGTATGGATGAAATGTTTATTGGAGGGGAAACAGTTCATTGTGCGCGCATCATGCGTGCGCATGCATTTCATTCGGAATGCTACATTGCATTTGGGAGAGGAGGTGGTACCTATGCCAGCTAAGAAGAAAGCAGCTCGTAAGACTGCTAAGAGGAAACCAGCTCGTCGTAAGGCAGTAAAGAAGACTGCTAAGAAGACAACGAAAAGGAAGCCTGCAAAGAAGGCCACCTCTCGCAAAAAGAAACGCAAATAAGCGTTACTAAAAATCCCCCGCCTGCAGGTAGGGGATTTTTTATTGCGCTACATTTTTTATGTAAGCATGTGTTCTAATTCTCCGATGTATCCGTTCAGTATTTCTTTTGCAGTATTTGTATTGCGTAACGCGTGAACGATTTGGTTGATCTCTCCCGTTAATTCCGAAGAAACTCCATGCGCTTCTAGCAATGCGGCGCGCGATGTGTCAGAAGGCGCAGCGCGGAAATAATTTTCGAGCATGGTATGCCATGTTTGAATAAGCGGCTCGTCATGGATTATTTTTAGTTCATCCGGATGAGCTGTCCCCAATGCACGGCGCACAATTCCCCAATCTTCAAATGCTGCATACAGCATTTCGTCTTGAAATAGTTCGAGCGCAAGGGGATTTAGTGGATGCCACGGCAATCGTTCGTATACTCGATGTTCTTTTATATAATGATCGTATGTTTCATCAATCCATGCATGCGCGCGCATGCCGGTTATAAAGTCATTGGAACCAACCAATGCCGAAAGTCGTACGTGTTTCGGGTGGGTAGGGTAGCGTTGTGTGGGTGCAATCCTATATATATCGGGAAAGACAGTGCCAATCCAGTACGAGTGATGGGACACTCGGGATTTTAGTACGGTCAGCAGCCGTGCTGCATATATAATGTGCGCTATTTCTCCCGCCATGCATTCAAGTGTACCATGATGTATATGCAGCGTCGTTATGTTTTATCTATACTTATGCTTGCCGTTGTCGCATGTGTCAGCATGAACGTACACGCACAGCCTGTGCAGCAGTATTTATCTAACCAATCTCTTACGGCGGCACATCTTTCTGTTAGTGTTGATGGGGAACATGCCCCGTCGCAAAGTTGGTGGAAGCGAATATGGTCATACCTTGGTATTCGAAATGCGCGGATTCGGCCAGAAATCGGAACAACGCTTCGCGTTGAATCCAGCGCATACGCATCATCTCCGTATCAAACAGATGCAACTCCGTGCATTACCGCGGCGGGTACAACAGTGCGTCCGGGTGTGGTAGCAACAAATTTTCTTCCTCTGGGGACAATCGTATCTGTAGATGGAAAGAAATATATCGTAGAAGATCGTATGAATGCACGGTATGATGGGTATTATATGGATATTTGGTTCCCATCTACGAGCGAAGCGCTTGAATTTGGACGAAAAAAGCTTGCCATTACCATTATTGGATATGGGGAGCCGGGCGATGTGATAGAGCCAACTCCTACGCCATTCGTTTCTCCAGAGCCAGAGAAAACCATGTGGCGTGCGATAGCTGATTTTCTTGTAACAAAAACATATAAAGACCCCAATCGATATGATGTTAATTGCACGAATTAGGCTTATAAGCGTAGTGCTGTGCGCCGTATTGGTGCCCAGCATGGTTTCTGCTAATACCGCGCTTCTTAAAGAGGTAGTGATTTCTGCGGAAAGGGCAGCAGTGTTAAAAACCCAAGGCATTCAATTCTCGCATGGCAAGCGTGTATGGAAGCTCTCTGCCGCCAAGGCTCGTACGCTCTATAAAACCCGTACGGCGGCAGATGGAACTATACTCTTGCAGCTACGTCCGGATAAAATTTACTCATATGTAAATATCCACATATCTCCACAAGTAAACAATATTGGGGAGCAGAGCAGGTTTGTGCGAGAAAACGGAACTATCGTCATGATTAAGGGCGGCATAAAAGGAAGTATTGTGGATGGTGTTAAGACATCGCTTGCACTGCGCAGTGCCCTTGTGAGTGGTAAAGCATCAGTTGTTGTATTAATGAAGCAGTATCGGCCATCTGTATTTTCTGCAGAGGATTTCTCCAAATTGAAATTTCCAGATGTGTTAACGACGGGGGAAACGAGTTTCGCAGGGAGTCCGAAAAATCGCGTACATAATATTAAGGTAGGAACTACACGGTTTAATGGTGTAGTGGTGATGCCGGGCGAAGAATTCTCGTTTAATACGTATTTGGGGGGAGTAGATGAGCAAAATGGGTACTTGCCCGAGCTTGTGATCAAAGAAAATGTAACAACTCCAGAGTTTGGAGGGGGTATTTGCCAAGTTTCTACTACGGCATTCCGTGCGGCGATGCAGGCAGGGCTCGATATTACCGTTCGCCGAAATCATTCGTATCCGGTGGCGTACTACGGTGCACCAGGGTACGACGCAACAGTATATCAACCATCTCCCGATTTTAGGTTCAAAAACGATATGAAAACACCGATTCTTCTCAAGACTGCAGTTGTCGGATCAAAAGTGAGGTTCGAAGTATTGGGCACAAGCGATGGCAGGGTAGTTAAAATAAACGGCCCGTTCACTACAGAGAAGAAGCCAGATGGCTCTCTAACTGCCGCAGTAGCTCAAATTGTCACAAAAGCAGGGAAAATAATCCGTGAAGAGAACTTTGTTTCCAAATATCAGTCTCCTGATAAATTCCCGCACGCTACAGAGGCAAACGGCGAAAAACTTGCACAATAGGCACTTTTGTGCAATAGTGAATCTACGAGGGAACATAGAGCTCAAGTAAGACGTACGAAGCATTCGTTTTCGAAGAATCGAGCGTCAGAGATAAAGCGTTATGGCCTCGAACTTCTAAAACGAAAGGCGGTGACTTCACCATGAATTTTAACTCAGATCGTCCAATGTTTGACGCTACGTGTTCCAAGTGCGGAAATGAAACGCAAGTTCCATTCCAACCATCAGGCGACAGGCCAGTCTATTGTAATGACTGCTTCCGTCAGATGAAAGGAGAACGCACAGGAGGCGCAGGAGCAGGATTCGGCGGGGCTAACCGGCCTATGTTTGACGCAGTATGCGCAACATGCGGTACACCTACCCAAGTTCCATTCCAACCATCAGAAGGACGTCCGGTATATTGCCGGGAACATTACAAGCGCGATCGAATGTAATCGAAAGGCGTAAGTACAAAAAAACTCGGGGCAACCCGAGTTTTTTCGTGGACGCGAACGTTAACGGGCAAATAAGAGGACTAGTACGCTCCAATGGCTTGAAAGCAATAATGCCAATGCAAATAATAGCGATCCACGCAGCAAAATAATTTCAACAAAACTTTCCGTTGTAACCCGCACTTCTTCCGGCCCAGGCGGTATTTTTATATTCCACGCAATCGGCCACAGCCACGGCACTCCTTGATCAGTTAATGTATCCGCAATGGGGTGAGAGATATATCCAATCATAAACGCATATAATAAGGTGAGTAGCTGGGGGTGGTAAACAGGTTGAAGAAATTGGACAATAATCCAGTGAAGAAAAAAATATATTGCACTAATACCGAGTAATCCATGCGTAAAATGCCGGTGGCCGCCAGAAAATGCGGTAAAGAGCCGGTGTACGAGCTTACCGCCAATGGTGCGCTTTAAAATATTCGTTGCAGGGTGGTCCAGATCAGGAGTTACGGCACCGATCATTACGGCAAATATAGCAATAATTGCCAGTACAGGGCCAAGGGAAACGGGATACATGGTTAATATCCAAAATGCTGCTAGCAGTGCAATCAGCTGATGCGTTGTGCCTGTCATAGTGACAATCATACACGATGTTATATTGGCGGATCGCTATCGCAGCGGTCCGTTTTTTCATGCAAATATGGACTTTTTGCCAGAAAGCTGATAAAAACGAATATACGGCTTCATCGTCTAACGGCTAGGACGCTGCCCTTTCAAGGCGGAAACAGGGGTTCGATTCCCCTTGGAGCTACACGCTAAGCGAATATTACAGCAACAAGAAATATTGAAGCGGGATGGTAGCGATGCTGTTTGAATACGAAAGATCTTCTGCGTTTGTAACAAGCAGGCCATAGGCTGCCTTATGGCGCTGAAGGGATACTTGAACTTGTTTCGTGCTTTTTTTGTTATACCCGACCTCAATCGGAATGCGTTTCAGACTAAAACGAACGATAAAGTCAGCACCTTGTGGTATTGCATCATAGGTAAGGGATGCATCAAGGCGATGTTGTAATGCGTAGCGCAAGAGTAGCCCAGCAACATCTTCAAATAATTTCCCTTTCATATCTTCCAAAGCTCTTGCAGAATCTCGTCGTGTTAGTAAGAAATATCGAATTGCGGGGCTGGTAAAAAGATACTTTATTGGTTTGCGCGCCTGAGTTGCCTGTGAGCCATGTGCAGGGGCTCGATGCACTACATCGGCATTCTCAAGCGCATTCAGCATAGAGCGTACGGTATCTTTTGAGACATCGAGCAATGTTGCTATTTTTGTCATACTTACTTCATTGCTTTCAGAGAGCATGTACACAAGGCGATAGAGTTTTGTAAGTGTTTCGGTATCAAAGCTGTTAACTTGCGCAATATCCGTGTAAATGATGCGCTGAAGTACTTGATCCAGTTGATTCAAGATTACCTGCTCATCAGGAATGACAAGGGTAAAAGGGAGTGAGCCATAGGTGAAAAAACGGTCGATGTCTGTTTTTGCTATCGTTGCCCAATAGTCAGCAACCCTGCTTTTAAAATCAGTAAGTCGCTCAACTACTTCAGCTGCAGTACTGGATCCAAACAGGATGCTTGAAATTTCTTTCGATACATCGCTGACCAGATCCTTATTCTCCAGTAAATTCATGTATTCAGTGAATCGAAGGGGCAGCATTTCCAGGATATATGCGCGGCGTGCGCTATCGGCGCTGATTTGTTTCCGTAAGAGGGTTGCAGATGATCCGGTACAAATAATAAAGATATTTTTTGATCGGTCATAAAAGGTTTTAATCGCTGCATCCCAATCAGGGTCATAGTGTACTTCATCGAAAAAGAAGAATACGGGACGGTCCAAAAGTTCAAGTGGCTTTCGTAGGATTTCTTCATACGCCTCCATGAGTTCCCAAAGCGTGATTTTGAACTGCCTCACTATCTCGTCAATGGAAAGGTAAAATGCTTGTGCCTCATCGCGGGGGATAGCACGGAGAAACAGCTGGGCAAGCAACGTCGTTTTCCCAACTCCGCGTAGTCCGGGGATAATGAGCCAACGAGGTTCCGTCCCTGCACCAAGGAATCCCCGTATATGGCGTATAGCCTCATTATATATCGGGCGCTGAGGGTATGGCTTGCCATCGCGGCCCTGGACTTGAGCTCGCAGCATGGTATCTGTTACCCGAATACGGTTTTGCAGGTATTCTACTATCTCAGCTTTTTTAATTGCGTCCATATTACTTATACTATCACAGTAGTACAGTAAGTGCAATTACTATACTATTCTAGTAGTATAGTAAATGGTAGTAGATAGTAAATGGCTCTATACAGATTTTATATAAGCTATTTGCTGTGGAGTGGATAGGCATATATAGTGATGCAATGAAACCATGTACGCTTCTCGCAATCGAATCTTCCTGTGACGAAACGGGGGTTTCTGTAGTGCGTAAGGAAGGGGATGGGATAACCGTACTTTCTGAATTAGTCACATCCCAGGCAAGCATTCACGAAGTAACCGGAGGTGTTATTCCTGAAGTTGCAGCAAGGGAGCACTTGAATGTGATTGGCCCAATGATTACGTCTGCTCTTCACCAAGCAGAATGCACAAAAGATGACATCGATGCTATTGCAGTAACCGTAGGCCCGGGTTTAATGCCAGCACTTGTGGTGGGCGTACAAGCAGCTAGAACGCTGGCATTTGCTTGGGATAAGCCATTAGTTCCTGTGCATCATATAGAAGGGCACATATACTCCGCGTTGCTTGCTGCTAATACTCCCACCCCCTCCAGCTCCCCCTCGGGCAGGGGGAGAGAACTTTTCCCCGCACTCGCGCTCATCGTTTCCGGCGGCCACACTATGCTGATTGAAATTCCATCGCATCTTACATACAAGATTTTAGGAGAAACACTCGATGATGCAATTGGAGAAGTATTCGATAAAGTGGCGCGTATGCTCGGCCTGCCATACCCGGGAGGCGTGCATGTCAGTCGTCTTGCAGCAGAAGGGAATGCGAAAGCATTCAATTTTCCTCGCCCTATGCTTCATTCAAAAGATTGTAATTTTAGCTATTCCGGTTTAAAAACTGCTGTGTTGTATCAAGTACAGGAATTGGGAGAAGAGATGACTGAAAATCAAAAAGCTGATATCGCGGCGAGTTTTCAAGCTGCAGTTGTAGATTCTCTCGCAAAAAAGCTCGTGCAAGCAACAGAAGGGAGAGAATACAAAGCAATTCTGCTTGCAGGAGGGGTGGCGGCAAATCAGGCGCTGCAAAGTCGAATCCAAAAAGAAGCAGATACGTTGCAGATCCCATTACTCTTAGCTCCTGCAACGCTCTGCGGCGATAACGCAACAATGATTGGCCAAGCAGGGATTTTTGCGTATGAAGCTGGAAGAATAAAAAGCTGGCGAGAAGTAGACGCAATCGCGCGAGTGAGTATCGAAAATTTTTCTCTGTAATATTTCTCCCCCTTGTATAAGGGGGAGCGAGAGGGGGTAGTAATGCTACGAGCTGACCCCACCTCGCCTCCCCTCATATGAGGGGAGGAAATACTAGAATAAATCTTTGCTTGTAGCAGAAGGGCTTACGGAGTCTCGGACTGTGAGCAATACTGATCGGCGAAGCCGTGCGCATCCTTCGTGCGGACAGCGAGACAAGTGGCTAGCGATAGTAGCAAAATTCTTGTTTTCGTTGAGGTTTAATGGCTGGCGAACGCCATATAAGAAGGATTGGCACTCCATGCAGCCCAATAATACATGCTCTGAAAATAGCCACTTAAGCTTATCGTGCATGCTTTCTCGTACCTTTTTTCGAAGACTTAAACAATCTTTCTTTTTGCAGTCTACTAAGTGTTCTAGAGCCTTCCGGAAGCCTATTTGCCCAGCAACAGAAAATACAAAGGCTGGCATACAAGCCTTCTGCGCCTCACCGCACCCAAACTCTTGGGTAAGAGTATCTGGGGTGATTACAGCAACTTCCTCAATGGCAGTTGTATACGACATCTGTAGCTTAGCGTAATGCCGATAGGGGAACTGCGCTAGATTGATTTTTATCTGTTGTGGGGCATACTATGCATACCAAGCTATGCATGAAAAATTCACGAAGCCATATGAAGCGAAAGATACGGAAGGCAGGATATATGAAGCGTGGGAACAGTCAGGATATTTCAACCCAGACAATCTTCCTCGTACCTCTACAGAGCCATTTACTATCATTATGCCTCCTACAAACGCAAACGGCTCTCTTCATGCAGGTCATGCGCTCGTGATGACCATAGAAGATATTATGGTGCGGTATAAAAGAATGAGAGGATATAAGGCACTGTGGCTGCCAGGGCTAGATCACGCAGGGTTTGAAACGCAGGTAGTATATGAGAAAAAACTCGAGAAAGAAGGCAGAACGCGGTTTGGGATGGATAGAGTACAGCTTTATCAAGAAATACTAGACTTTACCAAAGAGAACTCGAAGACCATCAAGTCTCAAATTCGCAAGATGGGGGCATCATGCGATTGGTCACGAGAGCGATTTACGCTTGATTCAGACCTCGTTACAATTGTATATAGCACATTTAAGCGCCTCTCTGACGATGGTCTCTTGTATAGGGGAAATCGAATCGTAAGTTGGTGTCCAAAACATCAAACATCATTTTCTGATCTAGAAATACAAGACGAAGAACGCATCGACCCTCTTTATTACTTAAAATACGGTCCGTTTACGATTGCAACAACGAGGCCCGAAACGAAGTTCGGAGACAAGTACGTCGTCATGCACCCGGAGGATGCTCGATATGCGCAATATAGCGACGGGCAGCAGATTGACCTTGAGTGGATTAACGGACCGATTACGGCCACCGTTATCAAAGATGACGCAATCGACATGGAGTTTGGTACCGGCGTGATGACCATTACGCCATGGCATGACGTAGCAGACTTTGAAATCGCAGAGCGGCATGGGTTGGAAAAGGAGCAGGTTATAGATGAACAAGGGAAGCTACTTCCAATTGCAGGTGAATTTGCAGGGCAGCACATTAAGAAAGCTCGTTCACTCATTATTGAAAAGCTAAAAGCAAAAGGATTGCTCGAGAAGATTGATGAGTCATACAAGCATGTTGTTCGTACCTGCTACAAGTGTGGAGCTGTAATTGAGCCGCAAATTAAAACTCAGTGGTTCGTGAAGATGAAATCACTCGCCCAGAAAGCACTTGAGAAAATTCATTCGGGTGAAATTACATATATTCCTGACCATTACAAAACAATTACTACGCAGTGGCTTGAAAATATTATGGATTGGAATATTTCTCGTCAGATTGTATGGGGGATTCCTATACCTGCGAAGATCTGCATCGAGTGTGGAGAGGGAATGGTAGATCTGAAGAACGAAATTACTTCATGCGTGAAATGCGGGGGAGCGATACAGCAGGATCCAGATACATTTGATACGTGGTTTTCATCTGGCCAGTGGCCGTTTACCACATTGGGTTTTCCAAGTGGAGATGATTTTAAAACCTTTTACCCAACGAGCGTGATGGAAACAGCCGGGGAGATTATTTTCTTCTGGGTATCGCGTATGATTATGCTCAGTCTCTATGTAACGGGGAAGGTACCGTTTAGTACTGTCTACCTTCATGGTCTCGTCCTTGATGCTAAGGGGCAGAAGATGAGTAAGAGTAAAGGCAATGTCATCAACCCCCTCGATTTAACTGCAAAGTATGGTACCGATGCATTGCGAATAGCGCTTATTGTGGGTAATACGCCAGGCACATCGTTTGCGCTCTCGGAAGATAAAGTGAAGGCGTATAAGAACTTCGCAAATAAGCTGTGGAATATTTCTCGCTTTACCTTTGCAAACACGGAAAGCGTAGTTGTGGATAAAAATGAGATAACTTGCGAGGCAGACAAGCAACTTATGCAAGAGCTTGCAGAAATAATGAAAGATGTAACAGCTGATTTTGAAGAGTATCGGTTTCACCTTGCATCAGAAAAGCTCTACCACTACGTGTGGCATCGGTTTGCCGATGTAATTATTGAGGAGAGTAAAACGATTTTCGCAGAGGGGGATGAAGTAGCAAAGCGCTCGCGCATGCAGACGCTCCTCGTTATTTTAAAAACTGCGCTCATTGCATTGCATCCATTCATGCCATTTATTACGGAAGAAATTTGGGCGCACATGCCACGCGGAGATCAAGAACACGTAAGCTTACTCATGATAGAAACCTGGCCAATTGTATAGGAGACACTGTGATCGGGGGGGGGGTAAGTATGGTAAGATATATAAGTGTTACAACGTGTCATAGTAACGAGTGCGTTTTTTATAGCCGCAATTGCGGTGTTTGTATTTCCGCATGCGGCAGACGCCGCAAGCCGCTATTGGGTGGGTTCCGTCGGAGGGAATTTCAACGACGGCGCGAACTGGGCCGCTGCGGATCCCGCATCGTGCACCGGTGGAGGCGCGAGCGTTCCAGGAACAGCTGATATCGCCATTTTCGATGCCGATTGTGATAACGACGCGACGATGGACGCGACAATCAGTGTCGCGGGTATCAATATCAATACAGGGTATACAGGAAGTATCAGTCCCTCATCGGCGATCAGCATTACCGTTGGTTCGTCGGGATTCGTCCAAGCCAGCGGCACGTTCACCAGCACCGCTGGGACAATGGCCATATCCGGGCCCTTCAACCGCACCGGCGGCACCTTCACTCACAACAGCGGCACGGTGAAGTTTTTAATGAACGGAAGCAATTTTACATTCACCCCCGGCACCTCCCTCACGCTTTACAATGTTACCATCGATAAAACGACGGACGACAGCGATCCGATATTGACGTTCGGAGCTTCCTTTACCATCGCAAACGATGTCACCGTCCAGGCAAGTAATTCAGATGGTTCCTAGGATACTCTGTCTACGGCAGTGGAAGTCCGACCATTACTGTGCAGGGAGATATCAATTTCCCCTCCACGGCAGCCACGGGGCAAATCTATTCCTTCGGCAGTACTGCCGGCAGCGCATTCAGTATCAATCTTGCCGGAGACATTACTCTCAGCGACAGTAATTTAACCGCGTCATATTTGAATATCACCTTCGATGGAACGGGGAACCAGATAATTACCCATTCCGCAGGGACAATTTCAGGAGGAACATTGACAGTGAATCGACCATCGGAAACAGCAGGAACCGCTGTGAAGCTCGGTGCCAACTTTTCCTCACGGCCGTTTACCGTGACTGCGGGCACTCTGTCCCTCGAAGGGTATAACCTTACCTCCGCCGCGTCTTCGGTTGCGTCGGGCGCAACGTTCCAACTGCAGGGCGGCGAAACGGTCACTAATGCCCCCACGCTTAGTTCTGGGTCAACGGTAAAATACAATGGCACATCTACATATACGGTCAAAGACTGGGGATATCATCATCTTGCGTTTGATGGTTCTGGGGGTGTATTTACCTTGGGTGCGGCCGAATCTATTGCCGGTAACCTTACACTCACAAACGGTACGTTTGATATTTCCGGGTTTAATCTTACGGTTACTGGCACGTTTAGTAATGCCGCAACGCTGCGATTACAAGGAGGAGAAACTACATTCTCCGTCACCATGGACACTGACTCCGGTACTGTAGAGTATGACGGAACATCCTCATATACTGGCCTTAAAGCAGGAAATACCTACTACAACCTCACGCTCAACGGAAGCGGAGGCACATGGACGCAGAACGCCACGCTTGACGTAAATGGCGCTCTTACAATCACTGCGGGCACACTCGCAAGCAGTGCAAATGCTATTACGCTTGCAGGAAACTGGAGTAACAGCGGCACATTCACGCATGGAAACAATACGGTAACGCTGGATGGAACAAGCCAAGCCATTACCGGCTCTGCAAATACTACGTTTTACAATCTTACGAAAACAGTGTCATCGGCAGATACACTGACGTTTAACAATGCACGCACAGCAACAATCGCGAACAACGCTATATTTGGATGTTAAAGATAGTAATAACACAAACGCCACGTCTGCAAGCTGTGCTACTGGGTGTACTAACTCATTAAACAACACAAACTGGGGTTTCCCGCTTACCCTTTCCGGTACTGTGTATAGCGACGAAGGGGTAACTGCACTCACAAGCAAAACAGTTCGTGTTGCCATTAATGGTACCGATGATACATCAACAACATCCCATGCATCTACTGGAGCATATTCCTTAAGCGTACCCGCAAGTTCGGGTGACGTCCTAACTCTCTACATAGAAGATGAAACTCAAGATGGAGTAACGGTTACGATCACTGCAGGCTCAGCGATGAGCAATATGGATATCTATCAAGACCACCTCATAGTTCGCCACGACAATAGCGGATCGCTTACGAATACTAACTTAAATACCGCTGCAGTATCAGCTGAAACGGATATCAGCAATATCTATGCAGTTGCAAGCAGCAACCTCACCGTTGCCTCCGGTAAAGAGCTCTTTATTCCAACATCCCACACCTTTGCCCCAGGAGGAGATGTAACTACTCCTACCTTTGACCTACGAGGCACATACACCCACAGCACAGAAACCGTCACTATTAGTACGGCATACCAACAAAGCGCAGGTACCTTCTCCAGCAGTAGTGGAACCGTAGACATCAACGGAAACTTTACCCTAACCGGAGGCACCCACAATGCTACATCTGGAACATTTACCGTAAGTGGAGACTGGTCTAACACTGGCACTTTCACCAACAACTCTGGAACCGTCACCTTCGACGGCACATCAGATCAAACCATCACTACTGCAGGTCAAGCATTTAACGCCCTTACCTTCAACAACACCGGAAGTAGCGGGAGTGATGACCTCATCATCTCGGGTACATTAGACGTAGACGGCACTCTCACTATTACCGATGGTGACCTAGACGTATCTACCAATGATCCGAACGTAAATCTTGCAGCAGACGCAACCATCGGCGCAAGTGGTACCATCGACAACGCTAGCTACTCTGGCACATGGACGTTTGACGGTACTGGCACAGACACCCTTACCGACAACACTACATCTGGAACAAACTTTAGAGCCGTCACTGTAGATGGCACCAGCAGCAAGATCCTCCAATTCTCATCTGGAGCCAATACCCCTACCATTACCTTTACCACTCTCACCATAGCTGCAGACGACACCGTTTCCCTCAACGGAGAAAACACCACCATCACCACCCTTGTTAACAACAACGCTCTTACTCTCATTGGAAGTGAAACGGTAGCCATTACCACCATGGACGCTGATTCCGGAACCGTAACCTATGTTGGCACAGGAACATACACCCAGTTAGCCGCAGGAGATGCATACTACCACCTCACATTGAACGGAAGCGGCGGAAGTTGGACGCAAGATGCAGCCCTGGATGTAAACGGCAACCTCACCATTATTGCAGGAACGCTTGCTACAGGAAACAATGCTATTACGCTTGCAGGAAACTGGACGAACGATGGAATATTTACAGCAGGAACGGGCATTGTCACATTGGATGGTGCTGGTAGTCAAACAATCAACGATTCAAACGCATTTTACAGCTTATCTATTTCTGCAACATCGGCGCGAACCATCTCGTTTGAATCTGCTGCAACCCAGACAATTGCCGCAAACGGGACACTTACACTAACGGGCCAATCTGGAAATCTGCTCACACTCGCCCCACTTACGGCCGTAACTGCGTGGAATCTTGTTGTGCCATCAAGCGCAACACAAGCATTGTCGTACGTTTCTGTTTCGTATTCTGATGCATCGGGAGGGGTTGGGATTGATTGTCAAAGCAACTGTACGAATGGCGGAAACACCACAAATTGGCAATTTACAACACCGTCGGTAACGTTTAGTGCAGATGCACAGACTGCTGCTGAAGCAGTAGGTTCAATCACGATTACAGCGACACTATCTGCATCATCGCTCCTTGCAACATCACTTCCATATACTCTTTCCGGCCTTGCAACGGAAGGTAGCGATTATACTATCACAACTTCACCAATAACGATAGCGGCAGGCACAACGACGGGGACAATAACTATTACACTTACAGACGACACGAGTGTTGAAAGTGACGAAACAATTATTGTAACAATGGGCACCCCAACCAACGCTGCTCAGGGGGTAACAACGGTGCATACTGCAACTATCACTAGTGAAGATGTTGCGGTAATAGTGACTGAAAGCAACACTGGTAGTTCGGGCAGTTCTGGTGGTGGAGGAGGAGAAGATCCGCTGAACAAAGAGGAGACAAGTAACCCAACAGTGGTCATTAGCGGAAAGATTGCAAAGTCGGGTTCTCACATTAAGGCGAGCGTGGGGGAAACTGTACGAATCCGTACTAAGCCGGTAGATCCGAGCCGTTTGCAGTCAGTGATGATCAAAGTAATGGGTAAGACCACGAATCTTAAGTTTGAGACCGGGAGCGAAAATAATATTACCTACGGTACTACTCTTTTCTTTGAGCGCAAGGGTACGTATCCATACACAATATATGCTAATTATGGTTCTATAGTGCGGTATGTAAAAGGCGTGTTTGTAGTTACGGAAGAAAAAATAGCTGAGACGCAGGAAATTGAAACGTCCATATCTTCCCCAGTTCGCACGAGCGGCAGACTTTTGCCACAGCGTCTTGTTCTAGAAGAGCAGGAAATGATCGTTCCCGCTGAAGGTGAGACGATAGACAATGTTCTTGAGCAAGAATTCCCACAATCTTTGCAAGACGAACTAAATGTGCCGAACGCACATACAGAACAAAAATCACAAGGAATATCTCGCGCATTTTTTGCGGTATCGTTCTGGCTTCGCAGTGGAGTGTCCGACACATTGAGTTACCTGTCCCTTAAAGCAAGCACTCTGTTGAGCCATTCTCCTGCATTACCCGATCATTTGAAAAATCATCGATATGAAACCGTTGCGATTCGCGTAGCCTCTGTAAACGATAAACCTCTAGTCGGTGTTAGTGTAACGTTGTTTTCAGAACCAAAAACAGCAACAACTGATGATAGGGGAGTAGCTATATTCCATGATGTACATGCGGGACAACATACGTTAAAAGTGGCAGTAAACGATTTTACATCTCGCCAGAAGCTATTCCTCGATAAAGATGCGGACGAAGTTGTAGTAAGTGTGCAGGCACAATTACGAGACGGGGTAAGTATATATTGGGTACTTATATATGTAGTTGCAGCATTGATTGGTGGTGCAGTTGGAATGAGGATATTAATCCTGCGACGAAGTGTGATATAGTGAAGTGCATAACATTCTGCTATACTAATTACAAATACGTATGCCACAAGAACCAAGAAGTTTTTTTGAAAGATTAACCGGCGCACGAGTGTTGAGCGCTTCGGATACTGACACTCACGAAGATGTTCTTCCTATCCACCAAGAATCTCGTGATGATTTCGAGAATGACGAAGTGGAAGAAGTGTTAACAGAACCTGAAGCGGAAACAGAACAAGATTTTTCCGATGAAGTAGAAGGCGTTGCTGGCGAAGAACAAGAAGGCCAGCTTACCGTAGACGTGTTCCAAGATGACGAGAGTATTATTCTGCAGAGTACTGTTGCAGGAGTTTCTCCAGACGACTTAGATGTCTCTATTACGAACGACATGGTAACGGTGCGAGGAGAGCGCCGTCGCAGTTATGACGTTGATGCAGAAGACTATTTCTACCAGGAATGCTACTGGGGCACGTTCTCGCGGTCTATTATCTTACCTGTAGAGATTGATGCAGACCGCGCAGAGGCAAAGATCAAGAACGGCATCCTCACTATCCGTATTCCAAAAGCAAACGCAGCAGTTACTAGGAAACTCAAAGTAAAAGCTACGTAGCATGGATTGGCTGACACTAACGGCGCTCATAGGGGCGCTGTTTCTCGTTCCTACGGCATATGCGGGGTTTATTGGCGCGCCATGGGCGCCTACAAGAATTGCGTCGGTAAAAAAAGCGTTTGATGATATCGGGATAGATGCAAAAGATACGGTAGTCGATCTGGGTGCGGGGGATGGTGCAATTTTGCTTCAAGCTGCAGTGCGAGGCGCTCGTGCAGTTGGCTATGAATTATCACCGATTATGTGGATAGTTGGGTGTATCCGCACCCTAGGGCAAAAACGCATCACAATGAAATACGGCAACTTGTACCGCGCAACACTTCCAAAAGAAACAACCGCTGTATTCTTCTTCCTTATGCCAAAGCATATGGATCAAGTAGGTAAATACCTCGCATCCCAGCAGATTTCAAGCTCAGCGCTTGTATTGTCGTATGCCTTCTCGTTCAAAAGGATTGCTCCTGCACGTGTATATCGAGAAAATAAATGCGCACCGTTATACTTGTACGAGCTATCAGCGATCCGTGAATACTTTGCTGAGTCATCCCGGACTTGATCCGGGATCCACGCATGCCGATTGACAATCACGCCACCTAACATAGACTTCACACAATATGGCAAAGTACTTCATTACAACGCCTATCTATTACGTAAACGCAAAGCCGCACGTAGGGCACATGTATACGCTCATTGCAGCGGATGTATTGGCGCGCCACTATCGCGCAAAAGGAGATACCGTACTATTTTCTACGGGAGTGGATGAAAACTCACAGAAAAACGTAGAAGCAGCTCAAAAGCAAAGCATGGATCCTCAGGCGTATGTGGACCAAATGGCCTCTGTGTGGAAAGAAACATTCGATACCCTTGGCACAACCTACGATACATTTGTTCGCACTACATCACCTGAGCACAAAGTCGCAGTACAAGCGATGATATCTGCAATCCAGCAAGCGGGCGATATTTATATGGGTACATACGAAGGGTATTACTGTGTTGGGTGCGAAGAATTTATTGCAAAAAAAGATTTGGTGGACGGGAAGTGTGCAATTCATAAGACGCAACCGAACATAATCAAAGAGCAAAACTACTTTTTTAAGTTGAGCAAGTATCGTGATCAATTACTTGCATGGTATGAGAAGGGTCCGGAGGCTGTGCAACCTGCCTCTGCGCGGAATAAAATGCTGGCATATATTACCGATGAAATGGAAGACATTTCTATTTCGCGCCAAGCGCAGGAGTGGGGGATTCGGTTTCCGAAAGATGATAAACACGCAGTATATGTATGGTTTGATGCGTTAATCAACTATCTTACTGTTACGGGATATCCAAAGCCTGGCTATGAAAAAACATGGCCTGCTGATCTGCACTTGATCGGAAAAGATATTATTAAATTCCACTGTGCAATCTGGCCTGCAATGTTGTTGTCTGCGAATCTTCCGTTACCGAACAAGATATTTGCTCACGGATTCTTCACGGTGAACGGTGAGAAAATTTCAAAAAGTCTTGGGAATGCGATTGATCCGAAGGAGCTTCTTAAAGAGTATTCGTTGGATGCGATTCGATACTACTTGCTACGAGAAATTCCATTTGGAAACGACGGAGATTTTTCACAAGAGCGCCTGCGTGGACGGTATAATAGTGAACTGGCAAACGGTATTGGGAACTTAGTATCGCGAACGCTTACGTTGGTTGAGAAGAATTGCCCCGATATCGTATTTGAGCCCAAAGAACTGCCAAATATTGCGTCGCATATTGAGAGCTTGGCATTTGAGCGTGCGCTTACGGAAATTTGGCAAGAAGTTGCACGGCTTGATGGTGTTATTGATACAAAAAAACCGTGGGAATTAGCCAAGGCAGAAAAGAGGGAAGAGCTGCATAGCGTGTTAGCTGAAGTGCTATCAGGAATTTCTGCAATTGCGAATGCACTCGCGCCGCTATTGCCTGAAACTGCAAAAAAGATTCAGGCATTGCTATCTGCTCGCCCTATCACAAAGCCTGCAGAGCCGCTGTTTGCGCGCAAGGATTAGCGTATACTTACTTCACTATGGCAAAACTACTTGTAACAGGCGGCGCAGGGTTTATAGGGTCAAACTTTGTGCGCTATTGGCTTACAAATCATCCAGAAGATTCAATCACAAATCTTGATGCATTAACGTATGCAGGTAATCTCGCAAGCTTGCGAGATGTTGAGCAAAATTCCAACTACGAATTCGTACAAGGCAATATTCTTGATGAAGCACTTGTGGATGAGCTCGTAGGTAAGTGTGACCGTATAGTTCATTTTGCCGCAGAGTCACACGTAGATCGATCAATTCTAGGGCCTGCAGCGTTTGTTGAAACAAATATTAAAGGTACGTTTGTATTGCTGGAATCCGCTCGTAAACACAAAAAGCCGTTTCATCATATTTCAACGGATGAAGTGTTTGGTTCGCTAGAATTAGGTTCTTCTGAAAAGTTTTCTGAGGATACGAGATACGAACCAAACAGCCCATACTCTGCATCAAAGGCATCTTCAGATCATCTGGTTCGCGCATATCACGAAACGTATGGCTTGCCGATTACTATCACGAACTGCTCAAACAACTTCGGCCCATATCAGCACCCCGAGAAGTTTATCCCTCGTATGGTAACTGACGTAATCGATGGCGGCAACGTGAAAATCTACGGCGATGGGCTATATGTACGCGATTGGCTGTATGTAGAAGACCATTGCCGAGCTATTGATGCAGTGCTTACAGGCGGAAAAGTTGGCGAAACATATCTGGTAGGCGGGATGACGAGCGATGTATCGAACAAAGATATTGCGTTGATGGTGTTGAGCCTTATGGGTCTTGCCGAAGATAAGATTGAGTATGTACAAGATCGTCCCGGGCACGACAGGCGCTATGCAGTAGATTGGACAAAGATTAATCGAGAACTTGGGTGGGAGCCAAAGCATACAGTAGAGGAATGGCTACAAGAAACGGTATTGTGGTATCGCAATAACGAATCCTGGTGGCGTCCGTTGAAAGAAAAGGCTGAAAGTATCTATACAAAATGATCGGAATTTTTGATTCCGGATACGGCGGCCTCACCATTGCACGAGCAATTCACCAAGCACTTCCGGAATATTCGACTATATACTTGGGAGATAACGCGCGTGCGCCTTATGGGGAGCGCAGCGATGCTGAAATTTTAGAATTTACAAAGCAGGGCGTAGATACGTTATTTCAGAGAGGTTGCGTACTCGTAATCTTGGGCTGCAACACCGCATCTGCTGCAGCGCTGCGGATCCTGCAACAACAGTGGTTACCCCAAATGTGGCCCGATAAGCGCATCCTGGGCATCCTCGTGCCAACGGTGGAGGCTATAAGCTCGTTGCCGCACGAGCACGTAAGCGTGCTTGCAACAGCTCATACAGTTGCAACAAATGCGTACGAACGCGAGATACACAAGCTAAATTCCAACATACAAGTAACTCAACATGCGTGTACTAATCTTGCAGGAATGATTGAATCCTTTGGCGCAGATGATGAGCGAGTGCAAGAATCAGCAAAGCGATGTGTTGATGGGTTCGTCTCTCCCCCTGCCCGAGGGGGAGCTGGAGGGGGTGGGAGTATCGACGCCGTTCTCCTGGGCTGCACGCACTATGATTTCGTCGCAGATTATATTCAATCACTTCTTCCACCAGAAACAGTTCTCATCCGGCAGCCAAATATCGTTGCCAAAAGCCTGCAAGACTACCTATTCCGCCACCCAGAAATCGATTCCTGCATGGATAAAACGGGGAATCGGACCTATCTTACAACCGGAAACCTTACAGAAGTTTCTATCAAAAGCACAAGGCTCTTAGGAGAAAAAACCACATTTAACAATAAAGGTATACTATAGTATATAAATAGTTTGACTAAACATATATCATAGTATATTATTAGTAGCATATGGATTATAGAAAAGAAAGCATACCAAGAGATGCAGTTATTGAATCTGAGCCACACTGGTACACAGATGACATTCTTCTATTTGTAGGCCCCCGCCAGGCGGGGAAGACCACTATTCTTCGCCAGATCCAGGCGCGTATCGAACGGCATACTCCATCCTATTGGATTACGCTAGAAGACCCGGATTTCTTAACACTTCTGAACGAATCACCGAAAAACCTCTTTCGCATTATTCCTGCTTCTCAAAACCAGAAAGTGGTTGTATTTATTGACGAAATACAATACTTGAATAACCCAACCAATCTCTTGAAATATCTGTATGATGAACACCGCGATAAGATAAAGCTCATTGTTTCCGGCTCGTCAGCTTTTTACATTGACGAAACATTCCAGGATTCATTAGTAGGGCGTAAGAAGATATTTACTGTGTATCCGCTATCGTTCCGAGAATTTTTGCGATTCAAAAATCAAGATAGCCTTGGCGATAAAGACACTTCTTCTCTTGCGCTCATAGAACAACAAGCCATTTCTGACTTATATCAGGAGTATATGACATACGGAGGATACCCGCGTGTTGTGCTAGCGCCAATGCAGCAAAAAGAGGATGAGCTGCGAGAAATTGCGTATTCATATATTAAAAAGGATGTTTTAGAGGCTGGTATTCGGCGCGAGGAAACATTTTTCAAATTGATGAAGATATTGTCAGATCAGCCAGGAGGGCTCGTGAATAATTCTGAACTTGCAAAGACGCTGAGCGTCAGCGTTCTTACTGTTGAAAAATACATTCACGTCATGCGTAAATCATTCCATATTGCAATAATTCGCCCATTTGCTCGGAATGTTCGTTCAGAGCTTACAAAAATGCCAAAAGTATATTGGATTGATCTTGGTCTTCGGAACTTTCTTGCAGGATCCTTGGCGCCATACATGGTACGTAACGACAAGGGGAGGGTGCTTGAGAATGCCGTAGCACGGCAATTATTAACGAGAAAATCAGAAGACGAGATTAAATTCTGGCGCACAAAAAGTGACCAAGAAATTGATTTTGTAGTAGATTCGCAAGCGTATGAAGTGAAGGTTGATGCCAGCAAAATAAAGCATTCTAACTTCAAGGCGTTTCAAAAAGCATATCCAGACATATTGTTGAGTGTTGTAACTGCAGATGCAAAAGAAAAAACAATAAACGAATGGCAAGTAAAAAACGTTTGGGAGCTATAAATCAGATAGTATGTCTGAGGATAGGAAAAGTTTTTATAACGAACCGTATAGGGATGCAGAGGAGGATGTATTTGGTGGTGGTAAGCCAATCGATATTGTTCAGCAAGTCCCAGCTTTAATTTCTGGCAGGGAAGCGCTGGATGTTGGGTGTGGAATGGGCAGGCATAGTATCTATTTAGCTCAAGAAGGATTTCGCGTTACCGCACTAGATTTTTCTGAGGAGGGAGTTAGAAAGCTTTTAGAGCGATCGGCACATGAAAAGCTGCCTATTGCTGCCTCTGCGGTAGATATTGAAACGTGGATGCCGAATGCTTATTTCGACGCCATAGTTGTGTCGTATGTATTCCATCAGATTACTAAAACATCGCTTGAAGCTCTACTGCCTGCGCTTCAGAAGCATACAAAACCAGGAGGAATCCACGCAATTGCTGCATTTACAAAAGAAGGGGCCTTTTTTCGTAAAAATTCAAGTATGGATACCTGGTATACAAAACCAGGCGAAATCAAGCTTCTGTATAGAGATTGGGAGATTATATCGTATGAGGAGCAAGAAGGTGCCTCGTATAAGAAAGGCCCAGACGGTGAGCCATTCATGAATACCACCGCGTTTTTACTTGCCCGTAAGCCCAGGTGATTTATTCGATTTCGATGATATCCCCGTCATCAGGCACAAGCACATTACCGGAAAAGCGTTCTTTTGCTTCTGCTGTATATAATTCTTTTCGATTGCCAAATGTCGCCGTATCTTCGGTATGGAAAAGAATAAGATGTGTAGCGCCCATTTTTTGAGCGTTATTCGCCGTATCTTGTACCGATGAGTGCGATATGTCTTCTGGGTGAAAAAGTACTCGATCTTTTTCTAGGCAATACGCATCATGAAAAAGATAGTCCGCATCTTTGCAGTAGGGTGCAATTGCTTCTGTGTACGGTTCATCTCCAATAAAAGCGAGCTTTTTATCAGTAGGGAACGTAATAGTACATCCTAGCTGTTCTTCTTTTTTGCTTTGAATATTAAAAAATCGCACATTCCAATCGTTCATTAGTAGCTCATCATGATCGTTTACTGCAATAAACAATATTTTAGAATCAAATAAGGCAAGTACTTTTTCTTTTAAGAACAGCGCAGATACTTGTTTAATAAGAGCAATATTTGCCTGGGATGCGTAAATAGTTAAATTCTCAGCTTTTCCGCTATGTATATTCGCGCCTCGAAATCTCAGGATCCAGAATATGCCGAAGATATGGTCGATATGTTTGTGGGTAATAAAGATATTCTGAATGTCGTTCAACTCAACTCCAAAACGATCCATTTGTGCGAGAATACCGCTTCCACCACCGGTATCTATAAGAAGATTAGTATTGGCATCTTGGATTAAAAATGCTGTTTGATAGTATTTGGTTGAATCCGCAGCCCCAGTTCCTAGTGCAATGATATTTGTTAGCATGGGTATAGTGTATGCCAATTTCACTTATTGCGTGATAGCATTACCCAATGCCCGTATCTCCAACTACATTTTACCGAACAAGCATTAAAGCCCTTATTTTTGATGAACATAAGAAGATATTGCTCGCCAAAGATGGCGGAAATAACGGGAAGTGGGATTTTCCGGGTGGGGGAATGGATTGGGGAGAAACGCCTCATGTATGCCTTGCGAGAGAAATTCAAGAAGAAATGGGCATTGCTGCAACATGGATCGCAGATCATCCATCCTACTTTTACTCAGGTCAGTCTGATAAAGGGCTTTGGTTTGCGTATGCAATATACGAAGCAAGGCTTGAGCACCTTAATTTCACCCTTTCTGACGAATGCGTGGAAGTAAAGTTCTTCTCTGTTGAAGAAGCAAAAAACCAAAATATCTTCTCAAATATAGCAGCATTTCTAGAGCTGTATAGAGCAGAAAGGCACGAGGCAGTATAAGGAAATTTGACGAGGAGAACAAATAAGCGTACATTCATAAGTCCAGAATTACTGTTTATGCAGCACCGGGCTGCTCTCTTCCAACTCAAGGAGAAAAAGAATGTGGAATGTCTTACGAGCCTATTGGCCTACTTGCAAAAAAGGTTGGGTGTTACTGGTGTTGATGTTCCTAGGAACAACGCTATCCGTTGTTATCGGGGCAATCCGACCGTTCATTTTACGTGACATGGTGAACATCTTTACTGCCCCCGAGAGAGACGTCGATGCTCTAATGCAGCTCTTTAGGCAATATTGCCTATTAGCAGCTGGTATCTTTGCGGCCTATCGAGTGTACGATTATTCGATTGTGTATTTTGAGTTACGCGGTTTGAATGATCTTGCCCTCAGAAGTTTTTCAGCGCTACAAAAGCAGTCGATTCGTTTCTTCGAGGACGCATTTGCGGGCTCGCTTGTAAAATGTTCGTCTCGCTTTCGCGATTCTTTTGAAGATATCGTCGAAACGTTTTTCCTCGAGCTCCTTCGCAGTTTCTTGATGATTAGCTCTGGCATGATTATTTTCTTCATGGAGCAACCCACTTTTGGGGCACTGTTTGCAGCATGGGTTATTCTGTTTGGCGCGTTCCTGTATGTATCGGTTCGGATTAAGTTACCACTTGATGCGGCCGTTGCAGAGGCGGACTCGAATGTCAGCGGAGCGCTTGCAGATTCCCTTAGTAATGAATTTACTGTAAAGTCTTTTGGTTGCGAAAGGCTTGAGTATGAGCGTTTTACTCGGGTCATGGATAATTGCTTGAGAGTATGGAAACGTTCTTGGCTTACTGGGAATATGATCCTCGCTATCCAAGCTTGTTTGGTTTGTTTTGCGGAAGTGGGGATTGTTTGGTGGCTGATTATTGGTTGGGAAAATGGCACAGCGAACGCCGGGGACTTCATTTTCTTCCAAACCTATGTTGTATGGGTTTTGGGTGAACTATGGGGATTTTCCTATGCAATTCGTCGAGTTATGACTGCTGTCGCCCAGGCTAAGGAAATGGTTGATATCCTTGAAAAGAAACCCGAAGTTGTGGATGCTCCAGGTGCCCATAACTTGCGTCTGGTTGAGGGCCAGATAGAAATGCATCAGTTGCATTTTAAGTATGGGCAAAGCGAAGAGGAGGGATTCTGCTTGAACGGGCTAACGCTCCATATTCCTGCTGGCCAGTCTATTGGTATAGTTGGAAAGACAGGAGCAGGTAAAAGTACGTTCGCAAAGTTGTTGATGCGCCATTACGACTTGCAAGCTGGCTATATTCGCATCGATATGCAAGATATCGCGGACGTAACGCAACAAAGTTTGCGGCAACAGATGGGAGTAGTTTCCCAGCAGCCGCAACTCTTTCATCGCAGTATCCGGGATAATATCGCGTTTGCGCGCCCGGATGCAACTGATGACGAGATTACTGAGGCAGCAAAGCAGGCATATGCGTGGGAGTTTATCGAAAAGCTTCCGCAAGGCCTAGATACGATGGTAGGTGAGCGTGGTGTAAAGCTGTCCGGTGGTCAGTGTCAACGGATCGCAATCGCTCGTGCCATTCTCGCCGACCCAAGGATTTTGCTGCTAGACGAAGCTACCAGTGCGCTGGACAGCGAAACGGAAAAGTACATTCAAAAAGCAATCGAGAATCTGCTTCGAGGACGTACTTCAATCGTAATTGCCCATCGGCTCAGCACGATTATGCGGATGGATCGCATTGTGGTGATGGAGCACGGCAAAATCATCGAAGATGGCAAGCATGATGATCTGCTCAGGCAGAAAGGCATGTACGCCAATCTCTGGAAGCATCAAAGCGGAGGATACATCGCTTCCGAAAAATAATCATTGATCTTTCGCCCTACAAGAACACAACTTGTAGGGCTTTTTTAACAAGAAAAAAGCAGTCTGTGTTACACACAAACTGCTGGAGTGGAAGGGGTACGACGGGATTTGAACCCGTAACCTTGAGGACCACAACCTCACGCTCTACCGTTGAGCTACGCACCCACTTCGTTAGGAAAGAACCGATTTCACGACAGTAACACAATCGGATCTTTTTACAAGCTCTTGTTGTCTTGCTGCCATGTTTTTGAGCTGAACGAGCCCTTTTTCATGTTCTTCGGGTCCAAGAACCATAACAAATGGAATTTCTTGTGCTTTTGCGTAACTGATTTGTGCGCGAAGCATAGAATCGTCGCCAAGATAAATCTCGGTATTAATTCCAGCTTCACGTAATTCTTGTGCCAACACCATTGATGCTGATTTGAGTTCTGGGTTGAATATTGTGACGAGCACTTGAGTAAGGGTCTTTGCCGGAGGGAGAAGCTTAAGTGTCTGCAATGCAATGATCATGCGATCCAGGCCAACTGAAGCCCCAACGCCCGCAATGTTACTTCCGGGCATAAATCTGTTTGTGAGTCCATCAAATCTTCCTCCGGAAAGGACGCTGCCGAGCTTTGGCATATCTGGAAGAACCGTTTCAAATACGGGCCCGGTGTAGTAATCGAGACCCCTTGCAACAGAGAGATCAATTGCCCAGAATTCTTGCGGAATGGCAAGGTTTTGAAGAAGCTCAGACATTGTTCGTAGCTCATCTAGGCCTGTTTTGGCAACGGGATTGCTAGATTCTTCGATGAGTGCAGAGAGCTTTTCGAGAGTTTCTGTAGTTCCAAGACCACGCAACGCTAGAAAACGTTGCACGATTGCGATTTGAGCGTCGGAAAGCGCGAGTGCGTTCTCGTCGAATGCGTTAACCGGTAGCCTCTGAAGATCGGCAGTAATTCCTTCAATTCCGATCTTGTCTGCCTTGTCGATAATGCGAAAGAATTCCTTTGCTTTATCTTTGCAATCGACAATTTCCGCAATTCCATTCAGGACTTTGCGCGTATTGAAACGAATCACAAAATTGGGAACTCCGAGCGCGCGCATAATCGTGTACATCATTTGAATGATCTCGACATCTGCAGCGATTGACGTTGATCCGATGATATCGAAGTCAAATTGTGTAAATTCACGAAAGCGACCAGCCTGTGGTCGTTCTCCGCGAAATACTTTACCGGTTTGGTAGCGCTTGAATGGCCGAGGAAGATCCGGATATGCGGAGATGATTCGGGCGAGAGGTACGGTTAGATCGAAGCGCAAAGTAGAATCCGCCGATGCAAGCTCTGCTTCGTTAACGTCCTTGTCTTCTGCTCCGCGTACGATTTTTGTCCGGAACAAACTCTTATTGAAATCAGGGTCATTTCCAGTTAAGACGCCCCAACGTTCGAGGCAGGGGGTATCGATGGGGACGAATCCAAAAGATTCGCACACCGTTTGAACTCGAGCCGTAAGCGTACGCGAAACGATTGCGTCCTCTGGAAGCAAGTCACGTGTTCCGCTTACTGATTCTGGCTTGACGGTTTGTTGGGTCATGATAAGCACCTTTCTGTTGTTCTGTAGTGGGGTGTAGTGTAAGTTGTCAATATACAGTCCTGTTTATCGCAACAGTTCACAATACCCCCATAGTATACTCTCGTCAAACACAACTGAGAACAACAGCTTCTTGCCCCGCCGTTTCGCTATTTCTCGCAAATATAACAAAACCTTTCTTGGGCATTCTAAACTCAAGCACTCCATCGTGCCCAATAAGTTCATCTTGTTCTGTGGCCTCAAAGTCACTAAATGCACGAACGAGAGTAAAATTATTTTTTGTAATATACGCATTAGTCGCATTAATTTCTTTTTGTTGCACTTCTTTTGCCGGGGTATACGGGATATTGCCCATAAGCCCGAGGAAAATTCGTATTCCATTGAGCGCTCGTTTTGAAACTATCGGATCATTATGATATCCGCACTCTAGGCATAGGCCTGGCTTTCCAGACGTGCTCATGTAGTAGTCGGTACTTCCGGGTTCAATTGCATTCCATCCACTAGAAATAATAGGAAAGGGGAATTGTCGCGCTAATGAAAAATATTCTTTCTCACATATAATAAACGGCGTTGCTTTTTGATTACCCACTGAGTGAATATCCAAAAGAGCATCGCAAGTGTCTAATAGTGGCATAAGTTCTTTTGCTCGGCCTCGTTCATACGTAGTCTCGAGAGCTTGATTTTGAAGTGGTCCCTGAATAAATGCCCTATTCAAATTCATTTCAGTAAAGCGAACGCTTTTCTCCAATGCCTTTGGATTTCCTATAATATAATGAACGGTGCCGCGTTCAATTGGGATCGATGATATAGCTTCTGTAATGGCCGCGATGCCGCCTTGCTCGTTTCCATGTACTCCTGCAACTATAGCAACTGTCTTGCCGGGCAGGGGGCCGCGTTGAGTTGTGATGCTAGCTTGTAATCCAGAGGATATTTTTTGCATAAGAGTCATTTTTAAGTCAATTTGACCATTATAGTAATATTGCGGGATAATTGAAAGCTGTCTCATGCTGAGCAGCCTGTTCTGGCTTTTGTCGAGCTAGTTCAGATGTTCATTTCATCTTGTAGGAGTTCCGTCATGCCTGCTCATCATTTGTCCGAATTTGAATTTTGCAAATTCGATCCGCAAAAGCAACACAAGTTGCTTCCGTCCGTGATTCGCTGCTACCAGCGAGTTTTCGCAGATCCTCCGTGGCAAGAATGGTTGCATTGCAAGCAATGTCATCGTGAGTACGGTACGAACATGACAGCAAGTCTACAAATCCAGAATTATATGTGCTGCGGAACGCCGATCGAAGAATTTTGGCCAGCCAGCAAGGTTGGGCAGGATTTGAATCGTGAACTCATTCCCAATTCTTCGTGTTGGCTGGCGATGCACAATGAAACCGTCGTTGGCTTCTGTTGGGGTTTCCCAATTACTCCGGAGAAGCTCGAGCTCAAACTGGGGCTCCCGGCATTGGCAGAGCGTATCAGAGCCAAATTTGATGTTGATAGCGTTGCTTATCAAGATGAAATTGGCGTGTTGCCAGAGTACAGGAGCCAGGGCATTGCGAGTGCAATGTTCAAGAAGAGGCATCAAGACTTTCGTGATCAAAGCTTGGAGATTGGAGTTGTAAGAACAAAACGCATGCCTCCATCGGTGACATACGATTGGTTTACCAAGAGGCTCCAATACGAAACCCTTGCATCGTACGAAGCCGGTGATGGGCGAGTCGTTCTCGCTCGCAATATCAGCACTTTGTTTCAAGAGGGAGCGTAAATTATGATTCAGCAACATCTTGCTGCAGTGAATGTTGTAGTACAGGTTGTCGGAGAGCCTCGTCGAAATACTGACGAGCTCGTTGACTTCCGCGTGAGGATACTATTTGAAAGTAGGGAGCCTCAATACTACCACGTCATCATTCCAAAACTTCCCAAACAATGCGTCTATAAGGCGCTTGGGAAAGAGGTGGAATTCGGTCGATTCGCCCCGTTTGTTCAAGATAAGGTGTGGCTTCATGTGGTCGGCACTTCAAGCCTTCATCATCGCATTATCGGCGGTGTGGATAATCTCCAGGAGGTCCGTGAACGACCCCAAGACTATGCCATATGCGAAGTACACTTGGTTGCCCAAGAAATCGAAGTTGTTAACGGCGGTATCTGAGGTTCTTTCTCGGAATATTAGCCAGCTCCTCAAAACTTTTTAGCCTCGAGATGACGGTCGTCACTCGAGGTTTTCTCTTTTAAATAATTAAAACACCACAATCGTGAGAAGGTGGTGGGGGTTGGCGAATAGGGGTTAGTATTTCTCTGTGGCACACTTTTTTGACTTTTGGGTGGAGATAGCGTATCATAGATGCTATATGAGTGATAACTCGTTCGATTTTAAGGAGCAATGGGGAAAATCGGCGCATATCGATCTTACCGGCTGTGAGCACGACCGCCTTACAAGTGCGCCTATACTTGAGGCATTTGTAAAAGGGCTTGTTGAGAAGATTGGGATGATGGCCCATGGCCCTTGCTATATTGATCGTTTTGGAAGCCCGGATAGTGATCTGGAGGGCTATTCCGCAATGCAGTTTATAGAAACATCGGCAATTACTGTGCATTTGGATGAAGTAGGCAACCGCGCATACATTGATGTTTTCAGTTGTAAGGATTTTGTTGAGCAAGAAGCATTCGATTTTGCAAAACAATACTTTGGCGCACAAAACGGCAAACTGACGACGTTGAAGCGATAGTAATCCGAAAGGGTAAGAAAACATTTTATCCAATTGTTTCCGAATAAAATTCCAAGTTCCACAAAAGGAGGAACCATCCCATGGCCGGAAAGAAGGTGCCTGTGAAAGTGGGTATTTAGGAATGAACACCCCCACAGGACCCGATAAAACTACGCTTGGGTACATTGTGGCTACCCGTGGTTACGAAACACCCTTACTATCTATATTTTTCTCGTGATAATATTAAAAACATGCCAATGCTTTGGATGTCCATCCGCTGTTTTACCTTCAAATTCTTTTTCGTCAAATAGAATCACATGCATATCGGCGAGCATTGACTGCGCTTCTTCTTTTGTAACAAAAGTTAGTTTTTTATTCAGATGCCATTCATCACGATTTCCAAAAAATTGACCGCAAAAGATTCCATTTTTAACGAGAGATTTTTTTATACTTTCGAACACGCCAGCAAACTTACTGGAATGGATAAATGGCAATGAGTATATAGCCGCGGCTATATCGTACTCATTTTGAGGAAAATCAAAATCAGCAAAATCGGTGAGGAAAAATTTCAGCTTGTTTGATTTGATATTCTGAGCAGAGTCCTCCACTGCTTTTTCTTTATCAATAATCGTTGTTTCAAAGCCCTGAGAAAGTAAATATTTAGTGTCTTTCAATGTACCTCCACCACCAATATCTATTGCTTTATTTTTGATTGTAACATACTCCATGGCTTTAACGAGTAATGGAGCCGGGGGATAGCTCTTTGTATTCTCGAAATAATTCTCCCAATCAATTGATTTATTATTCATGTAGATTATTCTAATAAAAATTTTAAAAAACCTATACAGTATATGTTGATACATACTGTATAGGCGAGCCTTACGGCTTACGATGTGCAACCCTGACAGGCTGAGCAGTTCGCGGCGCAAAGCTTATCAGCGATGCGCTCGATTCGTTCCTGACGCGTCATTTCTATCACCTCCTTTCTTTCTGGGATTGTGCGGGGTTTATACATACTGTATGAAAACCCTGAGCTGTAAGCGTCTACTCGACGGATCAAGCTGATCGCGGCCATGAAGCATTACGAAGTTATCGAACCAGATCGCCTGACCAGACTTGAGCTTAAAGGACAAAAATCTTCTCTCCTTTCGATGAATCGAAAGTATCTGATTGAAACGACTGACAGCAACGGCTTGGTAATTCTCAAGCTTGTCCAGGTGCGTAAGAGCAAACGCTGGCAGCCAATAGATGTGAGGAGGTTGGCCATTCACAGCGGTCAATAATGGAATCCGATCCTCACTGCGTGGCAAAGGTATCTGAACACTTTTCAGACTCTCAACCTCTACTGAAGAAAGTTCTCCCAGTAGATCACGAGTATCAATCAGCAGATTCTCTCCACCACCCAGATTATCCGCCTCTTCACAAAATAAGCCCACAACGTTCACTAGCGGATAATCTGTATGAAACGGCACCTCATCCGGTAAGTGGGAATACCCTGTGTATTTTTCCACCGTTTCTTTGGGTTTGAGGAAAATTTCCCTGGTTTGAGTAACCTTGCCAAGTTCGTTACAAATTGCCAAGTAATTTTCCCTGTCGCCGACATCGGCGACAACGTACCCGTTCAGATCGAGACAGCTACGGATATTCAATGCGCTAGGATTCATGATGCACCGCCTCGCAGGGTTGATCAAAAAGTCTCGGTTTTTGAAGCTTAGTGAGCACTTCAGCCGAGTATCTTACTTGATATTCTTCATACCACCTGATCATCGTGTCCTCGCCCACAACATCGCAGATGTAGTTCAGTTGCAACTCAGTTTCTTCACGGCTGAGTGGCTGGAAATCTGCTGTGGCCGGGGAATGATGGATAAAAGTTCCTAGGTAATCCCTGCAGAATTGTTCATAGTCTCGCGTATGGAGGACGAAGGTATGCCAATATTCATCGACAACCACCATCCCCGAATGGATGACCAAAATACGTGGGATGCCCTCGAGATTTTGCGAGCGGTCTTGCTTCAGTCGGGCATTGAGCCATAACCACCTGTAGGCCTCTGATGCGATTTCTTGTGCCTCGGAGAGAGACACTGCATATAACACTCTGAACTTGTTAACTACACGGTCGTTCTTATAGTTCAAGGCTTCTTCAAGACTTTGCATGTTCACTCCTTCCCAGAATCTATTGAGATTGTTAATGTACACTAAACATATCCTACTAGAAGGCGGTCTTCTTGTCAACTTTCAGCCCCTTCGATAATTGACGAGATCTTAAAAGAAATAGTCCCAGACTATATCGTGGTGCCAATAGGCAGTGGGGGGATATATCTAGGATTAATTCAAGCTATTGAGCGCAAAAAGAAGAAAACAAAAATTATTGGAGTAGGAGTACGAAATACCAACCATAGTTACGCAGATAAGCTTTCAACTCCTTGGACCCCGTATGCCAAAGCACTAGAGTTTTACGGAAAACAAGGACATCTTGTATACCGGCTAAGCGAACAGCAGATAAAGGAAACATATAACAAATTTCAGCATATTATTACCTGTGAACCATCTTCGGCCGTGGTCTTTAATGACTTGCTCAAGCCCGTGTTTTTAAAAAGGGACACTGTAGTTTTTCTGAATTCCGGTAAGTCTGTAATAGCGGAAAATTAAAACGCCACATCTTTTGGATGTGGCGTGGGCGATAGGGAGCAGGGCATTCTTCATGAACACTTTTGGTGTTACTTGAGCGGTTGGCGGATTGACAGGATGATCACTATTGATGCGAGTACCCAGCCTATCTGAGCCTTAGGAGTAAAATACGAAAATTGTCAATTCTTTCTGACGGTATAAGTATTTCTATACTTTACAAGAAGTAATAAATGATATATCGTGGGCAGTTGCGCTGTTTTATTGGAGTGTTGCTGTATGATAGCTCGTTGAAAACCAAAACGTCCCATCTTGTTCTTACAGAAAGGTTAGAGAAATGAAGACATTCACGTTGGACGCGAATCTTGTGCCGATTGAACAACATCTGTTTGAGGTTGTGGAAAGAAAAGGCATGGGCCACCCCGATACGTTAGCTGATGGGGTAGCGGAAGCAATCTCCTTGGAGTATTCACAATACTGCATGGATACGTTTGGTGCTGTTTTGCACCACAATGTGGATAAAGCCGCTATTTTTGGAGGTTTGGCCGAGATTGGCTTTGGCAGTGGTCGAATGGTAAAGCCACATAGACTAATTCTTAGTGGTCGAATGAGTGCGGAGATGGGTGGTCAGCAGATTGACTATGAATCAATCCAACAGCAAGCTGCGCAGAAATATCTTCAGCAATGCTTGCCAAGTTTTGATTTTAGTAAATGGCTTGAAATTCACTCGTTTACGACATCTTCGTCTCGAAGCCCATATTGGTATCGGCCACGGGATTTAAACGATGTGCCTGATGCCAAGCAACCATGGGCCAACGATACCTCGGTTTGTGTGGGTTATTGGCCACTCTCCATAAGTGAGCAGTTAACTCTAGGACTTGAAGGATTCTTCTATCAAGAAAACAAGCCTGTGTACGATTGGGTGGGACAAGATATCAAGGTCATGACAATTCGTAATGGTAACACTATTGAAGTTACCATGTGCGTGCCGTTCATGGCCGATAAGATCCCGACATCTCAGGTCTACAAAGAACGGATTCATTGGTTGCAATCTCAATTGCTCGAACGAGCGATGGAGATAGTGCAAGATCGATACTCGGTCTCCCTTTTCGTGAATACTCAAGATCAACGTGCCAATGACATTCGAGGTCACTACTTCGTTTGTACTGGTTCGGCGTTGGATTTTGGTGAAGAGGGAATGGTTGGAAGAGGAAATCGTTCTCGTGGGATTATTTCTAGTATTCGTCCATATAGTATGGAAGCGAGTAATGGAAAAAATCCTGCCTATCACGTCGGTAAGGTTTGGGGATATATTGTTGATGTTTTAAGTCGACAGATATCTCAATTCTTTGACTGTGAATGCCAAATGGCTGTTACGACCCGCATGGGCGACCCTTTGTTTCATCCCCATCAATTATTTGTGAGTTTGAGCAAAAAAGTAGAAGAAAGTGAAGTTCGTGCTCTTGTAGAGCGAGAGCTTGGAAGTCGTGCATGGACTGCTGAAATTCTTTCACGAAAACCGTTTCTGCCCCGAGCAGGAGGAGGAAGTTGTGTCGAAGCGTAAGTTCGCTTGCGCCGTCTATATGGGGGAGCATGGCATCGATGTGTATTGTAACAACGATGCTATTGCTCCCCTGTTGGATGGAGATTTTGTGCCGTATATTCCTGAGTATCGCCGTGAAGCCCGCCCCTGTAACTCTGGTTTTCGCATGGAAGTTGATATTGGATTGCCACTATCAATTACTCCAAGCGAAGATTTGCACACATGGTTTGTGTGTGGAGAGGCGGAAGAATTGTGTGCGGGAAATACTATCCCGTATCTCATTCACTACATTTTGGAAATGCAGCGAATGGGGCAGTGCCAGGTGACGCTACACGGTGCAGCGGTAGAGAAGAATGGTCAAGGAATGTTACTTCTTGGTAAACAGGGTTCTGGAAAAACTTCTCTATGCCTTGAGTTGTGCCGTAACTACGGATATTCTATCGTGGGAAATGACTTAGTCTTGGTTGGGTTAGGTGAAGGTGGTGCGTTCTTATATGGAGGAACCAAAGTTTTCCGTTTAAGACGCGCAACAATTGCCTACCACAACATGGATTTGGAGCATCTATTCGGTGAAAAATCCAATCGTGATGACTGGACATCGGTAGCCGCTGTTACGCCAGATGCTCTCGGTGTTACCGTAGCCTTAAAGCCTGTTCCTATATGTAAGGTTGCGCACGTGCATCTATTAAACGATGTAAATGCGCAACTCCATACAAATCGTGTTGAAAAGATGTTTAGCCGACTCTTTTTGCACGAAGAAACATCGCGATATATTCGAGGAGTTTGCTTTCCGATGTTTGTCGGGCAAACCCTTGAGTACGGCCCCTATGTACCCTCCTTGGATTGCGCTGATTTCCATGAAAATAGAAGAAAGCTGATTTCATGGATTGAAAGCCATAGTTCGTATGGGTATGTTTCCGGGCCAATAGACAAGCTCTGTGCATACCTTACGGGGGGTGGTAAAGTATAGCCATTCTAATTCAAACCTCAACAATAGAAAGAACGATTCTATGTATCAAGTCTCATTAACAGCAATTCCAAATGTTCCTCTTGTTCAATCAAGAGATTCCGTTGGTGACATTGTGATGACTGCTCTGCAAGATGCGAATGTATCTTTGAAGGAGCAAGACATCGTTGTTATCGCTTCGAAGATCGTCTCAAAGGCAGAAGGAAGGGTGATTAGCTTATCAACTATCACGCCATCTGATCGAGCACGAGAGATCGCAACAATAAGTGGTAAAGATCCACGTATTGTGGAGCTGATGATTCAAGAAAGTAAGGCGATATTGCGGGTGAAACCCGGAGTAGTCGTTACGGTGCATCGCCTTGGTTTTGTCTGTACCAGTGCAGGCATTGATCGTGCTAATGTCGAGGAAGGAACCGTTAGCCTGCTTCCGCAGAATCCTGACGAAAGTGCTGCTAAGGTTCGGCATCTGCTTATGGAAAAGTTCGGTGTCAATGTTGCGGTAGTCATCAACGACTCCTTCGGTATTGAATATCGGGCAGGATCAATTGGTCTTGCTCTCGGAGTTGCAGGTGTTCCGGCACTATTGAAGGGCAATTCTGATGAGAAGGATATCTACGATCGCAAGCGTAATGTGAGTATACTGTTTGCGGATGAGATATCTGCTGCAGCATCTCTCTTGATGGGTCAAAGTTCGGCTGGAATACCGCTTGTGGTGGTTAGTGGATTGCAATATCCGGTAACTGAAGAAAGCAGGATTACTGATCTGGTGGTTTCTAGCCAAATTGATTCCGACCTTGCTGAGCAGGGTCAAAGTTGATTCAACTCAAAACTATTCATCGGGCTGCATTCTACATAAAACTAGATGTAGCCCTTTCTTTTTGAAGAGGAGCTATGACATGAAGGCGAATATCGTTGTTGGAATTCCAACGTATCGTGAAGCTGACACTATTGCACGTTCAGTCACTCAGATAGACCGTGGATTGGAACGATCCTATGGGGCAGAAAATTGCCTAATTGTGAATGTTGATAACCAAAGTGATGATGGTACTAAAGAAGTATTTCTAGGTACCAAAACGGCATGCCCGAAGCATTACGTTTCGACAGGAGACAATCCTCGAGGCAAGGGTAAAAACCTCTTACGATTGTTTGAACTAGGCCTTGAGATAGAGGCTCAATACGTCGCTACATTAGATGCTGACGTTGTTACGATGACTCCGGAATGGCCCACAAATCTACTTGAGCCATTAATGAGTCGCGATGCTGACTACACGTTACCGATCTATACGCGAAATAGGTTTGAAGGAAGTACCACTAATCATTTCGCGTTTCCTCTTATGTATGGTGTGTACGGTGCATATCTACGCCAACCAATTGGAGGAGAGTTTGGAATCAGCCGCAAATTAATGGAATATCTAGTGCAGCAGGATATTGTTGAAACAACTCAACAGTATGGCATCGATATGTTTATGACATGCCATGCTGTAGTAGGGGGGTTTACCTGCCAGGAAGTGTTTCTGGGCCGCAAGTTGCACAAACCAAGCTTCCCCAAAATTGCTCCAATGTTTGCTCAGATTGCAACAACTGCTCTTCGTGTTACTCATGGGTATCGAGCGAAACTCCCGCACCTTGTTTCGACAAACGGGGTGACTGAGACTGAGCATGGTGGTATTGATCCCGAACAGAAGCCGTCATCACCAACTGCAATAGCAGAACTGCTTCTGCGAGCAAGGCAAGACTTTGCACAGTTAGGAAACGAACAGCTTTTGGGTGATACGTATTCAGAAACTGTCGAAGTGATGAAGGGTGACGAGCCGGAAATATCAGCTCAGCTGTGGGCTCGCTTTCTCGCTATCTGTGTTCGTAGAGTGTTAAGGGAGGAATGTACTGCTGACCAGCTTACTCAAATGGTAAAAGTGGTCACTCCTGTATTCCTCTGCAGAGCAGCTACTCTTTGGCGGAAAGCAGGTAGTATAGAGCCTGCTGCAGTCGAATGGGAAATTAGAAATCAAGCAGAGCTATTTCGCCAAGAAATCGATGCGAAAAAAGATTAGTCTTTGTTATGTAGACCTTGAATGCCATTTGTGCCCTATGGGCCACAATGCATTCAAGGTTTTTTCTTGGTAAAAAAACACCACATCCGAAGACGTGGTGTGGTGCAATAGGGAACAAGGCTGTCTACATGAACACTTTTAGTGTTACTTGAACGGCTGACGTATTGAGACGATCAAGCCGACTGCAACGATAAGCCAACTTGCCACGTCGCTCTTTGCCGGGTTATAATACCCTATACTGACATTGGCGTTTTGTTCGCTCCACATCAACCGAAAGGAGAAAAGTTAGAACTTTGTTTCTTTAAACCTAACTCAAAAGTGAAAGGAGAGCAGGCATGGATCAAATTCAGCAAGCTCGTGGTCGGTATCAGGTTAATGCAGATGGCCGCAAGGAGAAGGACGGGTTCGTCTGCTCCAAAGGGACAAAGCCGTATTTCTACTGTGTTGCGGTGAAGCGAGAAAATGGTGTCCACGTTCGTGACACCAAAGACACTAATGACACCACTCTCTCGTTTACGAACGATGAGTGGAAAGCGTTTATCGAAGGTGTCAAGAATGGTGAGTTCGACGTATAAGTCGAACTGCCAGGTTGTCGGTTATCCTTAAAACCGTCCTTTTTATGAAACTATTTATTGCGTTAGACACAAATGAATATAATCTAGAGAAAGGGGTTACTCCCATTAATTTGACATGGAAACACAATGGAATAAAAGACTGGTGTAGTAATGCTAAGTTTACGAGAAATGATATCGTGATGGGGCACTCTATAGGCGCTGCTATTGCCTTGATTGTAGCTGAGAAAAACCCACCCAAAGAGCTACACTTATACTCACCATCGCCCATTTTTACAGAAACAGTAAACCTACCTGGGAAAAACTTCCTTCGGCTCATTGGAAAGAAACGAAGAAAGGAAATACTACCTATTCCCAGCGTTACTTGTTCAGTAACAGTTTACGTTGGGGAACTTGAGCATCCTGCTATGAAGAAGACTGCGGAGATAATTGCACGGAAACTTCATGCAAAGCTTGTAGTGATATCAGGAAAGAACCATAAAAATATACTTGAAGAAATAGCATAAACGCATCCGTGTATGCATAAGTGCACAAACACATGAGACTCCGTAGCCAAAGAGTCTTTCATGTAGCAATTTGACTTTTCCACCATATTATATATACTTACGCAAGTGTTCCTTTCAGTAAGTAAATTTGACTCATGAGGCCGAATTTCACCAAAATAACCATAGTTCGGGAGATTATCATGGATCAGAGATTCTGGGTGTACGTCGTGTTGACCATTGTTGGGATTATGGGGGCAGCGGGGGACATTGCCATTAATCAATGGGCTAAGTCTCATCGCTGGGAGTGGTGGGTGGTTTCGTGCCTGGTCTGGATTGTCACTGCGACCATCTTTGGAGTGATTCTGCGTTGGGATCACTTTAAGTTTGGTGTTGCAGTTATCCTAGCCCTTCTCATCCATTCCATCTGTGCCGTCTTGTTTGATTGGTTATGGTATAAGACCAATCTTACGGCAACACAGTGGATCGGGATTGCGATAGCGCTTGTTGCTATCGGATTCATTGAGGGTGGAAAGAAAGCAGAAGAAGCTCCGCAATCGATTCCAGTAGCTAATGAGTAGTTTGATCCCGGAGAGGCAACTCTCTCCGGGAATCTTTTTGCAAATACAGCAGTTGTCGTTGATACTTAAGAAATAATTTACTTATGGAAAACCTAGACACATTTAGCACGGTACTGTTTGTAGACGAATGTTTGATGGACGAGGAGCGTACCCATGCATTTGAAAATGCTATTCAAAATACTGTTAAAGCGGGGGATATTGTAGTAGATGCGGGTACAGGATCTGGAATCCTTGCTTTGTTTTCTGCGAGAGCGGGCGCTGAAAAGGTATACGGGATTGAGATAGACGAAGCTTCCGCAGCCCTTGCTCGTAAAAGTGTCCAAGCAAATCCAGACGGAAAGAAGATTGAAGTAGTTGTTGCAGATGCTCGATCGTTCACACTTCCGGCAGCAGCCGATGTAGTTACGATGGAGCTTATGGATACTGGCTTGATTTCAGAGCAACAAGCCGTTGTAATGAACGCACTTCGAAAGGGTGGGGTGATAGATAGTCATACAAAGCTTATTCCTTCAAAGGTTGTATGTGCTGCAGAATTAGTGTCCTATGATTTTGATTTCTATGGTTTTCATATGCCGCTTGTAATGCAAGCCCGAAATAACGGGGTGGATGCACGGGTTACTAACTATTTTTCCGAAAAGACTCCATATCAGAATGTTGATTTCAGCGATATTGTGGAAACTCTTGTAAAGAGCAGGGTGACAATAACTCCCACAAAGGATGGAGAAGTAAACGCCATTCGGCTTACCACTCAGACATTTTTAACATCGGAAATTACAGTATGGGGAACTTCCGATATGAATATGCCAGTTGTGATACCTATCAAGCCTATCCAAGTAAAGGTTGGCGAGAATGTGAACGTTCTTATTCAGTACGAAATGGGTAAAGGCTTTGAAAATTTTTCGCTCATCGTTGAATAAAATTGAATTTGCACTGTACTAGGCTGCAAAAAAGGTGTACAATTGGAGAATGTTAACAGTCCTTCGCTCCGGTTTTATACGAACGGTAATTTTTTGTTACGTGCTTTTAGTAGGGTTTTGGTTTTGGATTTATACAACTGGTAATACCGATGCCCAGCCAAGCTATATTTTTGGAACTATATATCCTTTCCTTGCAATAGCCGGAGGAGTTGCTGCCCTTACGTACTCTAAGAGGTGGGGTGGGTGGAAGAGTGTAATGGGGAAGGGGATTATTTTTCTTGGTCTTGGATTATTTGGCGAAGCATTCGGCCAGTTTGTCTGGAGTTACTATAACTTGATAGTACAAGACGTCGCTCCTTATCCATCTATTGCCGATATTGGATATTTCTCAATCATTCCATTTTATTCAATTGCAATGCTTAAATTCGCCCGTGCTTCGGGAGCACGTTTTTCCCTACAAGACTACCTTAATAAGATTCAAGTGGTGATTATCCCTATCGTAATGTTGGTACTTTCATATGTGTTTTTCTTGCGGGACTACGAATTGGATCTATCTGCACCCATAAAGACCTTCTTGGATTTTGGTTATCCAATGGGAGAAGCAGTAATGATATCCATAGCAATATTAACCTTCACGCTTTCTCGTAAGTTCTTGGGTGGGGTAATGAAAGCAAAAATTCTTTATATAATCTTTGCCTTTATCGTGCAGTATGTGACCGATTATACGTTTCTATACAAAGTGAATGCGGAAACGTACGTTAATGGTGGTATTGTTGATTTGATGTATGCAACATCGTTTGCGATTATGGCAATTGGTATTGCAATGATTGGCGAAGGTAGTATGTATAATAAGGAGGGCACTGTATGATTTCACTTACCAATCAACTTGCTGACAAAATCATCCAGGAGCAGGAGCTCATTATCGGGCCTGTTGCGTGGGAAGAAGCGGAAAAAGTTACAGGACTTCGAATTGATATCGTAAAACACGAAGCAAGTATAGAAGGCAACACAAAAGAAGTGCTTGAACGCCTTGTAGCCCAATACGAAAAACTCTTCGGCGCTGCATCCCGCGAAGTATGCCGCGATGCCGTTCGACCATTGCTTTCACAAGTCCCCCAAGACGAAATCCCGGCGGTGTTGAAGTAAGATTCTGAACATGTCTGAAGAGTCGTGGCAGTTAGTTAGTAGAAAAAATCTTGTAAAATCACCGTTTCTTAATGTTTTTGAAGATACCGTACGATTACCAAACGGAAAGGTGATTGATGATTATACGGTTGTCAAAAAGCCGGATATCGTGATTATTATTGCAACTACCTCGGATAATAAAATACTGATATTTCAGGAATACAAGTACGCTGTAGATAAAATGCTGAACACGGTGCCTGCGGGGCATGTTGAAGAGGGTGAGGAGCCCCTTGCTACTGCAAAGAGAGAGTTATTAGAAGAAACCGGATATACGAGCGATGAGTTTGCGTTATGTCAGACGCTATGTGAATATCCGACTAAAGATATCCATAAAGTCTATATAGTATCGGCTAAGAATATTCGTCTGGTTAGCGAACAGTCACTCGAGGATACGGAGGGAATTGGAGATATGCGCCTTATAAGCCCGCAAGATCTTCAACGAGAAATTGGTGAGGGTAAGTGGACAATTACCGCAGTTCTAGCAGCTTTTGCTATAGTTGGTATTTTAAAAAGCAAATAATTAATTAAGGTTTATAAAAAATAAACCTTGCAAACACGGGTTTGCAAGGTGGGTTTTAGATTTTTTGAAATGCTTCCATGGTGAACGGGCATAAATGGGGGGGGTACTGCTGAGCTAGTAACTCGAGATCTTCAATCCGATCGATGTCGAAGACTTGACTGAGTGCCCGGAACGAAAGTCCGTTTTCTTTTGCCTTTTCTTCCCACCTTTGGATATAGCCTGGTGTCCGAGAGTTATTGCCGGTCCAAAGATCGGCAAATTTGCGAAGGCCATGCGGACAGCAGCCGTCGTCTGCACTTGGATGATAAACAACATCGACCTCATCAAGGGCACTAAACAAGGTATCAAGTTCTAGCTCCGTATAATGAGGAATATCTGACCCCATAAGTGCTACTTTTTGAAACTCAACAAGTGACTGCTCGTAGCCATATACGATGTCCTCATTCATTCCACCGACTCCAGACAAAGTACGCACGTGCCTTTGGGGGATGCCGTTCTGTGAGCAGAGATTGAAAAAGGGCTCAGCTGGCTCGTCATTCGGATGGACGATGATTGTTGTTAAATCCTTAACCCTACTAAAACGATTGAGAATATCAAGCAACATTCCTTTTTGAATGTCTGCCGCATGCTCGTCACCAATTGATTGCGCTAGTCTGGTTTTTACTTTGCCTATTGTTGGAAATCGAGTGAGTACTAAAAGACATTTTTTCATCGCTATTCTCCTGGGTTGGGAAGGAGCTAAGAGGTACTTGCAACAAGGCAATATAATACTAAGTATAGAAAAATACAAGGCAAGATGTGCTAAAACCCCTCATACTCTAATACGGTCGCCAGTACGGCGACCGCCCGCCGTATTGGCGGG